>RCUS01001678.1_pt1 | contig 10966 bp, 7 predicted proteins | sample 2166221 | NCBI WGS metagenome assembly RCUS01 (sample SAMN09932758, study PRJNA488358) | compost metagenome | isolation source: compost soil in cyclohexanecarboxylic | place: Germany: Experimental Botanical Garden | reverse complement strand
ATTTTCCGTTTTACATCGATCTTCTTGCCATGCATAATCTGTTGCAACTGAAGCCAGACAATCAGCCGCATGCATCATTGCCTGCAGCCGGTTGCGGTTTTGACATCCTCCACTCCCTATCAGGAACCCACAATGAAAAAACTGCTCGCTTTTATCGCCGCCGCCGGCTTCTCGCTGTCCGCCTTTGCCGCTCCGGAAGTCTATGTCATCGATGGCAGCCACACCTTCCCGCGTTTCGAGTACACCCACATGGGCTTCTCGACGCAGCAAAGCCGTTTCAATAACACCACCGGCAAGATCACGCTGGACCGCGCCGCCAAGACGGGCGCCGTCGAAGTGCTGATCGACACCAAGTCCGTCGACACGGGTTCGACCCTGTTCAACTCGCACATCCAGGGCGAAGACTTCCTCGACACGGCCAAGTATCCAGTGGCCACCTACAAGTCGACCAAGTTCAATTTTGACGGCGACAAGCTGGCATCGGTGGAGGGCAACCTGACCCTGAAAGGCGTGACCAAGCCAGTGACCCTGACCGTCACCTCGTTCACCTGCGCCCCGCACCCGATGCTGAAAAAAGACGCCTGCGGCGCCAATGCCACCGCCAAGATCAAGCGCTCGGAATTCAACGCCGGCAAATATGCGCCAGCTGTCAGCGATGACGTGACCCTGACGTTTGCGATCGAAGCCATCAAACAGTAAAACGTTTGGCAGAATCTACTGCGCGTCGCGCTTTGCGGCCTGCGATGCTCACCGCCTCGGCGGCCCCGTGCAAGCACGGTTGTGCTTCTTGGCCGGCAATCATCGCCGCTCGCTACGATTTGTGCCAGACGTTTGTGTGGTGTTAGATGAATATCACTGCAAACCAAAAATGGCGTCGGACTTCGGTCCGCCGCCATTTTTTGTGCGTGGTAGGTCGGATTAGTGCGGCGCAGCCGCGCGTAATCCGACATGCGCCGGGATGCGGCGACATGGGCCGGTTGCCAACAATGTGTCGGATTACGCGCGGCCCGCGCTAATCCGACCTACGCGGTTTTGCGTGTATCACGAGAAGCGGCGGACGTCGGTCCGCCGCCATTTTTTGTGCGTGGTAGGTCGGATTAATGCGGCGCAGCCGCGCGTAATCCGACATGCGCCGGCATGCGCCCACGTGCAAGACGATCAGGCCAGGTGATGCACCTGCTGCTGCCCATACACGGGCGTCGCCAGCCCTTCCATGCGCGCCTTCAGCTGCAGCGACAGGTATTGCGAGTAGTGGCGCGACTGGTGCAGGTTACCGCCGTGGAACCACAGCGCCTGCTGCTGCGTGGGTTTCCACATATTGCGCTGCTCGCCCTCCCACGGGCCCGGGTCCTTGGTCGTGCTTGATCCCAGTCCCCATACCTTGCCCACCTTGTTCGCCACTTCCGGCGAGATCAGGTCGGCCGCCCAGCCATTCATCGAACCATAGCCGGTGGCGTACACCACCAGGTCGGCTGGCAGTTCGGTGCCGTCGGACAGCACGATGGAACGGGCTTTGAGTTCCTGCACGCCGACGCCGCTTTTCAGCTTGATCTTGCCGTCGGCGACCAGCTCAGAGGCGCCGACGTCGATGTAGTAGCCGGAGCCGCGCCGCAGGTATTTCATGAACAGGCCCGAATCGTCATCGCCAAAATCGAGCATGAAACCGCGTTCTTCCAGGCGCGCATAAAAGTCGGCGTCGCGTTCGCGGATGGCCTGGAAGACGGGCTTCTGGAAGTCGGCCAGGATCTTGTACGGAATCGAGGCGAAGGTCAGGTCGGCCTTGGCCGTCGTCATGCCGGCCGCCAGCGCCCGCTCCGAATACAGGTCGCCCAGGGCCAGGTCCATCAGGGAATCGGATTTGACGATGTGCGTCGACGAGCGCTGCACCATGGTCACGTCCACGCCCGCTTCCCACAGGGCGGCGCAGATATCGTGCGCGGAATTGTTCGCGCCGACCACCACCACCTTCTTGCCCACATACGCGTCCGGCCCCGGATGCTGCGACGAGTGCTGCTGCTCGCCCTGGAACACGTCCATGCCCTTGAACTTCGGCATGTTCGCCTTGCCCGACATGCCGGTGGCCAGCACCAGCTGCTTCGGCTTCAGCGTGACGGGCTGGCCGTCGCGCAGCACCTGCACCGTCCACTCGCCGGTGGCGTCGTCGAAGCTGGCCGATTCACACGTGGTCGAACCCCAGTAATTGAGTTCCATCACCTTGGTGTACATTTCCAGCCAGTCGCCGACCTTGTCCTTCGGCGTGAAGACGGGCCAGTTGTCTGGAAACGGGATATACGGCATGTGGTCGTACCAGACCGGGTCGTGCAGGCACAGCGACTTGTAGCGCTTGCGCCAGCTGTCGCCGGGGCGGGCGTTTTTCTCGATGATGATGGTCGGGACGTTCAACTGGCGCAGGCGCGCACCCAGCGCGATGCCACCCTGGCCGCCGCCGATGATGACGCAGTAGGGCTGGCGCGCGTAGCCCAGTTCCTTTGCTTCCCGCTCGCGGTTTTCCAGCCAGCTGCTGCGGTCCGTGCGCGCGCCATGTTCGGCGCCCATGGGCCGGCGTGCCCCTTTCGCTTCTTCAAAACCCTTCAATTCGCCCATGGTGGTGAGCAGGGTCCAGATCTTGCCGTCGCGGATGCGGATGAAGCCTGCGCCGCGCCCGGCACTGGTCTCCACATGAATCCAGCATTGCAGCACGCCGCCTGCCTCGCTGGCATGTTCGCCGTCGGCGATGCGCATCGCCACCGGCTGCACGGCGCCCAGCTGCGCTGCCAGCATGGCGGCAATCTGTTCGCGGCCTTCCAGGGTTTTCAGGTTCCAGGTAAACAGCACCAGGTCGCGCCAGTAGCCGTCTGGCTCGAACAGCTGGGCGGCGCCGGTGCTGTCATTGGCGCGTAAGGTAGCTTCGAGCTGCTCCAGGATGCTGGCCACGGCCAGGTCGTGCGGGTTGCTATCGGTGTGCATCGTGTCTCCTCCAAGTCTGATGACTTTATGATGGGATGCGGCTGTGCTGCCGCTGACGATGTTGTAACACCGGCGTTTTGGCCACGCATCCTGCAGCGCAGCATGGCGGCTATTGAGACGGAAGTCTCAGTCCTTTTTACGTGTTCATTGCCGGTGCGGCGGGACGATTTTCAGGTGCTTGATGCGCCGGTACAGGGTGGCGCGCGACAGTCCCAGCATGGCTGCCGCCTGCAGCGGGCGCCATTTGGCGGCATTCATGGCGTGGACGATGCGCGTGCGCTCGGCCAGTTCCAGCGGCGTGTAGGCGTCCGTCGCCACCGGCTCCTGCGGCGCCGCTGCCGCACTGCCTGCGCGCGGGCGGGCGCTGGCCTGGCGCAGCGGTACGCGCACGCGCGCATGCAGCCAGGCGCTGCTGCCCGCCACGCGCAGGGACAGCAGCTTGTGGCCGGCACGCGCATCGAACAGGCGCTCGGCGCGCACTTCCAGCACCTCGCCGACGGGGCGGGGCAGGGTATCCATGCCGCCGATGAAGTGCCGCGCGCAGCGGTTGGCGGCCACGATATGGCCATGCTCGTCGACGGCGATCAGCATCTCTGGCTGCACTTCCACAAAATGGCGGTTGCGGTGCGCCAGCAGGATGCAGCAGTGGCCATACGACTTGAGGAAAAAGCCGTCCTCGATCAGGGTCGCGCTCTGGCGCACCAGCTGGTTCACCAGGCGCTGGCTGTCGCGCGCATCGGGCGAATTCAATGCCGACGCATCGAGCACGCCGATCAAGTCGCCGTGCGGCGAAAAGATGGGGGCCGCGCTGCAGGTCAGGCCCGTGAACGCGGCGCGGAAATGGTCGGTCTTGTGCACCGTGATGGCTTCCTGGTCAAGCAGCACGGAGGCGATGCCGCACGTGCCTTCCTCGTCTTCCGACCAGCACGAACCCGGGTACAGGCCCGCTTTCTTGAACTCCTTGCGCTGGTCCGCGTCGACCGCGTAGTCGATCGTCACGCCATGCGCATTGGCCAGGATGACGCAGTAGCCGGCTTCGCGCACCATGGCGTGCAGCTGCGGCAGGCACTGGCCCGTCGAGCGCAAGAAATTTTCTTCTGACTGCTGCACCGCGCGCAGTTCGGCGCCAGTCAGGATGCGCGGCCCCGTTGTCGAGGCGGGGTCGAGGCGGTAGTCGTCCAGCGCGCGGCGATACGACGACGCCAGGCGGGCGATGTCGGCGCCCGGATTGACGACTCTGCCGGCAATCAGGTCGCGCACCCTGTCGAGATGGCTGGTCTGGCGGACGTATGGCATGGCACTCTCCCGTCTCTTTGGTATTTTTATGGTCCTTCCAGTTTGTAGCACGAAGCGCCCGTCCATGCATGGCGCGCTGCAGCATCGACTTGCCGTGAGACAGTCGTCTCACGGGACGGCTCCGCACAATAGGATGCTTTACAACAATAAAATAAAGCATCTCTGATAACATTCGCTCACATTGACTGGCCGCTATCGCAAGGGAATCCTATGGCAACGCAAGCGATGTTCCTGCGGCGCCGCTCGGCCGCGCTGGCCCTGCTGGGGTGGAGTGCCGTGTGCGGCGCTGCCGGCCAGCTCGATCCGGATGGCCTGAGCGCGATGGACAAGGAGGCGGCGCGGCGTGCCGCCGTCGAACCGTCCATCGGCGCCGAGTGGCAGCTGACGCGCTCCGTCGAAGCGGGCGTGCAGATCGCCGGCGAAGGCAATCTGTTCTGGAAGTTGTCGAACACGCCGGCGCGCGATCCCGATTTTGATTTCAGGCCCTATTGGTACGAGTTCTACGTCAAGCCGGGACTCGGCTTCAAGCGTAACTTTGCCGATGGCAGGCAGCTGTATGCGCGCGTGTCCGCCGTCGCTTCGGGCACCGTGCGCCACGATCCGTTTGGCGCGGGCGACACGGGCCGCATCTCGATCGAGGAATTTGTCGCCGGCATCCGCATGCCGCTCGGCGGCGCCGGTGCGCTCCTGGACCTGTCGGCCGGCGCACAAAATTTCACCCTCGGCACCGGCATGCTGATCGCCAATGGCGGCTCGAACGGTTTTGACCGGGGCGCGCTGAAACTGGGGCCGCGCAAGGCCTTCCAGAATTCCGTCGTGGCCAGGGTGAGCCAGGATGCTTTCAGCGCCCAGGCGTTTTACCTGGACCCGAATGAAAACCCCGACAACGACAGCGGCACGCGCCTGGTGGGCGTGGATGCCAGCTACACGCTGGCCGATGACCGCAAGGCGGGCATCGCGTACGGCAAGGTGCCGCGTTCGCGCGCCGCCTATCCGCAGGCGGCACCGGGCGGCATCGGCGCGCCGCTGGCCGTGCCTGACGCGCGCAAGGATCTGCAGTTCGTGTACGGCTATGCGCGCGTGCCCTTGCTGCCTGCTGTGCTGCCGAAAGGCTGGTTCGGCGTCGACGCCGCGCGCGAATGGAATACGCGACAGCCGATGCGGGCCTGGGGCTGGCGCACGGAAGGGGGCTTTTCGCTGCCGGATGTGGCGTGGACGCCGAAATTCACCCTGGGCTACCAGAGTTTTTCCGGCGACGATCCGCGCACTGCGCGCAACGAGCGCTTCGACCCCCTGTTCTACGAAGGCACGCCGGGTGCCTGGGCCTCGGGCAGCAAGGCCACCTGGGTCTTCGTCAATTCCAACGTGAATGCGCTGCAGGCCACGCTCGAGCTGCACCCGACGCCGAAGGATACCGTGATCGCCTATCTGGCACAGGTGCGCGCCAACCAGATGGGCAGCCCGCTGCAGTTCGGCCAGGCCACGCGCCTCGACGTGCCGGGCGATGCGCCGGTGGTCATCTCGGGCGTGCTGCGCCCCATGCTGGCGAACGATGTTTACCTCAAGTACGTGCGCGTCATCAACCCGAATACCTACCTGACCGTGGGCGTGAGCGCATCGTTCGCGCAGTCCGGCGTCAACCAGCTGGTGGGCGGCCAGGCCAGGACCTGGACGGGCTGGCTGGCGAATGTCGTCTGGATGTATTGAGACAGTTGTAGTTGGTTTTATCACAGGAGAACACCGCATGAACGTACTGCCGAATTTACTACCGCGTATGAAACGCATGGCCCTGGCGGCCAGCTGCATGGCCCTTGCGACGGGCGGCATGCCGACGGGCGCGCATGCGGCCGAAGCGGCTGCCACGGCGAATGCCGCGCCCCTGTCGGCGGGCGCCAGCGATCCCGCTGCATTGAAATGGATGGTGGGTTCGCCGCCGCCGGCCGACAAGATCATCCGTTTCGACGACGGCAGCTATTTCATGTTTCCGCAGTTGCGCTGGAGCGTGTCGCATTTCCGCGAGCTGATGCCGACGGTGAATGTGTCGCGCGGCCTGGGTGCGCCGCTGCCTTTGCAGCGCGCGCTGCGCAAGGACATCGACAGCCTGCGTTTCACGCCGCTGGGAGCGAAGGAAACGATGACATGGGAGCAGTCGCTGGGTGCCAATTACACGGATGGCATCGTGGTGCTGCACCGGGGCCGCATCGTGTACGAGCGTTATTTCGGCGTGCTGAAGGACAATGGCCAGCATGGCGCCATGTCGGTGACGAAGTCCGTGATGGGCACCCTGGGCGCGGCGCTGGTGGCCGAAGGCAAGCTCGATCCGGCCAGGAAGGTGGCCGAGTACATTCCCGAACTGGGTAAGTCGGCGTTTGGCGACGCCACCGTGCGCCAGGTGCTCGACATGACCACGGGACTGAAATTCAGCGAGGACTATGCCGATCCGGATGCCGAAGTGTGGCAGCACGCGGCGGCCGGCAATCCGCTTCCCAAGCCCAAGGATTACACGGGGCCGCGCAGCTATTTCGAGTATCTGCAAACGGTGCAGCATCAGGGCCGGCATGGCGAGGCATTCGGCTACCGCACGGTCAATGCCGATGTGCTGGGCTGGCTCATCGCCCGGGTCACGGGACAGAACGTCAACGACTACCTGTCCGAGCATGTGTGGAAAAAGCTCGGCGCCGAGCAGGATAGCTACATGAGCGTCGATTCGACGGGCACGCCGTTTGCCGGCGGCGGCTTGAGCGCCGGCCTGCGCGACCTGGCGCGCTTTGGCGAGATGCTGCGCAACGACGGCCGCTATAACGGCCAGCAGATCCTGCCGAAGGCGGCGGTGGCGGATATCCGCGGCGGCGGCGACAAGCAGCTGTTCGCCAAGGGCGGCTACGACCTGCTGAAAGGCTGGAGCTACCGCGACATGTGGTGGGTGACGCACAACGACCACGGCGCCTACATGGCGCGCGGCGTGTACGGCCAGCGCATCTATGTCGATCCGAAGGCGGAGATGGTGATCGTGCGCTTCGCCTCCACGCCGACGGCGGCCAACGCAGCCAACGACCCGACCACCACGCCCGCCTTTGAAGCGCTGGGCAAGCTGCTGCTGGCCAAGCCGAAGTAAGGAACGCCGCAACGCCGAATGGCCCGCGCGTGCGGGCCATTCGCACATTCAAGGGGAGAGGTGGATTGAATCGTCGTCAAAAAGTCGTTGCGCTGGCAGTCGTTTGCGCCAGCGCGGTGGTGCTGCTGTCCTTCTGGGGCAGCCTGCATTTTTCCGGCATGCGGGCGCGGGAAGTGGAACAGCTACGCTTGCAGCGCGTGGCCGACAATGCCATGGCACGCGCCAGCAAATCGTTTGACGAGATTGGCACTGCGCTGGAATCGGTTGCCAGCCTGACGATGCGCCCCTGTTCCGACGAGCACATCGCGCTGATGCGGCAGTCGACCCTGGAGGCGCGCGGCGTCGCGGAAATCGATTATTTCGAGGACGGCAAGCTGAAATGCTCTTCCTGGGGGATGGCCGAGAAGGGGCGCTCCATCTCCCTCGACAAGCCCGAATTCACCACCCAGGGCGGCGTCGACATCAACACGCGCACGCCACCGTCGGCAGGCAAGGGCATGGGCAAGCCGATGCTCGGCCTGTTCAAGGACAAGCACCGGGTGCTGGTCGATCCGGCCCACCTGGCCGATATCATTGCCGATCCCGACGTGCAGGTCGCCGTCGCCACGGCGGGCGGCGCCATGCTGGGCAGCCAGAACGCGCCGAACGCGGAACTGGTGGGCCGCCTGGTGCGCGACAAGGGCAATGACCGCGCCATCGCCAGCGCCGACAAGATGCAGGCTGCCGTGGCGCGCAAGGGCGAACTGGCCACAGTCGGCCTGGCACCCGAGAGCAGCATGCGCAAGCAGCTGCGCAACGAACAGCTGTACATCCTGCCCTTCGGCTTCCTGCTGGCCGCCGTGGCCATCAGCCTGCTGGTCTGGCTGACGCGCAGCCGCCTGTCGCTGCAGGGAGAAATGGCGCAGGCGCTGAAAAGACGTGAATTCATCGTGCACTACCAGCCGCTGGTACGGCTGCAGGATGGCGTTTGCGTGGGCGCCGAAGCGCTGATACGCTGGCCGCGACCCGATGGCACGATGATGCGTCCCGACTATTTCATTCCGCAAGCCGAGGAAAGCGGCTTGATCGAACCGATTACCGACCAGCTGGTGGAAACAGTGGTGCGCGAAATGCGCGAGCTGCTGCTGGCCCAGCCGCAGCTGCACATCGCCATCAATGTCTGCGCATCCGATATCCAGACGGGCAGGCTGCTCGACGTGCTGGCCAGGGCGCTCGATGGCAGCGGCATCGCGGTGAGCCAGATATGGCTGGAGGCGACGGAGCGCGGCTTCATCGACGTGGCGGCGGCGCGCCAGGCGCTCGAGCGTGCGCGCGCCATGGGCTTTTCCGTCGCCATCGACGATTTCGGCACCGGCTATTCCAGCCTCGCCTACTTGCAGAATCTGCCCGTCGACGCGCTGAAAATCGACAAGTCCTTCATCGACACCATCGGCGGCGAGACGGTAACGAGCAGCGTGACCTCGCACATCATCGCCATGGCGCAGACCTTGCAGCTGGAAATCATCGCCGAAGGCGTGGAGACGCCGCAGCAGGCCGACTACCTGCGCGCGCGCGGTGTCGATTATGGCCAGGGCTGGCTGTTTTCCAGGGCCTTGCCGCCGGTGGAATTCATCGCTTACTGCGGCCAGCATGCCGTGAGGGAAAGCGGCGCCAGCCGTGCGGCGGCCCGGGCATAATTGCCCTACCATATGATTTCGTCATTAACAGTTGCCAGATAGTACACTGGCAGCATCACCCGAGGGGAATGCACCGTGGATACCGGCCATCCTGAAAACGCGCCCCTGCCACTCTGGCGGCGCCTGCTGTGGCCCGTCGCCCAGGTCGGATCGGCATTCAAGCTGACAGGCACGCATTTGCTGCACCATGTGATCGGCGCCAGCCTGATCGCCTCGCTGATGCTGGCGCTGGAAGGGTTGCACGTGCTGGAATGGCTGGATGCGGCCATGCTGCGCGCCAGCGCGGAACAGGGCCAGTTGCTGGAGCGGGGCAAGGACCCGGGCGCCGCCTACCGGCCCGGCATCATCGAGATCGACCAGCCTGCGTTCGAACAGGTGTTCGACGAGCGCGAACCGCTGGAACGGGCGCGCCTGCAGCAGTTGCTGGCCAACGTGGCGCGGCGCGATGCCCGGGTGCTGGCCATCGACCTGGATCTGGCGCCGGCCGTCTACGAACAGCACGATGCCGGCGCGCGGCCGCTGGACCAGCTGCTCGACCGTCTGGCCGCGGATGGCCGGCAGCTGGTGCTGATCCTGCCCGAACAGTCTGACCGGAACGCGAACCTGCCGTGGATACGCGCGCGCTGCGCGGCCGGCGTGCATTTCGCCAGCCCGCGCATCCGCGAGCGCATGGGTGCCGTTACGCGCATCGAGCTGAAAAGCCCCGTGCTGGCGGCCGTGGCGTTCGAGCTGGCGCATGGCGCGCAGCAGCAGGAGCGCGCGCAGCCCATGCCTGCAGCGCTGTCCGAACAAAAGGCCGGCTATCGACTGGCGGACAGGGTTTGCCAGCTGGCGCAGCGCACGCGCAGCGAAAAGCAGCTGGCGCGCTGGGCCTTCGAGCCCGTCATCCATGGCGACGCCAAGGATGCGGCGGAGCAGAACGCCGTCACGGCGCCATTTCATCCGGCCGCCGTGGCGCCCGCGTTTCTGGACCCCACGCGCAGCGGCGTGCGCCTGCTTGACGGCAAGGCGGGGGTGGCGGCCGATGCGCCGCGCAAGCAAGTGCAGTTTGTCGGCGCCACCTACGATGTGCGCGACCGCTACACGACGGCGGAGGGAGAGCAGGCCGGCTTGCACCTGCATGCGGCGGCCTATACCTCGCTGGGCATCGGCACGGCCGACGTGAATAAATACGTGGTCTTCGTCGCCGATATCGTCCTCGGGGTGCTGCTGGGCTGCCTGTTCGGCGGCCTGTGGACCTTGTATGGCCGCGCCGAACTGGCCATCGACAAGCGTATGGAAGACCGCGATTTCAGCCGCCTGCACCGCATGGGCACTCTGGCCGAATTCTATGGCATCCGCCTGATGCTGGTGCTGGTGTGGGCCTCGCCGTTTGCCATCGGCGCGCTGGCCATCTATCTGTCGCGCGGCTTGCTGGAGCAGGGCTGGTGGGTCAACCCCGGCCCCCTGATCGCCGGCATGTTCCTGCACGCGATGTCCTTGCGCGACGAGGCGCACCATCCGCACGAGGAGGTACCGGGCCTGAACGTGTGGGCCCAGCTGCGCCGCACGCATCCCGGCATCGTGCTGGTGCAGGCGCCGCTGGCGGTGCTGCTGTTTCTGGTGGCCGTGATCTAGCGCAAAGGGGCGGTTTGGAGGCTACGCGCGCAGCGACGGGTGGGTCGGATTAGGCCGCAGGCTGTAATCCGACAGGCGCTGCTGACAATATCGTCGGATTACGCGCTCCGGGCTAATCCGACCTACACGCCCAGGGTGGGTACGGTTGGCCGATGGTTAGCTGCCGTATTGCGACGCGCAGCGACCGGTAGGTCGGATTAGGCCGCAGGCCGTAATCCGACAGGCGCCGCCGACAATATTGTCGGATTACGCCCTCCGGGCTAATCCGACCTACGCGATGAATTTTCTTAGCCGA
>RCUS01001677.1_pt1 | contig 10971 bp, 13 predicted proteins | sample 2166221 | NCBI WGS metagenome assembly RCUS01 (sample SAMN09932758, study PRJNA488358) | compost metagenome | isolation source: compost soil in cyclohexanecarboxylic | place: Germany: Experimental Botanical Garden | reverse complement strand
GTTATCTCCAGATTCATTAAATTCTCCCTTTGTTTTTGATAAAATAATTTCCCCTTCTTTCATTATAAGTATTCTATCCCATAGATCTTGCACACTATCTAAAAGATGGGTACTTATTATGATTGCTGCTCCTGATTCCTTTAATTTTGCAAAATAGTTCTTAAGTTCCTTAATGGCTTTAGGATCTAACCCTATCATAGGTTCATCAAAAAGGATTAATTTAGGATTAGTTATAAGGCCGCACATGATACTTACCTTTTGCTGCATACCTTTTGATAGCTCTTGTCCTAGTTTAGTTCTTTTATCAACCATATCAAAGGTCTTTAAAAGCTCTTCTGCTTTTTCTTTATAATCGTTAAGCCCATAGGCTTTTGCTATAAAGTGAATATGTTCATCTACTGTAAGTAATGGATACATGGCTGGCATTTCAGGAACATAGTTAAATAACCTTTTTCCTTCAATACTCTTATTGTGTTTGCCACCTATCTTTATTTCCCCTTCATATTTTAGTAGCCCTGCTATGGATTTTATTATGGTTGACTTTCCAGCTCCATTAGGTCCTACTAAAACAGCTATTTCTCCTTCTTCTACTTTAAAGCTTATGTCTTTTACAGCTTTAAACTTCCCATAACTTTTTGTTATATTATTAACTTCTAACATAATTCCCTCCTAATTCAATCCCAACTGTTCTATATTTTTCTATATATTTACTTTATATTTTATCATAATCTTTGTCTAAAAATCTACAATTCTATTTACAAATCCTAATTACCATTATATACTGGTGTATATACAGAAGTTTAGGAGGATTATACGATGCAAAGAAATGTTACTAAAATGATTTATGCCGCACTTTTAACAGCTATATCAATTATTATTCCGCTTTATTTTGGATTTTTGAGAGTTTATATTCCACCATTTTCAGCTACTATAGCTTCCCATGTTCCATTATTTATAGCTATGCTAATTAGTCCAGGAGTTGCCGTTACTGTAGGTATTGGTTCTGCTCTAGGTTTTTCATTCGTATCACCTGTAATAGCCGCAAGAGCTGCAATGCATACCGTTGTAGGTGGAGTAGGTGGTTACTTAGTTAAAAAGAAGGTTCCATTTAAATATGTAATATTAATAACTGCTCCAATTCACGCACTACTAGAAGCTCTAATAGTTATTCCTTTTGGATTTAGCTTCACAAATGCTTTAATAGTTGTAGGAATAGGAACTGTAGTACATCACTTAGTTGATGGAACTATATCATATGCTTTAGTTAAAGTATTAGCTAAAAATGTTAATTTAAACTTTGATAACGAAAGTAATAATCTTGCATAATATGAAGCCATGGTCATTAAATCCATGGCTTTTATTGTGTTTATTTTTATGATATACTCTAGAAGAAATTTTATTTAGCGAGGTATACAAATGGTATATATTATACTTGTAGCACTTATACTTTTCGACTTATATGGTGTTTATACAAATAAAAAAAGTAAACGCAACTTTATAAAACTTACTCTTATTCCACTTTTCTTAATTATTTTATTGTTTGGAGCTAATGATTTGGGATATATAAACTATACTACAACAATTATTTTATTTATTCCTATAGCGCTATATTACTTTACTATATCAGGTGGAATTCCTTTTATTAAGAAAAAATAGAACTGGAAATTAATCCAGTTCTATTTTTATATATTAATAAAAGTTACCCATATCTCTAAACTTTTTATATCTTCTACTTAAAAGCTCTTCTTTATCTAAAGCCATAAGTTCAGTTAATTCAGATAAAATCCTCTTTTTTATTCTCCAAGCAATTTTATCTGGATTTAGATGAGCTCCACCTAAAGGTTCTCTTATAACTTTATCTATTATTCCATTTCTTAATAAATCTTGTGCAGTTATTCCCATTACTTCTGCAGCCTCTTTAGCTCTTGAAGGATCTTTCCATAATATAGATGCAAAGCCTTCTGGTGTAAGTATTGAATATATAGCATGCTCTAACATCAAAATACTGTCACCAATACCTAAAGCTAAAGCTCCACCACTTCCACCTTCTCCTATAAATATTGATATTATAGGAACAGTTAATGAGAACATCTCTTTTAAATTTTGGGCAATGGCATGCCCTTGTCCTCTCTCCTCAGCTCCCATACCTGGATAAGCCCCTGGAGTATCAACTAGACATATAATGGGTCTATTAAACTTCTCTGCTTGCTTCATAAGCCTTAAAGACTTTCTATAACCTTCTGGATTTGGCATACCAAAGTTTCTTTCAATGTTTTCTTTTGCATTATTTCCCTTAACTATGCCAATAATAGTTACTGGTATACCCTCTATTTTAGCAATACCACCAACTACAGACTTGTCATCTCCAAAAGCTCTATCTCCATGAAGTTCAAAAAAATCTTCACATATATTATTTATATAAAATAAAGCATTCGGTCTATCTTGTTTTCTAGAAATACTTACCTTTTCCCATGCGGAAAATTTCTTGATAGATTCTCTATTCATTATTATTCACCCCATGAAGAATTAATAATTTATAAATAGTATCCTTCATACTCTTTCTATTAACTATATTGTCTATAAATCCTTTTTCTAATAGAAATTCAGCCTTTTGAAAGTTATCAGGAAGTTTTTGATTTATAGTTCCTTCTATTACTCTTCTACCTGCAAAACCTATAAGAGCTCCTGGCTCACTTAAAATTATATCACCTTCCATTGCAAAAGAAGCCGTAACCCCTCCTGTGGTTGGGTCAGTAAGTACAGTTATATAAGGTAATCCAGTTTTGTTGTAAAGATTTATAGCTCCACTGATTTTTGCCATCTGCATTAAAGAAAATATTCCTTCTTGCATTCTAGCTCCACCAGAAGTTGTAAATATTATTAATGGAAGTTTTTTATCTGTAGCTTCTTCAATTAGTCTTGTAATTTTTTCACCTACAACAGTTCCCATACTTCCCATCATGAAAGCAGAGTTCATAACTGCTATAGCTGCTTCTATACCATTAATTTTACCTACTCCAGTAATTACAGCATCAGCTTCTCCTGTATCACTTTCAGACTTTGATAACTTTTCTTTATATCCTTTAAATTTTAGTGGATCAACACTTCTAATATCTATTAAATTCTCTTTAAAACTATCTTCATCTACAATTAGATTTAATCTAGTTCTTGCATTTATTCTAAAATGGTAATTACACTTGGTACAAACCCAAAGATTATTTTCTACATCTTCCTTATAAAGAATCTCTCCACATTCGTTACATTTACGCCACATTCCATCAGGTATTATTGGCTTTTCATGGTTTTCTTCTATTTTATCTCCTTTTATTGCTTCAGCAGATAAAGTTATATAAGTCCTCTTTTTTAATAAATCTCTTAGTGTCATTCAATCACCAACTTATCTTTTAAGAATGAAGTATTAAAATCTCCTCTTACAAAGTCTTCGTGTTCTAATATATCGAATTGAAAATCTATATTCGTAGTAACTCCACCTATAGCAAATTCACCTAAAGCTCTTTTCATCTTCATTATAGCTTCTTCTCTATTTCTACCATGAACTATAAGCTTTCCTATCATTGAATCATAGATATGAGGAATTGTATATCCTTGATATATAGCTGAATCTATTCTAACTCCAAAACCGCCTGGAACAATAACCTCTTCTATTTTTCCTGGACAAGGTCTAAAGCCAAATCTAGGATCTTCTGCATTTATTCTGCATTCTATAGCATGCCCACTTATAGTTACATCCTCTTGAGTTATTTCTAAAGGTATTCCAGCAGCAATTTTTATCTGCTCTTTTACTATATCTATTCCCGTTACCATTTCAGTAATAGGATGTTCTACTTGAATTCTAGTATTCATTTCCATGAAATAATAATTTCTATTTTTATCTACTAAAAATTCTATAGTTCCAGCATTTTTATAATTAACAGCTTCCGCTGCTTTTATAGCAATGTCACCCATTTCTTTTCTTAAAGCTTCATCTAAGATTAATGATGGTGCTTCTTCAATAACTTTTTGATTTTTTCTTTGAATTGAGCAGTCTCTTTCTCCTAAATGAATTATATTTCCATGTTCATCTGCTAATATTTGAAACTCTATATGTTTAGGTTCTTGAATGAATTTTTCTATATATAAAGTATCATCTCCAAAACAATTCATAGCTTCAGCCTTTGCAGTAGAATATCCTTTTAAAAATTCATCATTATTAAAAGCTATTCTAATTCCTTTTCCTCCGCCACCAGCAGCTGCTTTAATCATAACAGGGAATCCTATTTCTCTAGCTATCTCTAAAGCTTGTTCTTCACTTTCTATAATCCCTTCATATCCTGGAGCTATAGGTACTCCTGCCTCTCTCATGGTTTCTCTTGCCTTAGCCTTATTCCCCATAAGATCAATAGACTCATAGTCAGGTCCTATAAACTTGATATTACATTCACTGCACATCTTAGCGAACTTAGAATTTTCTGATAAAAATCCAAAGCCTGGATGTATAGCTTCTGCACCAGTAAGTACACATGCACTTAATATATTCTGTATATTTAAATAACTACCTTTAGCAGGGCCTTTACCTATACATACAGCTTCATCAGCTAATTGAGTGTGAAGAGCTTCTCTATCAGCCTCAGAGTATACTGCTACTGTTTTTATACCAAGTTCTCTACAAGCTCTAATTACTCTGACTGCTATTTCTCCTCTGTTAGCTATTAATATCTTCTTAAACATATAATCACCTATCCTATTGCAAATAGAATTTCTCCTTGGCAAGCTATTTGCCCATCAACTCTTGCAGTTCCTTTACCTATTCCTATAGGTCCTTTAACCTTTATTATTTCTATCTCAAGATCAAGTCTATCTCCTGGAAGAACTTTTTTCTTAAATCTTGCTTTATCTATTCCAGCAAGAAAAGCAGTTTTACCTTTAAATTCTTCTTTACTTAAAATAGAAACCGCTCCTAATTGAGCTAAAGCTTCTACTATTAATACTCCAGGCATAACTGGCATATCAGGAAAATGTCCTTGAAAAAACTCTTCATTTATAGTTAAGTTCTTAAATCCTTTTGCATAAACTCCTGGATTTACTTCTTCTACTCTATCTAAAAGTAAAAATGGATATCTATGAGGAATGATCTTTCTTATTTCATTAACATCTAACATCTTATGCTCTCCTTATCTTAAATAATGGCTGACCATACTCTACCATGCTTTCGCTTTCAACCATTACTTCAACTATTTCTCCATTTATTTCACTTTCGATTTCATTCATAAGCTTCATAGCTTCTATAATACATAAAACATCACCTTGTTTTACTTTCTTACCTTCATGAACGTAAGGATCTTTATCTGGAGATGAAGAACCATAGAAAGTTCCTACTATAGGAGACTTAACTATAAACAAGTTTTCATCTTTTATTTCTTCTTTAATTTCAACCTTTGCTTCTTGAACACTTATTGTATTATTTACAACACTTTCTTTTTGTGAAGCTGGTTCTTTATTAACAAGTTCTTTTAGTTCTGAGCTTCTAGTTTGAGATTTATCCATCTTTAATGAAAAATCTCCTTGCTTTAACTCAAACAAAGCTAAATCTGATTCATCTATCATCTTAATAAGTTCTTTTACTTCTTCTATATTCATATTAAAAAACTCCTAACTCCACTTTTTAATAACTAAAGTAGCATTATGCCCACCAAATCCTAGAGAATTAGATAATGTGTATTCAACATTTTTTTCTTTCCCTACGTTAGGTACATAATCTAAGTCACATTCTTCATCTTTTTCTTTATAGCCTATAGTTGGAGGTATAAATCCTTCTTCTATAGTCTTTAAGCATACAATAGCTTCTACAGCTCCTGCAGCTCCTAAAAGATGTCCTGTCATAGATTTAGTTGAAGAAACAGCTACATCATAAGCCTTCTCTCCAAAAAGATTCTTAATTGCTAAGGTTTCAAACTTATCATTATAAGGTGTTGAAGTTCCATGAGCATTTATATACCCTATATCTTCTGGTTTTATTCCAGCTTCATCTATAGCTAACTTCATAGCCTTCTTTGCACCTTCACCATTTGGTGCTGGAGATGTAATATGGTATGCATCACAGTTAGAACCATAACCTACTATTTCACCATAGATTTTAGCTCCTCTTTTTTGTGCATGTTCAAGGCTTTCAATTATAAGTATACCAGCGCCTTCTCCTATAACAAAACCGCTTCTATCTTTGTCAAATGGAATTGATGCTCTATTAACATCATTTAAGCTATTTAAGGCCTTCATATTTGTAAAACCAGATACTCCTGATTTTGTAATAGGGGCTTCTGTTCCACCTGCTATTATTATATCACTATATCCATGTTTAATGTTTCTATAAGCTTCACCTATAGAATTAGTTCCTGAAGCACAAGCAGTTACAACAGATGTACATATGCCTTGAGCTCCATATTTTATAGCCACATTTCCAGCTGCAATATTGCTTATTGCCATAGGAATATATAGTGGAGAAACTCTTTTAGGTCCTTTTTCAAAAAGCTTAAAGAATTCTGTCTCCATAGTATTATATCCACCTATACCAGAACCTATAATAACTCCAAGTCTATCTCTATCAACTTTTTCTAAATCTAAATCAGCATCTTTTATAGCTTCATCTGAAGCTACTAATGCAAATTGAGAAAATCTATCCATTCTTCTTGCTTCTTTTTTATCTATTACTCCATCAGTTGTAAAGTCTTTAACTTCAGCAGCAATTTTAACTTCAAATTCAGTAGTGTCAAAAGCTTTTATAAAATCTACCCCATTAACACCATTTTTACAGTTATTCCAAAAGTCATTTACATTATTGCCTATAGGAGTCACAGCTCCCATTCCCGTTATAACTACTCTATTTTCCATCATTTTCTCTCCTTACATTACCATTCCGCCATCAACATTTAGAACCTGGCCAGTTATATATTGACTTTCTTCTGACATTAAAAATGCTACTGCATTAGCTACATCTTCTGCTTTTCCTAATTTCTTTAGTGGAATATTTTTAAGAATGTCTTCTTTATATTTATCTGCTAAAACTTCTGTCATATCACTTTCGATAAATCCAGGAGCTATAGCATTTACAGTTATTCCTCTAGCCCCTATTTCTCTAGCTAAAGATTTAGTTACTCCTAATATTCCTGCTTTAGATGCTGCATAATTTATTTGTCCTACATTTCCTATTAAGCCTATTACAGAGGAAATATTAACTATTCTTCCTTGTCTTGCTTTTATTAAATGTGGTGTTGCAGCTTTACAGCAGTTAAATGTTCCTTTTAAGTTAGTGTTTATAACTGCATCAAAGTCTTCTTCTTTCATTCTAAGTATTAGAGTATCCTTTGTTATACCTGCATTATTAACTACTCCATATATGCTGCCATATATGTTTTTAGCTTCGCTTATTAGGTTTTCAGCATCTTCATATTTAGATACATCAGCTTTAACCATAGATGCTTCTCCACCTAATTCTTTTATCTCAGCTACTACTTCAGAAGCTTCTTTTTCATTGCTTCTAAAGTTAACAATAACATTAGCACCTATTTTACCTAGTTTTAAAGCTATAGCTTTCCCTATTCCCCTATTAGCTCCAGTTACTATTATAGTTTTACCCTTTAACATATATTAAATCTCCTTTAATCCTGCAATAGTTTTTTGAAGACTCTCTAAATTTTCAACATTAAATGTTTTAACATTTCTATCTATTTTTCTTAAGAATGAACTTAGAGTCTTACCAGGTCCAATCTCAATAAATATATTAAAACCATCAGCTATCATATTCTTCATGGTTTCTTCCCATCTAACTGAACTCATCAACTGTTTTCTTAAAACTTCATTTATATTTTCACCTTGTTCATAAGGTGTTGCTGTCAAATTCTTATAGGTTTTTACCTTAGTTTCATTAACCTCTATATTTTTTAACTCTTCATATAATTTATCTCCAGCTCCCTTTAGCATTGAGCTGTGAAAAGGTGCAGATACTGGTAGTGGCATAGCTCTTCCACCAAGTTCTTTAATAATATTTACAGCTTCATCTATTGGCTTCTTTTCACCAGATAAAACTATCTGTCCTGGACAGTTATAATTAGCTACTTCTATAATTCCGTTATGTTTAACTTTATCTATTACTTCATTTATTACTTCTTCTTTTAAGTTTAGTACAGCTAACATTCCGCCTATACCTATTGGAACTTCATCCTGCATAAATCTTCCTCTTTTTTTCACAAGTGGTATAGCATCCTCTAGTTTTAAACTTCCACTATAAACTAAAGCAGAGTATTCTCCTAAACTTAAACCTGCAGCACCTTCTGCTTTTATACCTTCTTCTTCAAGTGCTTTTAAAGTTGCTAAAGTAGTAGTTAATATTGCAGGTTGAGTATTTTCTGTTTTATTTAATTCTTCTTTACTTCCACTAAAACAAAGTTCCTTGATATCAAAACCTAAAAGTTCATTTGCTTTATCAAAAACCTCCATAGAAACAGGATATTTTTCAGCGATGTCTTTTCCCATTCCTGAATATTGTGCTCCTTGACCTACAAATAAAAAAGCTATTTTGTTCATTCTTATCCTCCTATTGAATAAGTCAGATATTAACTATCTGACTTTAAGGGTAATTGTTCTTATGCTATTTTCTCATTAACATATTGTACTGCGTCACTTACGCTTTTTATGTTTTCAGCATTTTCTAATTGAATTCCAAACTCTTCTTCTAATTCTATGATTACTTGGAATAAATCTAATGAATCTGCTCCTAAATCTTCGAAAGTTGTTTCCATTGTAACTTTCTCTTCTTCGATTCCTAATTGTTCAGCTATTATAGTTTTTATTTTTTCAAATACCATTTTAATATCCTCCTAAAATTTAAGTGTATTTTACCAATTTATAATTAAGGCACCAGAGGTTAAGCCAGCGCCGAAACCTACTAAAATAATCTTTTGACCTTTTTTAAGTAATCCCTTGCTATCCATTTCATTTAAAGCTAATGGTATAGAGGCTGATGAGGTATTTCCATACCTATCTAAGTTAATATAGAACTTTTCTAAAGGAAGCTCTAATTTTTTAGCTACAAAATCTATTATCCTAACATTTGCTTGGTGTGGAACTATGTGATCAATATCATTTAAAGTTAATCCTGATTTTTCAAGAACATTATTGATGTTTTCAACCATAACTCCTGTTGCAAATTTGAATACTTCTCTTCCATTCATTGATAAAGTCTTTTTCTTTTTATCTTCAATTTTTGAAAATGGTGAAGCTACATCTAATGCTCCAGCAGTTAAGTGCATCCACTTATCTCCTTTAGAACTTGTAACTCCTGAAACTAAGCCTTGTTCTTCTGATGCAGAAAGTATTGCAGCACCAGCTCCATCTCCAAATAATACTGCTGTGGTTCTATCTTCCCAATCAACAAGCTTTGATAGAACCTCTGATCCTATTATTAAGGCTTTTTTATAATTACCTGTTTTTATTAAAGCATCTGCTGTTATTAATCCATATACAAATCCTGAACAAGCAGCATTTAAATCAAAAGCAGTTGCATTTACAGCTTTAAGTTTATCTTGAACTAAACAAGCTACAGATGGACAAAATGCATCAGGCGATACTGTTGCTACTATTATTAAGTCTAAATCCTCTGCTTTAACACCAGACTTTTCTAGTGCTATGTTAGCTGCATTATAAGCTAAGTCAGAACAATCTTCTGTTTCGGAAATCCTTCTTTCTTTAATTCCAGTTCTACTGATTATCCATTCATCTGATGTATCCATTATCTTGCTTAAATCTTCATTTATAACTACATTAGAGGGTGCATATCCCCCTATTGAAAGCATCTTACTGTATAACATAAAGATCTCCTTTTATTAAAAATTATTTTTCTCCTTAAAAAAGGTAGCTAACTGATTAAGAGATTCTATTAGAATTTCCTCATGTGCTGGGTCTAAACCCTTAACCACATCTTTAATCATATCGCTATGAAACTTTTCATGAAGCCTATAGGCAAGCTTCCCTTTTTTAGTTAATTGAACTTGAACTACTCTTCTATCCTCTTCAATTCTCTGTCTGTCTACATACCCTTTTTTTATTAGCTTATTTATAGCTGTAGTAAGTGTACCTAGAGTTATTTTTAAATCTCCAGCTACCTCTGACATGTTTCTAGGTTTATACATTCCAATAGCTTCTATAGTATGTATCTCTGTTACTGACAGATCATTTAAAGGACCTGTTTTTAAAGTCTTCTGTTCAATCAGAAGTATGTCATTAAATATATGTACTAAAAGCTCGTTTATCACACGCTCTTTATAATCCATTAACCCCTCTCCTTTGTTAATTAAGAAAGTCTTCTTATTTTATTCCCCATGTTTACTTTGACAATCAAAGCACTTATTTTGATAATCAAAATATACTATAGTTAAAATACTTTGTCAACTGAAAAGATAATAATTTACCATATAATTACGTATATCATTTTTTAAAAAGGGCTTAATAGAAATGTATTTTCTATTAAGCCCTATAAAAATTACTTTAATAATTCATCTAAGTTTTTCTCTAAAATTTCATAAATTACAAAATCAGGTTTTTCTTTTGATAAGATATCCTTATTGAAAGAAAAGTTCCACTCCTCACAATAGGTTATACTTCTAAAGTTTTCAGATAAATATGGCATCATGTTTGTTGCAAAAGAATCTCTAAAAACTACAGCCTTTGGCAAATTACTATCCTGTACGCTTGTAGTAAACTGTTTGTTTAAATTCCCCATCCATGTCATAGGTGGATCTTTCTTTAGATTTGATCTAATTGTGAATTTAGGTACTAGCCTTATTTCTCTTTCTTTTAAAATATTATTCTTAATTCCCAAATAATAAGCTAAGTCTCCACCAAACTCACTAACATATTTCTTTTCGTACATATCTATTGTTAATTCTTTTATATTAGGATTATATTCCTTTAATTTTTTTT
>RCUS01001675.1_pt1 | contig 10988 bp, 9 predicted proteins | sample 2166221 | NCBI WGS metagenome assembly RCUS01 (sample SAMN09932758, study PRJNA488358) | compost metagenome | isolation source: compost soil in cyclohexanecarboxylic | place: Germany: Experimental Botanical Garden | reverse complement strand
AACCCGAACCCTATTCGCTGGCGATCGACATCGCCCGCCGCTGGCTGGATGCAGCACGATGAAACTGTTGGCCGGCATCCATCATGTCGCGGTGATCGCTTCCGATTACACGCGCTCACGTGAATTCTACACGCGCATCCTGGGGCTGGACGTGATCGCGGAGAACTTCCGTAGCGAACGCAACTCCTGGAAGCTGGACCTGCGCCTGCCGGATGGCAGCCAACTGGAACTGTTCTCCTTCCCAAACCCACCGACGCGCCCGAGCCGGCCTGAAGCCTGTGGCTTGCGCCATCTGGCATTCCGCGTAGATCCATTGGATGAGGTTGTCGCGCATCTGCAGCGCGAGGGTGTGGCGTGTGAGCCGATCCGCGTGGATGAGTTCACCGGTCGGCGTTTCACCTTCTTCGCGGATCCGGATGATCTGCCGCTGGAGTTGTACGAGGGCGAGTGAGGCTGAGGGCTGTGGCTGTGGCTGTGGCTGTGGCTCCTGATTAAGCCCGTCTCCCGCCTGCGGGAGAGGGGTTGGGGTGAGGGCAGCTCTGGCTCTGGCTTCAGTCTCCTCCTCAACGAACAACCATCAACGCAACAGCAAAAGCCCCCTCATCCGCCCTTCGGGCACCTTCTCCCGCTCGCGGGAGAAGGGAGTAAGTTGGTCCTCGTGCGTCTGGAAGCCTCCCGCGCTCCCACAACTCGCCACACACCCCGGTCACATTCCCCCCAACCGCACGTCCTATGACCTAGTGACTTCCGGCGCATTGCCCGTCCCGGGTGTGGCCTGAATGATGCTTCCATCATCCAAGGAGAGGTTTTGTCCATGCTGCAGATCCGTGGTTTGTCGAAAACCTACGCCAATGGCGTGCACGCGCTGAAGAATGTCGACCTGGACATCCCGCGCGGCATGTTCGGCCTGTTGGGCCCCAATGGCGCCGGCAAATCATCGCTGATGCGCACGCTGGCCACGCTGCAGGAAGCCGACTCCGGCAGCGCGACACTGACCACGGCCGATGGCGCCAGCATCGACATCCTCCGCGACAAGGACGCGCTGCGTCGCAAGCTGGGCTATCTGCCGCAGGATTTCGGTGTGTACCCGAAGGTGAGCGCGCTGGATCTGCTCGACCATTTCGCCGTGCTCAAGGGCCTCACCGCGCGCAAGCAGCGCAAGGAAGTGGTCGAAGGCCTGCTGCAGCAGGTGAATCTGTGGGATGCGCGCAAGCGCAAGCTCGGCACCTACTCCGGTGGCATGCGCCAGCGCTTCGGCATCGCCCAGGCGTTGCTGGGCAACCCGCAGCTGGTGATCGTGGATGAACCCACCGCCGGCCTCGATCCGGAAGAACGCAACCGCTTCCTCAACCTGCTCGCCGAAATCGGCGAGAACGTGGCGGTGATCCTGTCCACGCACATCGTCGAGGACGTGACCGACCTATGCCCAAGCATGGCCATCATGAACAAGGGGCAGGTGCTGCTGACCGGCCGCCCGGCCGATGCCATCGCCGCATTGCAGGCACAGGTGTGGCGCAAGCAGGTGACCAAGGCCGCGCTGCCGGAATACGAATCACGCTTCACCGTGTTGTCCACGCGCCTGATGGGCGGGCACCCGGTGATCCATGTCTTCAGCCAGTCGTGTCCGGAACAGGGCTTCGAGCCGGTGGAACCGGGTCTGGAAGATGTCTACTTCCAGCGCCTGCGCCTGCAAGCGCAAGCGGCCTGACGGAGACAACCCATGACCTTCGCCTTCCTGCGCTTCGAGCTGCGTGAGCAGCTCCGCTCTCCCCTGCTGTGGCTGCTCGCGGTGCTGTTCGCCCTGCTCGCCTTCGGTGCCGCGTCCAGTGACGCCGTCCAGATCGGCGGCAGCATCGGCAACGTGCACCGCAATGCACCGTCGGTGGTTGCCACCCTCATGACCTCCTTCACACTGCTCGGGCTGCTGGTGGTCACGCTGTTCGTCAGCAATGCGTTGCTGCGTGATTTTGAACTGGGCACGGCCGAGCTGGTGTTCTCCAGCCCGATCAAACGCCGCGACTACCTGCTCGGTCGCCTCGGTGCGGCGCTGCTGGCCAGCCTGTTGATGTACGTGATCATCGCGGTGGGCCTGTTCATCGCCCAGTTCATGCCATGGATCGATGCCGCACGCCTCGGCCCGGTGTCGCTGCAGCCGTATCTGTGGTCGTTCGTGTACATCGTGCTGCCGAACGTGCTGTTCACCACCGCGCTGCTGGCGCTGCTCGCAGTCACCACCCGCAACATCCTGTGGGTGTACATCGGCGTCATCGTGTTCTTCGTGCTGTACGGCGTCAGCCGCGCGCTTCTGGCCGACATCGACAACCTGCGTATTTCCTCGCTGCTGGATCCACTCGGCATGCGTGCGATGTCGCAGGCGATGCGTTACTGGTCGGCCGAGGAACGCAACACCGGCCTGCCCGCCTTCACCGGCTATCTGCTGGAAAACCGCCTGCTTTGGCTGGCGGTGACCGGTGCGTTGTTCGCCGCCACCTTTGCGCTGTTCCGCACCGAACGCAGCGGCACCGCCCGCAAGCGCGGCAGGAAGGTTGTCAGCGTCGCCACCACCGACGGCAAGCGTCCCACCGTGATCGCGCCCAAGGTCACGCCGGTCTTCAACATCGCCACGGGCTGGAAGCAGCTGCTGCGTCAGGTCAGCTTCGACGCGATGGGCGTGTTCCGCAGTGCGCCGTTCCTGGTGCTGCTGGTGCTGGGCATGGCCAACTTCATCCCCAGCGCGTTGTTCCGCAAGACCATGTACGGCACGCCCAGCTGGCCGGTGACCTCGCAGATGCTGGAAGCACTGCAGGGCAGCTACAGCTTCCTGCTGATCATCATCGTGCTGTTCTACGCCGGTGAACTGGTGTGGCGTGAGCGCAGCGCACGCATTGCCGGCATCAGCGACGCGATGCCGGTGCCCAACTGGGTGCCATTGCTGGGCAAGTTCCTCACTCTCGTAGCGGTGGTTTTCGCGTTCCAGGCCGTGGGTGGGTTGACCGCCATCGCCATCCAGTTGAGCAAGGGCTATACGCAGATCGAACCGCTGCTGTACCTGAAGACGCTGTTGCTGGATTCGACGGTCTACATCCTGATGGGCGGCATGGCGTTGGTGCTGCAGGTGCTGAGCAACAACAAGTTCCTCGGCTATGCGCTGCTGATCCTGATGTTGATCGGGCAGTCGGTGCTGGGCATGCTCGACTACACCCAGAACCTCTACAACTTCGGCAGTTGGCCCATCGCCCCCTATTCGGACATGAACGGCTACGGCCACTTCCTGACCGGCCAGTTGGCGTTCCAGGGCTACTGGGCGCTGTTCCTGCTCGCGTTGCTGCTGCTGTGCGCCGCGTTGTGGGTGCGCGGCGTGGACTCCGGCTGGCGCCAGCGCCTGCAACTGGCGCGGCAGCGGCTGAGCGGCAAGCTCGGTGTTGCGCTGGCCGCATCGGCCATCGCCTTCATCGCCTGTGGCAGCTGGCTGTACTGGAGCACCAACATCCGCAACGAGTTCGTCTCGCCGGACCAGATGCTCGACCGCCAGGCCCGCTACGAGCGTGAATACCGCAAGTACAAGGACCTGCCGCAACCGCGCATCATCGCCATCGACAACAGCGTCGACCTGCATCCGGAAACCCAATCGGTGCGCATCGATGGCCGCTACCGCGTGCGCAATACGCACGCCGCTGAGATTCCCGCCATCCACGTGGCGATGGGCGACGACCCCACGCTGACGGCCATCGACATGGGCGGCGCCAAGCTGACCCAGCACGATGAAGAACTGGGCTACCGCATCTACACGCTGGACAAGCCGCTGCAGCCCGGCGAAGAACGCGACATCACCTTCACCGTGGACGTCCATCCCAACGGCATCACCGCCGACCAGGCGCAAAGCCAGATCGTCGACAACGGCAGCTTCTTCAACAGCCGCCTGCTGCCGGCGTTCGGCTATGACACCGGCGTGGAGATCAGCGACCGCAACGAGCGCCGCAAGCGTGACCTCGGCGAACCCACGCGCATGCCCAAGCTGGAAGACGAAGCAGCGCGCGCCAACACCTACATCTCCAACGATTCGGACTGGCTGGATTTCCGCACCACCGTCTGCACCGCGCCGGATCAGATCGCACTGGCACCGGGCTATCTGCAGAAGGAGTTCGAACGTGACGGCCGCCGCTGCTTCAGCTACACGATGGACCGCCCGATGCTCAACTTCTACGCCTACCTGTCGGCACGCTGGGCGGTGAAGAAAGCCACCTACAAGGACATCCCGATCGAGATCTACTACGACCCCAAGCATCCGTACAACGTGGACCGGATGATCGAAGGCGTGCAGAAATCATTGGCGTACTACGAGGCCAACTTCAGCCCGTACCAGCATCGTCAAGTGCGGATCATCGAGTTCCCGGGCTACCAATCGTTCGCGCAGAGTTTTGCCAACACGATTCCGTACTCGGAGTCGATCGGCTTCATCGCCGACCTGCGTGACAAGGACGACATCGACTACGTGTTCTATGTCACCGCGCATGAAGTCGCGCACCAATGGTGGGCGCACCAGGTCATCGGCGCCAACGTGCAGGGCGCGACCGTGCTGTCCGAATCGCTGTCGCAGTACTCGGCATTGATGGTGATGGAGAAGGAATACGGCCGTACCCACATGCGCCAGTTCCTGAAGGACGAACTGGACAGCTACCTGTCCGGGCGCGGCGGTGAGGATGTGGAAGAACTGCCGCTGTACCGCGTGGAAAACCAGCAGTACATCCATTACCGCAAGGGCTCGGTGGTGTTCTACCGCCTGCGCGAGGAGATGGGCGAGGAAGCATTGAACCGCGCACTGAGCCGCTTCATCCAGGCCAAGGCGTTCCAGCAACCGCCGTACACCACCTCGGCCGAATTGCTGGAGTTCATCCGCGCTGAAGCCAAGCCCGAGCAGCAGGCACTGATCACCGACCTGTTCGAGAAGATCAGCTTCTACGACAACCGCGTGGTCGACGCGACGGCCAAGAAGCGCAGCGATGGGCGCTACGACGTGACCATGCAGCTGCACGCCGACAAGCGCTATGCCGACGGCGTGGGCAAGGAAACGCCCGGCACGCTGGACGACTGGATCGAAGTGGGCGTCTTCGCCAAGGGGCCATCGGGCAAGGAACGTGATGAAAAGGTGCTGTACCTGCAGCGCCACCACATCACCGACAGCTCGCCGACCATCACCGTGACCGTCGACCAGATCCCCAGCGAAGCGGGTTTCGACCCGTACAACAAGCTGATAGACCGTGTCTCCGCCGACAATCGCAAACGGGTGACGTTGCAGTAGGCGTGGGCTCGAAGCTCCTGCTCAAAGCTCTTGCTCAAAGCCCCTCTCCCGCAAGCGGGAGAGGGGTTGGGGTGAGGGCAGCTCCTGGCTTGGCTTTTGTCTTCCTTAAGCGGAAGCACCAAAGAAGCAACAGCCAAAGCCCCCTCATCCGCCCCTTCGGGGCACCTTCTCCCGCCCGCGGGAGAAGGGAGCACTCGAGCATGGCTGCAATCTCCAGGTCCGGGCTGCCCTGAATCTGCTGCACCGCGGATTCCGTACGGCGTCGAATGGGGTTACATTCGGGACCGTACCCGGCGCCGCCGATTGCTGAAACACACCCTGGGAGGGGATTCATGCGCACTACGATCAAAACCCTGTTGCTGGCCCTGCCGCTGATGGCTGCCGGCTTCTCCGCCAGCGCCTCGGACAGCGCCGCTGGCCGCTGGAAAACCATTGATGACGAAACCGGCCGGGTGAAATCCATCGTCGAAATCGCCCAGGCCGCCAATGGCAACCTGAGCGGCAAGGTCCTGCAGGTGCTGCAGTCGGCCCAAGGCCCGCACCCGGTCTGCGACAAGTGCGACGGCGCCAACAAGGGCAAGCCGATCGAGGGCATGACCATCCTCTGGAACCTGCGCCCGGACGGCACCAACAAGTGGGCCAACGGCACCATCCTGGACCCGGCCAAGGGCAAGACCTACAGCTCCAAGATCGCCCTGGTCGAAAACGGCCGCAAGCTGGAAGTCTCCGGCTGCATCGCCTTCATCTGCCGCACCCAGACCTGGCTGCGCGACCAGTAATCCTTGGTTGCCAAGCTCTAAAGCCCCTCTCCCGCCTGCGGGAGAGGGGTTGGGGTGAGGGGAAGCTCCTGGCAAGCAGAGCATAGGAGTCCCCCCTCATCCGCCCCTTCGGGGCACCTCGCTCCGCGCCCCGGCCACGTACAGCGCACGTGGCGTTCAGCCATGCACGAGCCGGTGGCTCGTAGGCAGCATGTCTTCACCCCGCTTGCGGGAGAAGGGGGCTGGCCAGCAGCACCTTGGCTCAGCTCCAGGGCCAGCACCACCTCGATCCAAACCACAGCCCCGGCCCTCCGGGGCTGCTTGTTTTCGGGCATGCGATAATCCGGCGTTCCCTTGCTCCAAACGATGGCCATGACCCGTACCGCGCTCGTCACCAACGCCCTGCCCTATGCCAACGGCCCGCTGCACCTGGGTCACCTGGTTGGCTACATCCAAGCCGATATCTGGGTGCGCGCGCGCAGGTTGATGGGCGAGAAGGTCTGGTACGTCTGCGCCGATGACACCCACGGCACGCCGATCATGCTGGCCGCCGAGAAGGCCGGCGTGTCGCCGGAAACCTTCATCGCCAACATCCAGGCCGGTCACGAACGTGACTTTGCCGCGTTCGGCGTGGATTTCGACCATTACGACTCGACCAACTCGGCCGCCAACCGCGAGCTGACCGAGGCGCTGTACAACAAGCTCGACGCCGCCGGCCATATCAGCCGCCGCTCGGTGGCGCAGTTCTATGACCCGGCCAAGGGCATGTTCCTGCCGGATCGCTACATCAAGGGCACCTGCCCCAAGTGCAAGTCGCCCGACCAGTACGGCGACAACTGCGAAGTCTGCGGCGCCACCTACGGCCCGACCGACCTGATCGACCCCAAGTCGGTGATCTCCGGTGCCACCCCGGAAATCCGCGATTCGGAGCACTATTTCTTCGAGGTGGGCCGCTTCCAGGACTTCCTGCGCCAGTGGCTGTCCGGCGACGTGGCCCTGCCCGGCGTGAAGGCCAAGCTGGCCGAATGGCTCGATGCCGATGGCGGCCTGCGCGCGTGGGACATCTCCCGTGACGCGCCGTACTTCGGCTTCGAAATCCCCGGCGCCCCGGGCAAGTATTTCTACGTGTGGCTGGACGCGCCGATCGGCTACCTGTCCAGCTTCAAGAACCTGTGCGCCAAGACGGGCGACGACTTCGAGGCCGTGATGGCCGCCGACAGCAGCACCGAGCTGCACCACTTCCTCGGCAAGGACATCGTCAATTTCCACGGCCTGTTCTGGCCGTCGGTGCTGCACGGCACCGGCCTGCGCGCGCCGACCAAGCTGCACGTCAACGGCTACCTGACCGTGGACGGCGCCAAGATGAGCAAGTCGCGCGGCACCTTCGTCATGGCCCGCACCTACCTGGAAGCCGGCCTGGCGCCGGAAGCGCTGCGCTACTACTTCGCGGCCAAGTCCTCCGGCGGCGTGGACGACCTTGATCTGAACCTGTCCGACTTCACCGCCCGCGTGAATGCCGATCTGGTCGGCAAGTTCGTCAACCTGGCCAGCCGCTGCGCCGGTTTCATCGCCAAGCGCTTCGACGGCAAGCTGGCCGACGTGCTGCCGGACCCGGCCCAGTACGACCGCTTCGTCGCGGCACTGGCACCGGTGCGTGAGGCCTACGAGCGCAACGACCCGGCCGCTGCCATCCGCCTGACCATGGCGCTGGCCGATGAAGCCAACAAGTACATCGACGACACCAAGCCGTGGGTGATCGCCAAGCAGGAAGGCGCCGACGCCGAACTGCAGGCCGTCTGCACCCAGGGCCTGAACCTGTTCCGCGTGCTGGTGGCGGCGCTCAAGCCGGTGCTGCCGGCCACCGCGCAGCAGGCCGAAGCTTTCCTCAATGCACCGATGACCGGCTGGGGCGATATCGCCAAGCCGCTCACCGCCCACACCATCGCCACTTACGTGCCGCTGTTCACCCGTATCGACCCGAAAATGATTGACGCCATGACCGACGCTTCCAAGGACACCCTCACCGCCCCGCCCGTCGCCGACGCCAAGCCTGCCAAGGCCGAGAAGCCGGCGAAGGTGGAAGCCAAGCCGGAAGCCAAGGCCGACGGTGAAGCCGCCGCGTACATCGGCATCGACGATTTCGCCAAGCTCGACCTGCGTATCGGCAAGGTGCTGGAGTGCGGCTTCGTGGAAGGCTCGGACAAGCTGCTGCGCTTCCTGCTGGACGCCGGCGACCTGGGCCAGCGCCAGATCTTCTCGGGCATCCGTGGCAGCTACGCCGAGCCGGAAGCACTGGTCGGCCGCAACGTGGTGTTCATCGCCAACCTGGCCCCGCGCAAGATGCGCTTCGGCCTGAGCGAAGGCATGATCCTGTCGGCCGGCTTCGACGGCGGCGCGCTGGCGCTGCTGGATGCCGATGCGGCGGCATTGCCGGGGATGCCGGTTCGGTAATGGTTGAGCAGGGATTGGGGAACAGGGAGCAGGGAATGCAGCGGCGCCGCAGCTGATCGCGCGCCGCGCTGTTGAAAGCCAGGTCCGTCATCCGACCTTGTTCAAACCCGCGCAGCCCCTTCATTCCCCACTCCCACAGCCCCCGCTCCCCGCCCTTATGCACCTCGCCCTGTTCGACTTCGACCACACCATCACCGTCTGTGACACCTACAGCCGGTTCGTGCGCCGTGTGGCCACGCCGGAACAGCGCGCGCAGGCGTGGTGGCGGATCGGGCCGTGGTTGCTGGCGGATCGGTTGAAGTTGATCTCGGCCGAACGCATCCGCCGCCGCGTCACCGCGCAGGTCTTCAGCGGTCGTCATGCGGGTGAGATCGGGCAGCTGGCGCGTGACTATGCGCGTGAGCAGCTGCCGGGCATGGTGCGCCCGGAGATGCTGGAGCAGATCCAGTGGCACAAGGCACAGGGCCACACCGTGGTGGTCGTGTCAGGCTCGCTGGATCTGTACCTGCAGCACTGGTGCGACGCGCAGGGCCTGCAGATGATCTGCAACACGCTGGAAGTACAGGACAACCGCCTCACCGGCCGCTATGCCGATGGCGATTGTGGTCCGCGCAAAGTGGCGCGCATCCGCAAGCTGTTCGACCTCAGCCAGTACCAGCGCATCCATGCCTACGGCGACAGCCGTGAAGACAAGCCCATGCTGGCACTGGCGCATGAGCGCTGGTACCGCGGCAAGCCGGTTTCCTGATCCACCTTTCGCGCAGCCCAACGCCACGCATGCAAGAAACATCCAACAACCTGGTCGAACGCCTGGACCGCCTGCTGCCGCAAACCCAATGCGGACAATGCGGTTTCGACGGCTGCCGTCCGTATGCCGAGGCGATGGCGCGTGGCGAAGCCGGCGTGGATCACTGCCCGCCCGGCGGCGATGCCGGCGCGCGGGCGCTGGCGCATGTACTGGGTGTTGCCGCCGCACCGTTCGACCGCAGCCGTGGCGAACACAAACCGGCGCAGGTTGCGGTCATCGTTGAAGCCGACTGCATCGGCTGCACCAAGTGCATCCAGGCCTGCCCGGTGGATGCCATCGTCGGTGGCGCCAAATACATGCACACCGTGCTGGCGGATCTGTGCACCGGCTGCGAGTTGTGCATCCCGCCGTGCCCGGTGGATTGCATCGAGCTGCGAGTGAGTTCGAGGAGTGAATGAGTTCGAGGAGTGAGGAGTGAGAAAAGGCGTGGAGCAAAAGCGAAAGCGGAGTCAGCGCTTTCTCTCACTCCTCACTCCTCTTCACTCACTCCTCCTCTTCAGCCGCCGGGGCCGATCAACAATGCCGCTTACGGCACCGCAGCGGTGATCACGATCTCGATCTTCCACGCCGGGTTGGCCAGCTTGGCTTCCACGGTCGCGCGGGCCGGCGTTGCATCCTTGGCCACCCACTTGTCCCAGGCCTGGTTCATGCCGGCGAAGTCGGCCATGTCAGCGAGGAAAATCTCGGCGCGCAGGATGTTGGTCTTGTCGGTCGGCGCCAGGCGCAGCAGGTCGTCGATGGCCTGCAGCACCTGTTCGGTCTGGCCGACGATATCGGCGCTGGTGTCTTCCGGCACCTGGCCGGCCAGGTAGGCCACGCCGTGGTGGATGGTCATTTCCGACATGCGCGGGCCGGTATCGAAACGTTCGATCATGGGATCGTTTCCCTCGGTTGGATGGTGTCGCCATTGTGACCTGAACCGAAAGTTTCAGCTGGCCCTTTGTGCAGGCGTCGCCATGCGGCAATCGCCACCATCAGCAGCCAGCCCACCACCAGCGCGATCACCAGCTTCTGCCCCAGCCCGCGCGGGCTCGCACGCCACAGCACGTGCAGCCACAGGCCGGCGAACGCCAGCCATGCCCACCACCAACTCCAGCGATGAAGTGAAGACCAGCGTGGGTCGCGACCGAAGCACCAGGCCTGCAGCAGCATCGCCACAGTCACGCACAGGAAGGCGGTCTGTGCCGACAGCCCATGCACCAGCGGCGCCAGCAAGGGCGCGCGCTCGGGCAACCAGCTGTCACCAATCGCGACAGTGGCAAGGCCGAGTCCGGCGACGGTGAACAGTGCCGGCGGCAGCCCGCGACGCGCCACGCCCTGCGCCTGGGCGTGCAGCGTCCATGCCAACACGCCGATGGCCAGGGCGAGCAGGCAGTACGCCACCCGCAGCAACAGCCCGTGCGGACCATGCAGGTACAGGCTCAAGGTGGCCCAGGCCCAATCCAGATCGGCACGTGCGAACTGCAGCCAGGTGGCGCAGATCACGAACAGCAGCAACGCCGTCATGACCAGGGCGAGGCCGAGCTGATGCCGTCGCTGCGAGGGATGTCGATTGACCTGCATGGATGTCCGGGAGCCGGCATGGAATCGGGCAAGTTTAGGGCCCCGCGCTGCCGGTGTTGGCTGAAGGGACAAACAATGCGCACGCATCGGCTTTGCGTCGCCGTCACGC
>RCUS01001672.1_pt1 | contig 10995 bp, 9 predicted proteins | sample 2166221 | NCBI WGS metagenome assembly RCUS01 (sample SAMN09932758, study PRJNA488358) | compost metagenome | isolation source: compost soil in cyclohexanecarboxylic | place: Germany: Experimental Botanical Garden | reverse complement strand
TCTTGCCGGCATTGGGGCTGGAGCCAGAGATCAGGACGATGTTGTTCTTGGCCTCAAGGCGCGCGAAGTGCAGGCTCGTACGCAGGCTGCGCACCGCCTCGACAGCAAGGTCGGCCGGATCCTTGACCGCCAACAGATGCAGTTTGCCGTCAGCACGGAACTTGCCACGCACCGAATCGGACTGCTGCCCCGGACTGACCGGGATCGACGCATAGACCGGCAGGCCGATCTCTTCGATCTGGGACGGATCTTCAACGCCGCGATTCAAGACTTGCCGCAGCAGCACCAGGCCAATCGAGAGAAACGCGCCCAACAAGGTGCCCACAAGCACGAGCAGGGGCTTGCGTGGCTTCACCGGCTCGGTTGCGTCCACTTCGGCGGCATCGACAATCCGCACATTGCCAACGGTGCCGGCACGGGCCACATCCAGCTGCTGCGCCTGGTTCAGCATCGCGGTGTACATCTCATTGCTGACCTGCAGGTCGCGAGTCAGTCGCAGCAGCTCCTGCTGGGCCTCCGGAAGCTGCTTTACCTGCCCCTGGAAGCCGCTCTTGCGCGCCTCCAGATCCCCGATCTGACGCATCAGCGCCTGATAGGCAGGGTGATCACGAGTGAACTTGCGGTCCATCTCCGCCTGCTGCAGTCGCAGCTGCTGGATGCTGGTTTCCACCGCGACTTCCTGATCCAGCAACCCCTTGGTCTGCAGAGTAAGGTCGACCGAGTTGGCACGCATCTGGTAGGAACTCAGCGATTTCTGCGCCGCATCGACCTGGCTGCGTACGTTGGGCAACTGCTCCTTGACGAAGGTCAACTGCGCCGAAGCCTCAGCCGAGTTCCGCTCTACGTTCTGCCGGACATAGGCCTGCGCCACCTGCTGCAGAAAATTCTGCGCCAGCTCCGGATCTGCATTCTCGAACGCCAGAGTCAGTATCCCGGAGTCCTTGCCCGACTCACTGACGGAAACCTTCTTCTGCAGGTCATTGACAACGGCAAGGTGCCGGTGGCGGGTCACCTCGAAACGCATGCCCGGATGGGCGCGGATCTCGGCCACCTGCATGGTGACGCCCTGCCCCGCCGCAACCTTGCCGATCTCGCCCCTCACAAGCAGGTTGTCCTGCTCATCGAACAGCTCATAGCTGCTGTTGTCCCCGGCGACAAGTGTCAGCGGGCGATCAATCAGCTTACGCGGCACGTCCAGCTGGAAAACATCCAGCTTCTCCCCACCCCAGCCGAATCGCGTCATGCCAAAGCGGGTATCGGCAAGAGCATCCGGGGCGCTCCGTTCAGCCTTTCGTGCGAAGTACCCACCGAACAAGGGAAAGCGGTTCGGTTCGACTTCGATATCAAGCCTCAATGCGTTGACGGCACTTCCGACGACCGCTCGCGAAGTAATCAACGCAATCTCGGTCGTAGCCTCGGCGGAGCCCGCGCCAATCCCCAGCGACTGGGAGAGATCCGACAGCCCAGGCAGGCTTGGCACTTTCGATTCCACCTGCACAATCGCATCAGCCCGGTAGATCGGAGTTGCAAGCAGCGCATATGCCGCCGCTGCAACGAAGAACCCTCCCGTAATTGCCGCGATCCACCACTTGTGGTCGATCAGGGTTCCAAGCAGCTGCCGCAGATCGATTTCATCGGTATCGTCCTGCGCCGGAATACGGGTGTTGGTGGTCATCTGTAGGAACTCTTCATATCAAGGGTACGGGATGTCGAAAGGGCCAACGCGGTGGTCACTAGAAGTGCCGCGCCCAACTTTCAACACCCTCGGCCATCAGCCTGTAAACATGCTCGAACGCCGGGCGTTGCTGGCGGTAGGGATCGGGAATTTCCCGGTCCTGCTGCCACTTCCCCAGCAGGAAGGTCTTACCGGAGGCCTGCGGCGCGACCTCGGCGATGCGATGGACGTGCTTGCGCTCCATGGTGAGCACCAGATCGGCCGAACCGAGGATGGCGTCGTCGATCTGGCGGGCACGATGCGAATCGCCGTTGAGGCCATGCTCGACCAGCAACGCCTGTGCCGTGGCGTCGATGCCATGACCCACGAGCGCTCCCAGGCCGGCAGAGGACACCTGGATGCCCTTGCCCTCCAGGGACTGGCGAAGCATGACTTCAGCAGAAGGGCTGCGGCAGATGTTGCCCACACAAACAAAAAGAACGTTCTTGAACACTGACTCGGATCCTGTGGCATTCCGTGCGGCACCACCCAAAGCAGGAAGGTGACAGCCCTACAGGATACCTTACATGGGCATGACGGGGGACGAAATTGTCAGGGAATTCATCACATTACGGCCCCATACCGCGTCAAGCTGCGTCAATAAGCTGACTTCTGCCCCAGCACCTTCACCGCCGTCAGCACGATGATCCGGGCATCCAGGGTCGGGCTCCAGCGCCGGATGTAGTCGATGTCGTACTGCACACGCTTCTTCATCGAACGCAGCTCAGGCGTCTCGCCACGCAAACCGTGCACCTGCGCCCAACCAGTGATACCCGGCTTGACGTAGTGACGGTGCATGTAGCGCTCGATCACACGTTCATAGTGATCGTTGTGCTGGGTGGCATGCGGCCGCGGCCCCACGACCGACATGCTGCCACCCAGGACATTGAAGAACTGCGGCAATTCGTCAAGGCTGCTGCGGCGCAGGAAGGCACCAAAGCGCGTTACCCGCGGGTCGCCACGGGTGGCCTGGGTGATCTGCCCCGCCCCTTCCTCGTGCACCCGCATGGAACGGAACTTCAGCATCCAGAATTCCTTGCCCCCCAGGCCGTGCCGGCGCTGGCGGAAGAATACCGGGCCCGGCGAGCTCAACTTCACGCCCAGGGCCAGGACGGCGAACAGCGGCGCCAGGGCGATCACTGCAACCCCTGCGACGAAGATGTCCTCCACACGCTTGAACAAGCGGAATCTGTGGTCCGCCAGTCCCTGGCGAACGCCGATCATCGCCACATCGCCGACCTGATGGACGCTGGGATTCAGCGCACCAAGCCCAGTGGTATCCGGAATAAGCCGGACCGGAACGGGAAAACGCTCAATCTGTTTGAGTGTCTCGCGAATCGGCGCCGGGTCGCCGAACGGGAGGGAGACCCAGATCTGGTCAAATTCGCCACGATGCAGATTCAAGTACCCGGCAACATCGGCCAGGCTACCGAGGCAGCGCGGCGCGTTGCCGCCCCGACGGGTGGCAATATCGCCAGCACTGGCAAAGTAGCCAACCACCTCCTTGCCCAGTTCCGGCTTGCCACGCAGCAGGCGATGAAGCTTCAGTGCCGGGGCACGCAGGCCGACGAGCAGGATCCGCTCACGATCCATTCCCCGGGATCGAAGCCGGTGCAACTGCACCCGCAGCAGCACGCGCAGAACCACCATCGCGCCCAGCCCGGAGCCATACCAGCCGACCAGCCACGTAGCTGGCACTGCATCGGCGAGCCCGATCAGGACGGCATAGAGCGAGAACAGCGCGAACGTACCAGACCACGCCAGCAGCAACAGCCACAGATCGGCCAGCAAACCGCGTATCCGCCAGTTGCGGTAGACCGGTGCGACAGAGAAACACACGATCGCGCTGAGGATCACCGCGCCGAAAACGATGCGCTGGGATTGGTTCGGCACCGCCGCGCCGTACAGCACGATGTGGGAGAGAACGGCCATTCCCGGCAGCAGCAACAGGTCGCCCAAGCGCAGCCCAAGTTCCAGGGCAGCCCGGGCCTCGACGCGTCTCCGGCCCGCCCGGGCCCCGTGTGCGGGGAGATCTTCTACGGATCCATGTAGCAAGGTACTTCTCCAGGTTAAGCGGACCAGACAGCAAACGTGCTGTCCGTCACATGCCGAGGCTCCCCAAGCCGGCACGAAACTGTCGCGGTGGCGTCAATTACTTGTGGATGAATTGTGTACGAAACTTGACGCGATTGGTAGGAAGCTAACGATGGAGGAGCGCGCGCAGGCCCGGCAACCAGCCTTATAGCATTGAAAAGACTGGGATTTTCGAATATTTCAAATTGCATCAAAATGTTCCGGAATGCGTCCACCCGCGTCCAATTGTTGACACCACCACACCGGACATTCACGTCTTCATGCTTGCTCGAACGCAGTGACAACCACAATTTCAGCGAGGGAGCATTTCCTTCCTGCACCGCATCAAGCCCTGTCCCGCCCCTCTGCTACCATCGACGGTTCTGTCCATCGCGCCCCCACCTGCCCGCGACGGCACCAAACACAACGTAACGAAACACAGGAGTCTGCATGTCTTCCGAGCTGCTCAAGTCCCTTGGTCTGGACGCGATCAACGCTGGCACCTACCTGGGCAACGGGGAGTGGTCGAGCGCTACCGGCGGTGAGCTGATCACCCCGATCAACCCGACCACCGGCGAGCCGATCGCGCAGGTCCGCGCCACCACCGAAGCCGAGTACGAAACCGTCATCGCCCGTGCGCAGGAAGCCTTCAAGGTCTGGCGCACCACCCCGGCCCCGCGCCGCGGTGAAGCCGTGCGCCTGTGCGGCGAAGCGCTGCGCAAGCACAAGGACGCCCTCGGTTCGCTGGTCGCGCTGGAAATGGGCAAGAGCAAGCCCGAAGGCGACGGTGAAGTGCAGGAGATGATCGACATCGCCGACTTCGCCGTGGGCCAGAGCCGCATGCTGTACGGCTACACCATGCATTCCGAGCGCCCCGGCCACCGCATGTACGAGCAGTATCAGCCGCTCGGCCTGGTCGGCATCATCAGCGCGTTCAACTTCCCGGTCGCGGTGTGGGCATGGAACTCGTTCCTGGCCACCGTCTGCGGCGACATCTGCCTGTGGAAGCCGTCCAACAAGACCCCGCTGACCGCCATCGCCTCGATGCGCATCTGCAATGAAGCGCTGCGCGATGCCGGCTTCCCGGACCTGTTCTTCCTGATCAACGACGCCGGCACCGCGCTGTCGGAAAAGATGGTGGCCGACAAGCGCGTGCCGCTGATCAGCTTCACCGGTTCGACCCAGGTCGGCCGCACCGTCGCCGAGAAGGTCGCGCACCGCCTCGGCCGTTGCCTGCTGGAATTGGGCGGCAACAACGCGATCATCCTCGACGAGACCGCCGACCTGAAGCTGGCGATCCCCGGCATCGTGTTCGGTGCGGTCGGCACCGCCGGCCAGCGCTGCACCACCACCCGCCGCCTGATCGTGCACGAATCCATCCATGACGACGTGCTGGCCACGCTGGTCAAGGCGTACAAGCAGGTGGAAGGCAAGATCGGCGATCCGACCGACCCGGCCAACCTGATGGGCCCGCTGAACAGCGATGGCGCCGTGCAGCAGTTCCTGGCCTCCATCGAAAAGGCCAAGGCCAGCGGCGGCACCATCGAAACCGGCGGTACGCGCATCGACCGCGCCGGCAACTTCGTGCTGCCGGCCATTGTCACCGGCTTGAAGAACAGCGATGAAGTGGTGCAGCACGAGACCTTCGCGCCGATCCTGTACGTGATGAAGTACAGCACGCTGGACGAAGCCATCGACATGCAGAACGGCGTGCCGCAGGGCCTGTCCTCGTCGATCTTCACCACCAACCTGAAGACCGCCGAGCGCTTCCTGTCGGCGGCCGGTTCGGACTGCGGCATTGCCAACGTCAACATCGGCACCTCAGGCGCGGAAATCGGTGGCGCCTTCGGTGGCGAGAAGGACACCGGCGGTGGTCGCGAGTCCGGTTCGGATGCATGGAAGGTCTACATGCGCCGCCAGACCAACACCATCAACTATTCGGATTCGCTGCCGCTGGCCCAGGGCATCAAGTTCGACCTGTGATGGCAGAAACCGCGTCTCTGCGCGAGGGCCGGCCGGTGATCGATTTCACCGGCCGCCGGGTGTTGATCGCCGGTGGCAGCAAGGGCATCGGCCGCGAACTGGCGCTGGCGTTTGCCGGCGCCGGTGCGCAGGTTTCGGCCTGTGCACGCGGCCAGGCCGGGCTTGACGCCCTGCAGGCCGATGCGCGGTCACTGGGCACCGAGCTGCACATCTACGCCGCCGATCTGGGTGATCCCGCCCTCATCAGCACCTGGCTGCAGGCCGCCGCCGACGCGCTCGGCGGTATCGATGTGCTGGTCAACAACGCCACCGGCTACGGCATGGCCGATGACGAGGACGGCTGGGCCGCCAGCCTGCAGATCGACCTGATGGCCGCTGTCCGCGCTTCGCGCCTTGCGTTGCCGTGGCTGCGCGCCTCGTCGGACGCCTGCATCCTCAATCTGTCCTCGATCGCCGCGCAGCAGCCGCGTCCCGGCGGTGCACCGTACGCGGCGGCCAAGGCCGCGCTCTCGCACTACACCACCTCGCAGGCCCTGGCACTGGCCCCGGATCGGATCCGGGTCAATGCCATTGCACCAGGTTCGATCGAATTCGCCGATGGTCTCTGGGATCGACGTCGTACCGAAGATCCGGCGCTGTACCACGGCACCCTGGCGAAGATTCCGTTCGGCCGCTTCGGGCAGCCGCGCGAAATTGCCGACGCCGCGTTGTTCCTGTGCTCGCCGCTGGCGCGCTGGATCACCGGCCACGTGCTCAACGTCGATGGTGGCCAGGTATTGATGGGCTGAATCTGTAGAGCCGAGCCCACGCTCGGCTTGCGCGCGCAGCGCGGGCGATGCCGTACCAGCCGAAGCGTCAGCCGAGCATGGGCTCGGCTCTACAGGGCAATGCCCATGGGATTGCCGGGGCAGAGGCACTATCATGTCGGCACTGCCACGGAGGACTCGATGAGCGTGCCACCCCGACAGAGCAACGCCCTGGCCGTGGTCAGCCTGATCGCGGGCATCTGCAGCTGGACCGTGCTGCCGGGTGTCGCCGCCCTCGTCGCCATCATCACCGGGCACCTGGCCCGCGCCGAAATCCGCCGCCGCGCTGGCGAACAGGACGGCGATGGCATGGCCCTGGCTGGGTTGATCATGGGCTGGCTCAACATCCTCGCTGCGGTAGGCCTGGTGGCCATCCTGATCTTCGCGATGGTGGCGGCCGGTGCCGACGCCAAACCTGGACTGCGCTGGTGAAAGCATGATGACCTCCCCGGACAGCACTGAACGCTTCAGCAGCCGCGTCGCGGACTATGTCCGCTACCGCCCGGACTATCCGGCCGCGCTGATGGACTGGCTGCATGGCCCGATGGCCGTGGCAACCGACGCGCTGGTCGCCGACATCGGCGCAGGCACCGGCATCTCCAGCCGGCAGTTCCTGTCTGCCGGCCATCCGCTGGTCGCCGTCGAACCCAATGCGGCCATGCGCGCCGCCGCCGAACACTGGCTGGCGCCGCACTATCCGCAGTTCTCCGCCGTCGATGGCCGCGCCGAGGCCACCGGCCTGGCCGATGCCAGCGTTGACCTGGTCAGTGCCGCACAGGCTTTCCACTGGTTCGACACCGTGGCCGTGCGCGCCGAGTGGCAGCGCATCCTGCGCCCGGGCGGGCTGGCGCTGATCTACTGGAATTCGCGCCTGCTCGATGCCAGTCCGTTCCTGGTCGGCTACGAACAGCTGCTGCTGGACTACGGCACCGACTACACCGCCGTGGCCGAACGCTACCAGGACGACGCCACCATGCAGGCCTGGTTCGGTACCGGCCTGCGCGGCATGGTGCAGCTGCCGAACGTGCAGCACCTGGACCTGGACGCCCTGAGTGGGCGCCTGTTGTCTTCTTCCTACGCGCCGCAGCCCGGCCATCCGCGCCACGCGCCGATGCTGGCTGCGCTGCAGGACCTGTTCGCCGCCCACGCGGTCGACGGCCAGGTCGCTTTTGAATATCGAACCCGAGCCTTCCTCGGTACGCTGGACTGAAACCTACGCATGTATTCGCTTGCCCGCCCCTTCCTGTTCTCGCTCGACGCCGAACGCGCCCACGGTCTCGGCCTGTCCGCTCTGGACCTGGCCTATCGCACCGGCACCACGCCGCTGGTGGCCGCACGCATCGCGCCGATGCCCAGCACGGTGTTCGGGCTGACGTTCCCCAATCCGGTCGGCCTTGCTGCTGGACTGGACAAGAATGGCGAGCACATCGATGCACTGTTCGCACTGGGCTTCGGTTTTGTGGAGATCGGCACGATCACGCCGCGACCGCAGGCCGGCAACCCGAAGCCGCGCCTGTTCCGGCTGCCGGCGCACAACGCGATCATCAACCGCATGGGCTTCAACAATGCAGGCGTGGATGCGCTGGTGCGCAACGTCGAACGCGCGCGCAACCGGCGCGGCCTGCTCGGCATCAACATCGGCAAGAACAAGGACACCCCCAACGAACAGGCCGCCGATGACTACATCGCCTGCATGGACAAGGTGTACCCGCTGGCCGACTACATCACCGTCAACATTTCCTCGCCCAATACCGCCGGCCTGCGCGAACTGCAGGAAGAGACCGCGCTGCGGCAGCTGGTCAGCCAACTGCGTGAGCGCCAGGAAGCGCTGGCCGCGCAGCATGGCCGGCGCGTGCCGATGCTGGTCAAGGTGGCCCCGGACCTCAACGAGCGCGACATCGATGCCGCCGCACGTGTACTGGGCGAACTGCAGGTGGACGGTGTGATCGCCACCAACACCACCATCGACCACAGCCGGGTTGCCGGCGATCCGCTGGCCAATGAAGCCGGCGGGCTTTCCGGTGCACCGGTGCTGGAGCAGTCCACCCTGGTGCTGCGCCGCCTGCGCGCGCGCCTGCCCGAATCGGTGCCGCTGGTCGGTGTCGGCGGCATCCTGTCCGGTGCCGACGCCGTGGCCAAGATGGCCGCCGGTGCGGCGCTGGTGCAGTGCTACAGCGGTCTGATCTTCAAGGGCCCGGCGCTGGTCGCCGATTGTGTGGAGGCGATCCGGCGCCGACGCGAGGCGCCCAGCCGCGGCGCGGTGGCACCGCTGTGAGTACCCCCATGGACGACACCAACAACGCTGCAGCCCCGCTGCGCTGGACCCTGACCCGCAACGCACCGCTGCAGGCCCTGAACACCTTCCACGTACAGGCCAGCGCCGCGCAGTTGCTGGAACTGCATGATGCCGCGCTGCTGCCGGAGGTCCTGGCCCTGCCGGACGTGGCCGATGGCCCGTTGCTTGTGCTCGGCAGCGGCAGCAACGTGCTGATCGCCGACGACCTGCCCGGCACCGTGCTGGTTTTCGGCAACCGCGAAATCACTTTCCTTGAACATCGCGCCGACCACGCGGTGATCCGCGCCGGCGCCGGCGTGTCCTGGCACGGGTTGGTGATGTGGTCGCTGCAGGAAGGCCTGTCCGGGCTGGAGAACCTGGCGCTGATTCCCGGCACGGCCGGTGCATCGCCGATCCAGAACATCGGCGCCTATGGCGCCCAGGTCGGCGAGTTCATCCAGACCGTGGAGGCCTGGGACTGCCAGGAAAAGACCTGGGTACGGCTGGACAACGAACAGTGCGGTTTCGCCTACCGCGACAGCGTGTTCAAGCAGCAGCCGGACCGCTACCTGATCACCGCCATTGAACTGAAGCTGCCACTGCTGCACGACCTGCGCATGGGCTACGCCGGCATCCGCGAAGAACTGCAGGCACAGGGCGTGGAACTGCCGAGCGCGGTGGACGTCGCCAATGCGGTGATCGCGATCCGTCGCCGCAAGCTGCCCGACCCCGACGTGCTGGGCAATGCAGGCAGCTTCTTCAAGAACCCGGTACTGCCGGTGGAACAGGTGGAAGTGCTGCTGCAACACTTCCCCGAGCTGCCGGTGTTCCCGGCAGACCGAGACGATCGCCGAAAGGTCTCGGCCGCCTGGATGATCGAATCCTGCGGCTGGAAGGGATTCCGCGAGGGTGATGCCGGCGTTGCGCCCAGCCATGCGCTGGTACTGGTCAACTACGGCAACGCCACCGGCACCGAACTGCTGGCACTGGCGCGGCGGATCTCCGCCTCGGTACTGGAGAAATTCGGCGTGCCGATCGAACCGGAGCCCTGCCTGCTCGGCGCACAGTGGTGAGCACACCGGCCCTACCCGCCAGCGCCACCCCGTTGCGGGCGGCGCTGCTGATGCTTGGCAGCACTATGGCGTTCGGCCTGATGGCGGTGGCGATCCGCTATGCCACCCGCTACGTGCCGACCCAGGAAGTAGCGTTCTTCCGCAATGCCTTCGGCCTGCTCGCGCTACTGCCGATGCTGCTGCGCCCGGGCCATGCACCGTTGAAGACCCAGCAGCTACCGCGCTATTTCGTGCGCAGCGCGATCGGCCTGGGGTCGATGCTGTGCGCGTTTTGGGCATTGGGCCACCTGCCACTGGCACAGGCCGTTTCGCTGTCGTACTCCACGCCGTTGTTCGTCACCATCGCGGCGGTGCTGTGGCTGGGCGAGAAGGTCCGCGTGCGGCGCTGGGCGGCGGTGGTGGTGGGCTTCATCGGCGTGCTGGTGATCGTGCGGCCGGGCACCGCCGGTTTCACGTCCGGCAGCCTGATTGCCGTGGCAGCCGCCGTGCTCAGCTCGCTGGTGGCGATCCAGATCAAGCAGCTCACCCGCATCGACAGCGCCGACACCGTGGTGCTCTACACCTACGTGTTCTGGGTGCCGCTGTCACTGATTCCGGCGTTGTTCGTCTGGGTCTGGCCCGCCGGCATCGCCTGGGTCTGGCTGCTGGCCACCGGCGTGCTGGGCACCATCGGCCAGTTGCTGTGGACGCGTGCATTGCGGCTGGGCGAAGTCTCCGCGCTGACCCCGATCAGCTTCCTGCAGTTGCCGCTGGTGACCTTGTGCGGCTGGCTGCTGTTCGCCGAGACGGTTGATCGCTGGACGATCGTTGGCGCCGGCATCATCCTCGCCGCCAACGCCTACATCGCCCACCGCGAAGCAGTGCTGTCACGACGTGCAGCGAGCGTCGCCGCGAGCGCGGCCGCCAAGCCGGCAGAGTAAGGGTTCTGGCCGGGCTGCGCCCGGCACCCGCAGAGGCCGGAGCAACTGCAACAGCCGAAGCAACTTCAATAGCGGCATTCCGTGGGATGGCGGGGTGGTGTCGGATTGCGGGGACGCCGTAAATACGTCCCTGTAGGCTTGGCCGCGGCAT
>RCUS01001670.1_pt1 | contig 11003 bp, 9 predicted proteins | sample 2166221 | NCBI WGS metagenome assembly RCUS01 (sample SAMN09932758, study PRJNA488358) | compost metagenome | isolation source: compost soil in cyclohexanecarboxylic | place: Germany: Experimental Botanical Garden | reverse complement strand
GTGGTGATCACCGAGCCGCGCAACCAGACCGAGCGCTGGCTGCTGGCCACCGTCGAACGCCAGGCCAAGGCGGCCGGTATCGGCATGCCGGAAGTGGCGGTGTATGACGGCCCGGAGATCAACGCGTTCGCCACCGGTGCGAACCGCAACAACGCGCTGGTGGCGGTGTCCACCGGCCTGCTGCACAACATGAGCGAGGACGAAGCCGAAGCCGTGCTCGGCCACGAGATCGCCCACGTCGCCAACGGTGACATGATCACCATGGCACTGCTGCAGGGCGTGCTGAACACCTTCGTGATCGTGCTGGCCCGCGTGGTCGGCGGCGTGATCGACAGCGCGCTGTCCGGCAACCGCGAAGGCGGCGGCCGTGGCTTTGCCTACTACATCATCGTGTTCGTGCTGGAGATGGTGTTCGGCCTGTTCGCCACGATGATCTCGATGTGGTTCTCGCGCCACCGCGAGTTCCGTGCCGATGCCGGCGGTGCATCGCTGGCCGGTCGCCAGAAGATGATCTCGGCGCTGGAGCGCCTGCAGCTCAACCACGGCCAGAGCACCTTGCCGACGCAGATTGCCGCGTTCGGTATTGCCGGTTCGACCGCGAAGAAGCTGTTCATGAGCCACCCGCCGCTGGAAGAGCGTATTGCCGCGCTGCGGGCGTCGACCGCGGCGTAAGCTCCGGCCCCCGATGGAGATGCAGGAACGCCTGGCCTCGCGCCGGGCGTTTTTGTTTGCGGGGATGTGTTGCTGGCGCCGGGCCCGCCCGGCGGCTCGGTTCCGCGCCTGCGGGGAGGTGTCACTTTCTTTGCTCGTGCAAAGAAAGTAACCAAAGAAACACGCCGCCAGTCCGCGAGCCGATGCTGCGCATCGGTGTCCTGCGCTTCTCGGGGAATCAGGGGACGGCGCCGAACTCGCTGCGCTCAGACATCGGCGCCTCTGCGCCCCTGATTCCCCTGCGATGCTCGGCTCGCTACAAGGCGGACCCAAGATCAAAAGCCACAGCTGCACCCAGTAGATCCACGCAATGCGTGGATGCTCTTGCCGTTGATCTTGATCTTCCAGTCCGCCTTATAGCGAGCCGAGCACCGCAGGTCCGGCGAGGGCGAAGAGGTGCGGGTGTCTGAGCGTAGCGAGTTCCCGCACCGTCCCTCGACGGACCGAGGAGCGCAGGGAACCGACGTGCGAAGCACGACGGCTCGCGGCCGGCGGAGCGTTTCTTTGGTTACTTTCTTGATGGCGCACATCCCTGTGCGCCACCCTGCGGGCCGGCTGCGCCGTTCCGCGCTGCTCCTGCAGCGCGGTGCACGAGCAAAGAAAGTGACAAGCACGATCACCGCGCAAACGAAAACGGCACCTTCGCAGGTGCCGTCTCCATGAACCGCTTTACGCGGAAATTCAGAACTTCGCGTCGAACTCGGCAGCGTAGCCGGTGTTGACCAGTACCTTCTGCAGCGACTCGGCCACCTTCAGGTTGCCGGCCACGATCTGCTGGGTGTCCGGGCCGCGGTTGTCCATGCGGGCCGGGGTCGCGCCCTTGAAGTCGCAGACCTTGCCACCGGCTTCGCGCACCAGCAGCACACCGGCGGCGATGTCCCAGGCCTTCACGCCGGCCTCGAAGTAGGCATCGGCGCGGCCACAGGCCACGTAGGCCAGGTCCAGCGCGGCCGAACCCGAGCGGCGGATGTCCTCGGCGTGCACCAGCAGGGCGTCCACCGACTTCAGCTGCGCGCTGGCGCGTGCGCGCTCGCGCGGGGCGAAACCGGTGTGGATCATGGTGCCTTCCAGGTCCTTGCGGTCGGCAACGCGGATGCGACGGTCGTTGAGCACGGCGCCGGCGCCGCGGCTGGCAGTGAACAGCTCGTTGCGCAGCGGGTCGAAGATCACCGCGTCGGTCGGCTCGCCGTTCTCGACCAGGGCGATCGACACGCAGTAGTGCGGTACGCCGCGCAGATAATTGCTGGTGCCGTCCAGCGGGTCGATGACCCACATGTGGCGACGCTCGCTCTGTACGCCACCTTCTTCACCGAAGATGCCGTACTCGGGGTAAGCGCGCTTGAGTTCCTTGACGATCACCTTTTCCGCGTCCGCATCGACTTCGCTGGCGTAGTCCATGCGGCCCTTCTGGACTACATTCAGTGCCTCGAGCTTGTTGATGTTGCGCAAGAGGACGTTGCCGGCGAGGCGGGCGGCCTTGACCATGACGGTTACGGCGGGTTTCTGCATGGCATGGGCTCCCGGAAGGGCAGAAGAGAAGGGCTGGCGGGGGAAAAGAGCGGGTCCGGCGCAGTGGCCGGCCGCACAGTTTACCATTGGTCTTCGTCCAGCTCGACATTTTCCCTGTTCATGTCCCAGTTTCCTGTCGCCACCCGCCTCCGATTCGTCCTGGTCGGGACCCAACACCCCGGCAACATGGGCGCCGCCGCCCGTGCCCTGAAGACCATGGGCCTGGCCCGCCTGGTGCTGGTAGCACCGGAGAAGCCGCTTGATGAAGAGGCCTTCCGGCGCTCGGCCGGTGCCGAGGACGTGCTCGGCGACGCACCCGTGGTGGCCACCCTCGCCGAAGCCGTGGCCGACTGCCGGTTCGTGCTGGGGTGCACCGCACGTGCGCGCCGGGTCCAGCTGGAGGAGTTCCTGCCGGCCGATGCCGCCGCCCGCGCAGTGGCCAAGGCCGGCGAAGGCGCCGAGGTGGCGCTGGTGTTCGGCCGTGAGCGTACCGGCCTGACCAACGAGGAGCTGCAGCTGTGCCATGCCGCAGTGCACATTCCGTCCGACCCTGAGTTCAGCTCGCTCAACCTGGCGGCCGCGGTGCAGGTGCTGGCCTATGAAGTGCGCATGCAGCTGCTGGGCGCGCAGCCCGTGGCCGCGACCGAGCCGGACACCCGCGAGCAGGCTGCCAGCCACGATCAGATGGAGAGCTTCTTCGCCCAGCTCGGCGAGACGCTGGACGAGATCGATTTCCACAAGGGACGCGCGCCCGAGTCGGCGATGCGCAAGCTGCGCCGTCTGTTCCTGCGCAGCGAGCCAAGCGAGCAGGAAGTGCGCCTGCTGCGCGGCATCCTGGCCGATACCCAGCGCATGGCGCGCCTGGCCCAGAAGAACGGCAAGGACAGCTGACGACGGCCCCATTTTTTCGGGTAGTCTGTCCGGATACCCTTGGGGGATGATGCTTGTGTCGGGTCTGCGTAGGGCAATGCAGGGGGAACTGCTGAGCCTGGCCTTGGCCCTGCTGGCCGGGACGGCGCGTGCTGCGCCGGCTCGGCGATGGGGGCGTTGGGCAGCGGAGAGGGGCGACTCGCGATGACGCAGGATCATGCGCTCGGCAGTGTGGACCGTGCGGTTGCCGGACCGGCGCCGCCGGCGTTCGGTCGCGCGTCCAGCGTGCTGCCGCGTGTCGTCTGTTATCGGCGGGTGCAGAGTGCGTTTGAGAAGGTGTTGGGGGCTTCCGGTTTCCGCCGCGTCGATGCGCATGCGCAGCCGTGGCTGGATGGATTGAAACAAGGGTCGACGCGCGTGCGGATGGAAGTGGAATGAAGTTGCTCGGCTCGGGAATGCAGGCCCGGTTCCTGCTTGCGATGGGCGGGGCGATGCTGGTGGTGGTGGCGATCCTGGCCGTGCTGCTGGGGCGGCAGGCGGCGATGCAGGGCGAGGTGAGGTCGCTCAGCAACGGCGTCATCCACGAACTGTTCGACCGCAGCGTGCGCAGCCGTGGCGAGGCCATGGTGCGCGAGCTGTCCGAAGCGCTTGCCGGCCCTCTCCACAACAACGACCTGGACCAGGTCGGGGCGCTGGTGCGCAGCATTTCGCGGCAGTCGGTGGTGCGCTATGTACTGGTGTTCGACAACCGCGGGCGGCTGGTTCACGACGGCTCGGCCGGGGTGCCCGGATCCGGACAGCCGATGACCGATCCGCTGGCGGCCGGGGCGGTTGCCGCGCAATCGCTGGTGGTGCAGCAGTCGCCCACGGTGCTCGACAACGCGATGCCGATCACGATGGGTAATCGGCGCATCGGTGGCGTCCGCGTCGGCATGGCGCTGGATGAAGTGCTGCAGCGTGAGCAGGCGGCCAACGCGACCCTCGGTGAGCGGCTGCAGCAGATGGGCAGCCGGCATCTGGGCTGGCTGCTGCTGATGCTGGGCCTGCTGGTGGTGATCGGCGTGGTGGTGATCCTGTACGTGCAGCGCACGCTGGTGGCGCCGATCCGCGATCTGGCCGCGGCTGCCCGGCGCATCGAAGCCGGCGACTACCAGGCGCCGCTGCGGGAAAACACCCGCGACGACGAGGTGGGTGAACTGGTGCGCGGCTTTGCCCGCATGCGTGATGCGATTGCCCGCCACGACCGCGAAGTGCGGCGCATGGCCTACACCGACGCGTTGACCGGCCTCACCAACCGGTTGGCGTTCCGTGAGGCGCTGGACCACCGGTTGATGGCCGCACGTGCGTCCAATCACCGGTTGGGCCTGCTGTTCGCCGATATCGATGATTTCAAGCGGGTCAACGACACGCTGGGCCATGAGGCCGGCGACGAGGCACTGCTGCAGTTCGCCCAGCGCATCGGCCGTGCAGTGACCGAGGCCGGCGGCGATGACGCATTGCTGGCACGGTTCGGCGGCGACGAATTCGTGATCCTGGTCGGCGATGGCGATGTCGCGGCCAATGCGCGGTTGCTGGCCGAGGTGCTGGTACGCGAGCTGGGCAAGCCGCTGGTGGTGCAGGGCAGGGAACTGTTCCTGGGCACTTCGATCGGTGTGACCCTGTTCCCCGACGACGCTGCGGATGCGACAACGCTGCTGAAGAACGGCGACATCGCGATGTACCAGGCGAAGATGGCGGGCAAGAACTGCTACCGCTACTACAGCCGGGCCATGGATCACGCTGTCGAACGCCGCGTGCACATGGAGCAGGAGCTGCGCGGCGCCTGGGAGCGCGGCGAGCTGCGGCTGGCCTACCAGCCGATCTTCCGCATGCGCGACCGCCGCATGGTCGGTGTGGAAGTGCTGCTGCGCTGGCAGCACCCGACGCTGGGCACGATCCCGCCATCAGTGTTCATCGAGGTGGCCGAGCAGAGTGGCCTGATCGAGATCATCGGCCCGAAGGTGCTGCGTGCCGCCTGCATGGAAGCCGTGCAGTGGCCCAGCGGCGTGGCCGGCGACGAACTGTTCGTCTCGGTCAATGTGTCGCCACGGCAGTTGCGCGGCGGTGAGCTGCCGGCGTTGGTCGCGCAGTGCCTGCAGGAGTCGGGCCTGCCGGCCTCGCGCCTGCACCTGGAGCTGACCGAGACGGCGGTGATCGGCGATGAAATGCTGGCCGCGCAGCTGCTGGACCGTCTGCACCGGGCGGGGGTGAAGGTGTGGCTGGACGACTTCGGTACCGGCTTCTCCGGTCTCAGCCACCTGCGGCAGGTGCCGGTGGACGGGGTCAAGATCGACAAGAGCTTCGTCGCCGACATGCAGCGCGACCCGGACGATCTGGCCCTGACTACGGCGATCATCGCCATGGCCCACGCACTGGGCATCACGGTGGTGGCCGAGGGTATCGAGCAGGAGGCGCAGTTCGAGCTGCTTGCCCAGCGTGGCTGCGACCTGGGCCAGGGCTATCGGTTGAGCCACCCGGTCACTGCCACTGAAGTGGTGCGGATGATCGAATCGGGCGCATGAGAGTAGATCCACGCCATGCGTGGATGGGCTTTCCTGGCAGAAACATCCACGCATGGCGTGGATCTACTGTTACACCGGGCGCTTGCTCGGGTCGCCGGGCAGTTCGCGGACCAGCTTGGGTATCAGGTAGCCGGACAGCCGAGCAGTGAGCCCGGCAATCAGGGCCTTGGCCTGGACATCCTCCACTTCGAAGTGGGCCACGCCCTCGACCCTATCCAACTGGTGCAGGTAATAGGGCAGCACGCCGGCGGCGAAGCTGCGCTCGCTCAGGTCCTGCAGCGCCTGCACGCTGTCGTTGACCCCACGCAGCAGCACCGCCTGGTTCAGCAGCTGGGCGCCAATGCCGCGCAGGCGGGCCATCGCGGTATCGACGCTGGCGTCGAATTCATTGGCGTGGTTGGCGTGGACCACGATGGCCAGCGGCCAGGGCAGGCTGCCCAGCCAGGCCAGCAGCTCGTCATCGACCCGCTCGGGCAGCACGATCGGCAGGCGCGTATGGATGCGCAGCCGGCGGATGTGCGCGATGCCACGCAGTGCATCGGTCAGCTCGGCCAGCTTGTGGGTGGCCAGCGACAGCGGGTCGCCGCCGGACAGGATCACCTCATCGATGTCCGGGTCTGCGGCGATGGCGTCCACCGCCTCCTGCCATCCCCCCTTGGCGGCGTTTTCGGCGCCATAGTCGAAATGCCGGCGGAAACAGTAGCGGCAGTTGATCGCGCAGCTGCCGGTGGCCACCAGCAGGGCGCGGCCGCGGTACTTCTGGATGACCCCGGTGGCCTTCTTTGCTGCACCGTCGCCCACCGCATCGAAGCTGAACCCGGGGGCCGGGCGCATCTCGGCGTCGATCGGCAGCACCTGCCGCAGCAGCGGATCGTGGGCATCGCCACGGCGCATGCGCGCGACGAAACCCTCCGGCACGCGCAGCGCGAACTGGGCGATGGCGGCCTCGGATACACCCAGTGCCGCGGCATCCAGATCCAGCCGGGCCAGCAGCGCCTGCGGGTCGCGCAGGGCCTGCCGCCACAGCTGCTGCCAGCGCGCGGGCGCGGCTGGCGACTGGGTCCGGGGGAAGGCGGAAAGCTGCATGGAGAGGGGGCCTGCGGTTATCATGGACACATAAACAGTTGCCCGCCGGGGTTCCGGTGGGCTTTCCATTCTATCCGGCTCGCCGCACGCGCGGCGGTTTCGCCATTTGAGGAGCTTGAGCATGGCCACTGCGGGCATGAACGATGTCAAGAACGGGATGAAGATCCTGGTCAACAATGAACCGGCCGTCATCTCCGAGACCGAGTTCATCAAGCCGGGCAAGGGCCAGGCCTTCACCCGCGTGCGCTATCGCTTCATCAAGTCGGGCCGCACGGTCGAAATGACCATGAAGGCGACCGACGACGTGGAAGTGGCCGATGTGGTCGATACCAACATGGACTACATGTACAGCGACGGCGAGTACTGGCACTTCATGGACCCGGAAACCTTCGAGCAGGTGCAGGCCGACAAGGCCGGCATGGGCGGCGCCGAGAAGTGGCTGAAGGGTGAAGAGTCCTGCATCGTCACCCTGTTCAATGGCTCCCCGATCTTCGTGCAGCCGCCGAACTTCGTCGAACTGAAGATCACCGAGACCGACCCGGGCGTCCGTGGCGACACCTCGGGCGGCGGCGGCAAGCCGGCCACCCTGGAAACCGGTGCCGTGGTGCGCGTGCCGCTGTTCGTCAACCAGGATGAAATCATCAAGGTCGACACCCGTTCGGGCGAGTATTCCTCGCGCGTCAAGTAATCCGGGTACGCGCCGGCGCATTCGCGCTGGCGCTCCCACGATCCGCCATGCGGATCGTGGGCCCCCGCTCACCAGCACCCACACCCCGCCGCTTCGCGGCCGCCCCTGACTCAGGGGCTTGCCTTCCAGAAGCCCAGCGGTAGCCGTTTGACCGGTGATCAGTCGCCAGGTCGGAGCCAAGGCTACGTACGGTCCTTCCCCCATAGCCAGTGAGCCCGCATGAGCGATAGCCCGCACCTCCCCGAAGCCTGCGATCTGCTGATCGAAGCCGGTTATGTCGTTCCGATCGAGCCGCATGCGGTGGTGCTGGAAGACCATGCCGTCGCCGTGCGTGGCAGCGAGATCGTGGCCATCCTGCCGCGTGCCGAAGCGCGTGCGCGCTTCCGCGCCACCCAGGTTGTCAGCCGCCCCGAGGCCGCGCTGATGCCGGGCCTGGTCAACGCCCATACGCACAACCCGATGACCCTGCTGCGCGGCGTCGCCGACGACCTGCCGCTGATGACCTGGCTGCAGCAGCACATCTGGCCGGTGGAAGCGGCGGTGATCGGCCCCGAATTCGTGGCTGATGGCACCACCCTTGCCATCGCCGAGATGCTGCGTGGCGGCACCACCTGCGCCAACGAGAATTATTTCTTCGGTGACGTGCAGGCCGCCGTCTACAAGAAGCACGGTTTCCGCGCGCTGGTCGGCGCGGTGATCATCGATTTCCCCACTGCCTGGGCCAAGACCGATGACGAGTACTTCGCCAAGGCCGGTGAGCTGCACGACCAGTGGCGCACCGATCCGCTGATCGGCACCGCGTTCGCGCCGCATGCGCCGTACACGGTCAACGATGCCAATTTCGAGCGGGTGCGGATGCTGTCCGACCAGCTGGACATGCAGGTGCATCTGCATACCCATGAAACCGCGCAGGAAATCACCGATTCGATCAAGCTGCACGGCCAGCGCCCGCTGGCGCGGCTGGATCGCCTCGGCCTGGTCAACGACCGCCTGATCGCGGTGCACATGACCCAGCTGACCGAGGCTGAAATCCACCTGTGCGCCGAGCGTGGCGTCAGCGTGGTGCATTGCCCGGAATCGAACCTGAAACTGGCCTCCGGCTTCTGCCCGGCCTGCGCCCTGCAGCGCGCAGGCGTGAACCTGGCCATCGGCACCGACGGCTGCGCCAGCAACAACGACCTGGACATGTTCAGCGAGAACCGCACCGCGGCGATCCTGGCCAAGGCCGTGGCCGACGATGCCACCGCGCTGGACGCGGCGACCACGTTGCGCGCGTCCACGCTGGGTGGCGCCCGCGCGCTGGGCTTCGGCGAGCGCATCGGCTCGATCGAGGTCGGCAAACAGGCCGACCTGGTCTGCGTCGACCTGTCCGCGCTGGAGACCCAGCCGCTGCACAACGTGCTGTCGCAGCTGGTGTACGCCACCGGCCGGCAGCAGGTCAGCGACGTCTGGATCGCCGGCAAGCCCAAGCTGGTGCAGCGCGAGCTGGTCGGCATGGACCTGCCGGGCATCATCGCCAACGCGCGCCAGTGGCGCGAGCGCATCCGTCATATCCGCGCCTGAGCACAGGCGCCGCAAGGACAACCGTCATGACTGCCCCCCACGCTTCTTCCAATTTCGATCAGGCCGAGCTGGACAAGTTCGCTGCCCTGGCCAACCGCTGGTGGGACGCTGATGGCCCGCAGAAGCCGCTGCACGCACTGAATCCGGTGCGCCTGCAGTACGTTGCCGACCGCGCGCCGCTGCGTAGTGCGCGCGTGCTCGACATCGGTTGCGGTGGCGGCCTGCTGAGTGAAGCGCTGGCCCAGGCCGGTGCCGAGGTGACCGCCATCGACCTGGCGCCGGAGCTGGTCAAGGTCGCGCGCCTGCATGCACTGGAAAGTGGTGTCAGCGTCGACTACCGGGTACAGGCCGCCGAAGACCTTGCCGCCGAACAGCCGGGCAGCTTCGACGTGGTGACCTGCATGGAAATGCTCGAGCACGTGCCCGATCCGGGCGCGATCATCGAGGCCTGCAAGCGCCTGCTGAAGCCGGGCGGCCACCTGTTCCTGTCCACCATCAACCGCACGGCTGCGGCCTTTGCAGTGGCCATTGTCGGTGCCGAGTACGTGGCGCGGCTGCTGCCCAAGGGCACCCACCACTACCAGGAATTCATCAAGCCGGCCGAGCTGGCGCGCTGGCTGCGCGAGGCCGACCTGCAGCTGGCCGATGTCAGCGGCATGGCCTATGAACCGTGGCGCAACCGCGCCCGCTTGAGCAGCCGCACAGACATCAACTACCTGGCCCACGCGGTCAAGGCGCCGTGACCGCCGCGGCGTTCCCGCGTGCAGTGCTGTTCGACCTGGACGGCACTCTGCTCGACAGTGCGCCGGACTTCGTCGCGACGCTTGATGCGATGCTGGCCGAGCGCGGTCGCGCACCGATCGATCCGGCGCAGTTGCGTCCGGTGGTGTCGAAGGGCTCGCGGGCGATGGTGTCGGCCGCGTTTCCAGAACTGGACGCGGCCGAGCGCGATGCGCTGATTCCCGAGTTCCTGCAGCGCTACGAAGCCTCGATCGGCCGGCACGCCGTGCTGTTCGATGGCGTCGCCGGCATGCTCGAGGCGCTGGACGCGGCCGGTACCGTGTGGGGCATCGTCACCAACAAGCCCGAGTACCTGGCGCGGCTGATCGTGCCGCAGTACGGCTGGCAGCAGCGTTGCGCGGTGCTGGTCGGTGGTGACACCCTGGCCGAGCGCAAGCCGCATCCGTTGCCGCTGCTGCACGCCGCGCAGCTGATCGGCATCGCAGCGGAAGACTGCGTGTATGTCGGCGACGATGAGCGCGACATCATCGCCGCGCGTGCCGCCGGCATGCCGTCGGTGGCGGCACTGTGGGGCTACCGCCTGCACAGCGACGATCCGCTGGCCTGGCAGGCCGATGTGCTGGTCGAGAACGCCGAACTCCTGCAACTGGCCAGCCTCTGGCCGACCCGGCCGGCGACCCCGGCCCAGCCGTAAGGAACAACGTAGTGAGCAGTACCGCGCTGGATAGTTTCCTCGACAAGTGGCGCAGCCGCTGGCCGGAATGGTCGGTGGCTGAGCCGTTCGTGGCCGAACCGCAGCGCCCTGTCGCGCTGGCATGGTTCGCGCTGCTGCAGGAATTCGACGACATGCTCAACACCAGTGGCGACCCGCTGCCGGCCGACGCCAAGCTGGCCTGGTGGGGCGAGGAACTGCGCAGCTGGGCCGCGCAACGTTCGCGTCATCCGCTGGGGCGTGTGCTGGAGCCGGTGCGGGCACCGTGGGCGCAGCTGGCCGAGGCGCTGCCGGATCTGGTCGAGGCGCGCACCGTGGCGCTGGACGCTGCCGGTGCCGAGCGTGCGCTGGGCAACTATGCCGAAGCAGTGGCTGCGGTTGAGGCGGTGGTGTTTGCCGACACGCCGCGCAAGGGCGCCGGTCATGCGGTGCTGCTGCAGACCCTGGCCCAGCGCTTGCAGGACGCTGGCGTGGCCGGCGTGCCGCGCAGCCTGCTGGACGAGGATGCCGGCAACGCAGCACAGCGTTGGGCGCAGCAGCTGCTGAAAGGGTGGGGCAGCCG
>RCUS01001668.1_pt1 | contig 11006 bp, 13 predicted proteins | sample 2166221 | NCBI WGS metagenome assembly RCUS01 (sample SAMN09932758, study PRJNA488358) | compost metagenome | isolation source: compost soil in cyclohexanecarboxylic | place: Germany: Experimental Botanical Garden | reverse complement strand
CCACGCAGAACGAGCAGTACTTGGAGCAGCCTTCCATGATCGACACGAACGCCGACGCGCCATCGGCACGCGGTTCGGGCATGCGATCGAACTTCTCGATTTCCGGGAAGCTGATGTCCACCTGCGGGCGCTGCTGTTCGCGACGGGCGCGGATCAGCTCCGGCAGGCGATGCAGTGTCTGCGGGCCGAACACCAGGTCGACGAACGGCGCACGCTTGATGATCGCCTCGCCTTCCTGCGACGCCACGCAGCCGCCGACGCCGATGATGACCTCGCGACCCTGGTTCTTCAGGCTCTTCCAGATGCCCAGCTGGCTGAACACCTTCTCCTGCGCCTTTTCGCGGATCGAGCAGGTGTTGACCAGGATGACGTCGGCGTCCTCCGGACGATCGGTCAGTTCCAGGCCATCGCTGGCGGCGAGCACGTCGGCCATCTTGGCCGAGTCGTACTCGTTCATCTGGCAACCGTGGGTCTTGATGTACAGCTTGCCCTTCACCTGGTCGGGCTTGCGCGGACCAGAGGGCAGGGAAACGAGCGGGGTGCCGCCCTGGGCGGCGGGCGGAAAGACGTCTGGCGTCCCGGTCATGGCGCTTAATCCATTCGGGTGGCGGGAAAGGGGGCGATTCTACCCGCATCCCGCCGCGCTCGCCCTGCGCAACGCCAACGGCGCCGCGCTGCGCGCTCGCGGGGCATGGCCCCGCGCTACCCGCCTCCCGCCCCGTTCGGTAGCGCCGGGCTATGGCCGGCGAGTGCCCCTACGCCGCGATCAGCTCCGCATCGATCTGCCGCGAACGATCAAACGCGGTCATCGCGCTCATCCGTTCGATGTAGGCGGCCGTCGCCGGGGCTGGCTGCACCAGGCCGAACGCACTGGTCCATGCCAGCGCATTGCCCCACAGCACGTCGGCCGCACTCATCACCTCGCCCAGCAGGTACGGCCCCTGCGCCAGCTGCGCTTCGATCACCTGCAGCACCGTGTCGGCGTCGTTGTAGGGCGACATCAGGCGCGGCGGCGGTTCGCGGTGCATGGCCTTGTCGATCATCGCCGGCTCGAAGCAGGCGCCATAGAAGGCCATCCAGCGCAGATAGGGGCCGCGCAGGGCGTCACCGATCGGCGGCGCCAGCCCGGCTTCCGGGTACAGGTCGGCCAGGTACAGGTAGATCGCCACCTGCTCGGTCACCAGGGCGCCGTTGTGCACGATGGCCGGCACCTTGCCCATCGGATTGATCGCCAGGTAGGCCGGGGCCAGGTTGGCGCCAGCCTTCAGGTCCAGCACCTGCATGCGGTAGTCGGCGCCCAGTGCTTCGAGCAGGGCCACCGCGCCGCTCGAGCGTGAACGGGCGGCGTGGTAGAGGGTGATCTGGCGTGACGTCATGGCATTGCTCCTTGCAGGTGGTGGTGAAGTGGGGCCCATGCTGAGGCACAATTGCGGACGACTTCTGTCCGCGATCCGTCATGCGCCATACCGCCCATCGCCTGCTTCGCCTGATCTCGCTGCTGCAGGCCCGCCGTCACTGGTCCGGTGCCGAGCTGGCCGAGCGCATGGGCGTGGACCGGCGCAGCATCCGCCGCGATGTCGAGCGCCTGCGCGAGCTGGGATATCCGGTGCAGGCCTCGGCCGGCGTGGGCGGGGGCTACCGGTTGGGCGCGGGCGCGCCGGTCCTGCCGATGCTGCTGGACGAGGAAGAGGCCACCACACTGGCGATTGCCCTGCGCGCGGCCTCGGCCACGGTCTCCGGCATCGACGACACCGCACGGGGCCTGCTGTCCAAGCTCGATCCGCTGGTGCCGGCACGTCGCCGTCAGCAGGCCGGGGAAGTGCATGCCGCCACTGCGACCCTGTCCGATCTGCCGTCCACCGACGCACGCCTGCTCGGGCGGCTGGCCCAGCACTGCCGGCAGGCCGCGCGGCTGGCCTTCGAATACCGCAGCGCGCAGGACGCGGTGACGCAACGGGAAGTCGAGGCCCAGCACCTGGTCAATTACGGGCGGCGCTGGTATCTGCTGGCCTGGGATCTGGGCCGGCAGGACTGGCGCACGCTGCGCGTGGACCGGATGGGGGCGGTGCGGCACCTGCCCGAGCCTGGCCTGCACCGGCGAACCCCGGCGCCGCCCGATGTGATGGTGCGGCAGGCGGTCAGCCAGGCACCGTTCGCGCTGCAGGCCATCCTGCGCCTGGCCGGCAGTGAAGCGGAGCTGGCCGGTCGCATTCCGCCCTGGTGCGGCGTGCTCGAGGCCGATGGGCCAGACCATTGCCTGTTGCGGATGGGTGCGGAAAGCCGCGGCATGATGCTGGCGCAGATCCTCAGCCTGGATCGCCTGCCGGTGGCACTGTGGACCACGCCGGCCGAGCTGCGCGAGGAGCTGGCCCAGCGTCTGACCGGGCTCAGCCAGGTACTGGCCGTGCCCGTCGTCACGGTCTGAGCCGGCGCCCTTGGCAAGCCGCAGCGAAGCTGGGACACTCGCGGCCATGAAGGGGAGACTGGGGACAACGGCGATCATCATCGCTGCGCTGACCGCTGCGCTGACCGCTGCGCCGGCCAGCGCTGGCACCCTGTACAAGTGCCTTGGCGCCGATGGGGTCACCAGCTATGTCAGCAAGCGGGTGGCCGGTGCCCAATGCAGCACCATCAGCTATACCCGCAGCGCGGGCCGGGCGGTGCGCGCTCCGGTCGTCAGCTCGGCGCCGACGCCAGTGCCCGTGCCTGCTGCAGTGGTGGCCAGCGCCGAGCGCAACCCGGTTGCCGTGGCCGCCAGCGCTGCCAGTCCCGCTGTCGCGCCGGCTCCTGCGCCCGCGGCAGCGTCCGCGCCGGCCAGTCCACGCGGCGGCAAGATGGTCAGCGGACAGGTCTATTCGTACATGCAGGACGGGGTGCGCCACTACACCAGCGCACGCCCGACCCAGGTCGCCAATCTCGGCCCGGTGCGGACCATCCGCTACAGTTTCATGGAGCGCTGCTACGCCTGCGGGGTCAATCCGCGCGTCGATTTCGGCAGCGTGCGCCTGAACACCACGGCCTTCCAGAGCGAGATCACCTCGGCCGCACGCGAGTTCGGGGTGGAAGAAGCGGTGGTACGGGCGATCATCCACGCCGAATCGGCGTACAACCCGACTGCGCTCAGCCGTGCCGGTGCCCAGGGCCTGATGCAGCTGATGCCGCCCACCGCCGCACGCTTCGGCGTCAGCGATTCCTACGACGCCGGGCAGAACATCCGTGGCGGCGTGCAGTATCTGGCGTGGTTGTTGAAGCGTTTCAAAGGTGATCTGACCCTGGCTGCGGCCGGTTACAACGCTGGCGAAGGCGCGGTCGATCGCCATGGCGGCGTGCCACCCTACAGCGAGACCCAGTATTACGTGCGAAGGGTAGGGCAGCTGGCCGAGCGCTACCGCACCGCCCTGACCCATCAGTAGGTGCCGACCGTTGGCCGGCACACCTTCAAGCGGGTAGGTGCCGACTGTCAGTCGGCACACCTTGAAAAGAGTTGTTGCAATGCGTTGTGTGGCGCGCGACGGTTCCGCTACACTCGACCGAGATTCAATGCGGCTCTGGCCCCCACCGGAACCGCTGGCAGCCTTAAAGCTACCTAATCAATATCGGAGTGCCGGATGGCCAACGATGGGGTACACGATCCAGTCAACACCGGACGTCGGCGTTTTCTTACTGCCACCACAGCCGTGGTGGGCGCCGTCGGCGTCGGATTCACCGCAGTTCCTTTCATCAAATCCTGGAACCCCAGTGCCCGCGCCAAGCTTGCCGGCGCACCGGTGGTGGCCGACATCAGCGCCCTGCAGGAAGGCCAACGCCTGATCGTGGAATGGCGTGGCCAGCCGATCTGGATCGTCAAACGGTCCAAGGCGATCCTCGATGCGCTGCATGGGCTGGATGGCCGTCTGAAGGACCCCGAGTCCGGCGAGAAGGACCAGCAGCCGGAGTACGTGCTCAAGCAGAACCCGGAGCTGCGCTCGATCAAGCCCGATATCTCGGTGCTGGTCGGTCTCTGCACGCACCTGGGCTGTTCGCCGGAAATGGTGGGTGAAATCCGCCCCGAGCCCTACGACCCACAATGGAAGGGCGGCTATTTCTGCCCCTGCCACAAGTCGCGCTTCGACATGTCCGGCCGCGTCTTCAAGGACGTGCCCGCACCCATCAACCTGAAGGTGCCCGCGCACCACTACCAGGACGACAACACCATCATCATCGGTGTCGATCCGCAGGGGGCTGCCTGATGTCCAACATCCTCAGCCGTACCGCCACCGGCGTGGCCGACTGGGTCAATGCCCGCGCGCCGGGGTTGATGCCGATCTACCGCAAGCATGTCAGCGAGTACTACGCGCCGAAGAACTTCAACATCTGGTACTACTTCGGCTCGCTGGCGCTGCTGGTGCTGGTCAACCAGATCGTCACCGGCATCTTCCTGACCATGCACTACAAGACGAATGCCGCCGAAGCATTCGCCTCCATCGAATACATCATGCGTGACGTGGAGTGGGGCTGGCTGATCCGCTACATGCACTCCACCGGTGCCTCGCTGTTCTTCATCGTGGTCTACCTGCACATGTTCCGCGGGCTGCTGTATGGCAGTTACCAGAAGCCACGCGAGCTGGTGTGGATCCTGGGCATGCTGATCTACCTGGTGTTGATGGCCGAAGCCTTCATGGGCTACGTGCTGCCGTGGGGCCAGATGTCGTTCTGGGGCGCCAAGGTGATCATCTCGCTGTTCGGCGCCATTCCAGTCATCGGCAACGGCCTGACCGAATGGATCATGGGCGATTACCTGCCCAGCGACGCCACGCTCAACCGCTTCTTCGCACTGCACGTGATCGCGCTGCCGCTGGTACTGCTGCTGCTGGTGGTGCTGCACCTGGGTGCGCTGCATGAAGTGGGATCGAACAATCCCGATGGCGTGGAGATCAAGAAGGGGCCGAAGGGCAACCGCTGGTCACCGAACGCGCCGACCGACGGCATTCCGTTCCATCCGTACTACACGCTCAAGGATGGTGTCGGTGCGGGCTTCCTGCTGATCATCGCGGCCTTCATCATCTTCTTCGCGCCGGCTTTCGGTGGCCTGTTCCTGGAACACGACAACTTCACCGAAGCCAACCGCCTGGTCACCCCCGAGCACATCAAGCCGGTCTGGTACTACACGCCGTACTACGCGATGTTGCGGGTGGTGCCGAACAAGCTGGGCGGCGTGATCGTGATGTTCTCGGCCATCGCCATCCTGTTCCTGGTGCCCTGGCTGGACCGGGCCAAGGTCAAGTCCTACCGCTACCGCGGCTGGCTGTCGCGCGGCCTGCTGGGCATGTTCGTGGTGTGCTTCGCGTGGTTGATGGTGATCGGCTCCGGTCCTGGTACCGATGCGCACGAGACCTATGTCGGGCGGGTGCTGACCTTCCTGTACTTCGCCTTCTTCATCACCATGCCGATATGGACAAGGCTGGACAAGACCAAGCCGGTACCGGAAAGGGTGACCACGCATGACTGAGCGCTGGATGGTCCGGCTGGCCCTGGCGGCCGCCCTGATGCTGGGCAGTACCCTGGCCATGGCCGCCGAGGGCGGCACCAAGCTGCTGCAGGCCGGCAACGACCTGGGTGACCGGGCGTCGCTGCAGCGCGGCGCCCAGCTGTACATGAACTACTGCAGCGGCTGCCATGCACTGAAGTACCTGCGCTATTCGCGGATGGGCGAGGATCTGGGGCTGAGCGAGGAAGAGGTGATGAACAACCTCAACTTCACCGGCTCGGCGATCGGCGACCCGGTGCCTGTGGCAATGCCCAAGGAGCAGGCCGAGAAGTGGTTCGGCAAGATGCCGCCGGACCTGAGCCTGATTTCGCGGGTGCGCGGCAGCGACTGGATCTACACCTACCTGAAGTCGTTCTACCTGGACAGCAGCCGCCCGCTGGGCTGGAACAACGCGCTGTTCGCCAACGCGTCCATGCCCAATCCGTTATGGGAGATGCAGGGCCTGCAGCACGCGGTGCATGGCAAGGCCGAAGCGCCGGGCATGGACCCGCCGGTAACGGGCCTGCGCATCGAAAGCCCGGGCTCGGTCGATGCGGGCCAGTACGACCAGGCCGTGCGGGACATCACCAATTTCCTTGAATACGCCGGCGAACCAGCTGCGCTGAAGCGGCAGCAGCTCGGTGTCTGGGTGATCCTGTTCCTGGCCCTGCTGACCTTCCTGGTGTACCTGTTGAAGAAGGAATACTGGAAGGACGTGCACTGATCCAGAGCCGGCCATTGCATCGGGCCTATTGGCTTTTGTGATGGTCGGTTGCACACTCGGGGAGGAGTCGACCGTCAGCACGGTGCTGGCGGCGCCGATGCGGCAGGCGGTCTCCTGTCGTAGGAGAGCCTTTGATGGCGGCGAGCGTACGCATGCGCAATACACTGACGCTGTTTTCCTCGAACGACGATGTACTGTGCCACCGTGTGCGCCTGGTGCTGGCGGCCAAGGGCGTGAGTTTCGACTTCGTTCCGGTCGATCCACAGAACCCGCCGGAAGATCTGATCGATCTCAACCCGTACCATTCGGTGCCGACCCTGGTCGAGCGCGAGCTGGTGCTGTATGCCGCCTCGGTGGTCAGCGAGTATCTGGACGAGCGCTATCCGCACCCGCCGCTGATGCCGGTCGACCCGCTGTCTCGCGCGCGCATCCGCCTGGCCATGCTGCGTATCGAGCACGACTGGGTGCCGCAGGTGCAGGCGATCCAGCTGGGCAACAAGACGCAGGCAGAGGCGGGCCGCAAGCGGTTGAAGGAACTGCTGACGGCCTCGTTGCCGTTGTTCAAGGCCAGCAAGTTCTTCCTCAACCCGGAAATGAGCCTGGCCGACTGCGCGATGGCGCCGATCATCTGGCGCCTGCAATCGCTGGACGTGCCGTTGCCGAAGGACAGCAAGGCCATCGAGGACTACGGCAACCGGATCTTCCGCCACCCCGGTTTCGTTCGCAGCCTGACCGATCAGGAAAAGAAACTGCGCGATCTGCCGGGCTGATCCGGCATCCGCTTTCCCGTCTGCACGCCGACCGGCGTGCAGGCGATCCGCCCCGGCAGGGGCGTCGGGCGCTACACTTCACGCATGACCGAAGACTTCTTCCACATGACCAGCCACCGCCCGTACCTGTTGCGGGCACTGGTGGAATGGATCAACGACAACCAGCTGACTCCGCACATCCTGGTCGACGCCGGCGTTCCCGGTGTGCAGGTTCCGCCTTCGGCCGTCAAGGACGGCCGGGTGGTGCTCAACATCGCCGAGCGCGCAGTCGTGCGGCTGGTGATCGACAACGAGTCGGTGAGCTTCTCGGCGCGCTTCTCCGGCACCAGCTATCCGGTGCAGGTGCCGATCAGCGCGGTGCTGGCGGTGTATGCCCGCGAGACCGGGCAGGGCATGGCGCTGCCGGATGACATTCCCGGTGGCGAACCGGCGCAGGCCAGTGATGAGCTGCTGCACGACGATGAGCAGACGCCGCCGGACGACACGCCGCCTGCTGGTCCGCCGCCCAAGGGCCGTCCGACCCTGCGCGTGGTCAAGTAGTTTCCGCAGCTTTTCATCCACGCATGGCGTGGATCTACCGGCGCGCTGTCCAGTAGATCCACGCCATGCGTGGATGCTTCTGCTCACACATCCTCGGCATCTTCGTTGTCCGCACGGATCTGGCTGATCCGCGCCGCGCCCGGGCCGGTGAAGGAAATCAGCTGGTCACCGCGCAGCACCATGCGGCCGACATGGCGATCGATGCCGTCGTAGGAATACTCGAACTTGAAGGTGCGCTCGAAACCGAGCCGGCCATCTTCCCCGCGCGACAGCCGTAGACCCGTGGCGTGCACCGCCTGGTCCAGCCACTGCACATCGGCGGCACGGCAGGCATTGCGGCCCAGTTCGACCGCACGCTCGGCGGCGGAACGCGCTGCGTTCCAGAAGAAGTAGACGATACCGCCGGCAATCAGCAGGATCAGCAGGGTGGGCATGGCTTCAGCCGTCAGGTGTCGATCCGCCAAAGATGGCGACGAATGGCGACCGGATCAAGCGGCATCTGCTCAGCGATCGCTGCCGGGCTCCGTTACCGGCTGCAGCGGCACCGATGTCGGTGCAGCGGGTGCCGGCGGAGGCGGTGCAACCCGCGGTGCAGTGGCATTCAACTGCAGCAGTGCGGCCCAGTCCTGCCGGTTGAAGCTGCATTCGTCCTCGCGGCCCGGCGTGCAGGTCGGATCGATGCCGGTGGTGTCGCGCTCGCGCGGTGGCGGCAGCTTGATCGTGCCGGTGCGATCCAGTTGCAGCAGGCGCATCGCCACGGTGTTCATGACATTGCCGCCCACCAGGTAAAGCGTCTGGTCGCCACCGAGGTTGGCCGCCACCACCACTTCGCAATGCGACTTCCAATGGCCGACCGAGCCGTTGCCCAAGGCCTGCACCAGCCCGCTGTAGCTGAGTGTGCTGCTGCGGTCGCGCAGGAAGCACAGCAGGTCGCCCGGTGCTGGCTTGGCGGTGGCCGGGTCCACCAGGCGGTAGGGCACGCCGGCAGGGCCTGCCTGGTAGGCGGCGCGGATGTAGTCGATATGGCGTGGGGAGGTATTGAAGCCAGGTACGCCGGCACGCACCATCACCCAGGAAATGAAGGCAGCCGACCATGGATTGTCGATCAGGAACGCGCGGCAATCGCTGTCGGTGTAGCGCGATCCCAACGGGGCCAGGCAGCTGCTGGCACCCGGCTGGCTGCCCAATGCATTCAGCGTGCCGCTTTCGCGCCAGTAGCTGCTGACCCGCTGCCAGGCGATCAGGCCGTTGTCGGCCAGATGATCGCTCTCGGCCTCGGTGACACTGAGGCTGGCGGCGCGGCCGTCACGGTCGATGAAGGGGCGGAACCAGAGGCGATGCTCGTTGCAGGCAGTGTTGCGGATGGCGATCGCCAAAGGGCTCAGGCCGAAACGCGGGGGTACATCGCAGGCTTCGACGGCGGCGGCCGAGAAGGGCGTCGCGGCCAGCATCAGGCAGGCAGGCAAGAGCATCCGGCGCATGCGCGGCTCCTGTGGGGGATGGTCGCAGCGTCGCAGCGCTGTTGTGAACGCCGGGTGTGAGAACGGTAGTGCCGGCCGCCGGCCGGCAACATCACGATCCGCGAATCCACCCTCAGCCCGGCGGTGGACCCAGCTTCAACGACAGATCAATGGCCTGCACGTGCTTGGTCAGGCCGCCGATGGAAATGCAGTCCACGCCATCTTCAGCGATCGAACGCAGGCCGCCGAGGCCGACGCTGCCGGACACTTCCAGTGGAATACGACCTTCGGTGATGCGCACCGCTTCGCGCCGCAGTTCCGGGCTGAAGTCGTCCAGCAGGATGCGTTCACAGCCGGCCTGCAGCGCCTGCCGCAGCTGGTCCAGGTCCTCGACCTCGACTACCAGCGGCAGTTGTGGCCATTGCCGGCGGGCGGCCGACACCGCGGCAGCCAGTGAACCGGCCGCGCGGATGTGGTTCTCCTTCAGCATCACCGTGTCGTACAGGCCGAAACGGTGGTTGTCGCCGCCGCCGCACCGCACCGCGTACTTCTGCGCCAGGCGTAGGCCGGGCAGGGTCTTGCGGGTATCGAGGATGCGCGTGCCTGTACCTTCCACCGCAGCCACGTAGCGGGCAGTGGTGGTGGCGGTGCCGGACAGGGTCTGCAGGAAATTCAACGAGGTGCGTTCGGCGCTGACCAGGCTGCGGCTGCGCCCCTGCAGCAGCGCCAGCACGGTACCGGCGCTGACATGGTCGCCTTCGGCCACCCGCCACTCGATCTGCACGTCCGCATCAAGTGCGCGGTGGGTGGCATCGAACCACGGGCGGCCCGCGATCACCGCATCCTGCTTGCACAGCAGGTAGGCGCTGTCCGACTGGTCGGGCAGCAGGGCGGCGGTGACGTCACCACTGCCCAGGTCCTCGGCCAACGCGCGGGCCACATCGGCCGCGACGACGGCTGGGTCCGGGGTCGGCAGCGCGCTCATGCGGCCGGGAAGTCGCCGATCTGTGCGGTCGGGATGGCCTCTTCGGCCAGCAGCACCGGAATGCCGTCGTCGACGCGGAATACCTGCTTGCGGTCGCGGGTGACCAGGGCTTCGCGCAGCGGCTGCGCCAGCGGGTTGCCATCGGCGCGGTTGATGGTGCCGGCGGCGATCGCCCGGTTGAGGGCTTCCAGGCCCTTGCCATCCAGCAGGGACAGGGGCTGGCGGGTGTCGGGCGATACCAGCAGGTCGAGCAGCTTGCGATCCATGGTTCTTCGTCTTGCGTGGAAGATGGCTAGAATACGTCTTTAAGGCAGGTGACGGCCAATGACCCCCAACCCGATCGCGCCGCTTGTCGGCATCGTCATGGGTTCCCGCTCCGACTGGGAAACCATGCAGCACGCCGCCCAGAAGCTTGAAGCTCTGGGTGTTCCGTTCGAAGTGAAGGTGGTGTCCGCGCATCGGACGCCGGATGTGTTGTTCAGTTATGCCGAGCAGGCAGGTTCGCGCGGGCTGCGCGCGATCATTGCCGGCGCCGGCGGTGCCGCGCATCTGCCGGGCATGATCGCGGCCAAGACCGCGGTGCCGGTGCTGGGCGTGCCGGTGCAGTCCAAGGCCCTCAACGGCATGGATTCGCTGCTGTCGATCGTGCAGATGCCGGCCGGCATCCCGGTCGCCACCTTCGCCATCGGCAATGCCGGCGCTTCCAATGCCGCGCTGTTCGCCGCGGCGATGCTCGCCAGCGACCAGCCGGCCATCGGCCAGGCGCTGGACAGCTTCCGCGCGCGCCAGACCGAAGACGTGATGGCCCACGACGATCCGCGCCAATGAGCCTGACCGTCGGCATCCTCGGCGGCGGTCAGCTCGCCCGCATGATGGTCCTGGCCGGTGCGCCGCTGGGACTGCGCTTCGAACTGTACGATCCGGCGGCCGATGCCTGCAGCGGCCCGCTGGCGCCGCTCACCGTCGGCGCCTTCGATGATCGGCAGGCGCTGGCGGACTTCGCTGCCAAAGTCGATGTGGT
>RCUS01001662.1_pt1 | contig 11036 bp, 8 predicted proteins | sample 2166221 | NCBI WGS metagenome assembly RCUS01 (sample SAMN09932758, study PRJNA488358) | compost metagenome | isolation source: compost soil in cyclohexanecarboxylic | place: Germany: Experimental Botanical Garden | reverse complement strand
AATCTTCTTTTGAAAATTCATCGATAAATGGTATGTTTTCTTTTATGCAATAAGTAGAAAATAATTTGTAGGATCTTTCTGATAAATCATTTGAAAATATAAATAGATGTATTTTCTTTTTCCCTAAGGAATCTTCACATTTATTATATCCTTCAATAACTTTACCGGCTCTTTTCACCAATCCTAAAAATTGAAAAAATTTATTAATCATTTGAAATCACTTCTTTCAATTTTTCATAGATTTCAGCGTTTATTTCACTTTCTAAGTTCTTATTTAAGCGCTTTGCTTTATATGACTTCTCTAAACATTCAACATTTTTGCAAATATATGCGCCTCTTCCTGACTTCTTGCCAGTTAAATCAACAGATATCTCTCCTGTAGGAGATTTTACTATTCTTATTAGCTCTTTTTTAGGTTTCATCTCCATACATCCATTACACATTCTCATTGGAATCTTTTTGACTTTCATTAATAACACCTCTCTATTCTTTTATCTGAGATTTGCTTTTAATGTCTATTTTCCAGTTAGTTAACTTTGCTGCTAATCTAACATTTTGACCTTCTTTACCTATAGCTAAAGAAAGCTGAGAATCGTCAACAACTACTTTTGCTGATTTAACTTCTTCATCTATTGTTACATCAAGTACTTTTGCTGGACTTAATGCATTTGCAATAAATTCTTCTGGAAGCTTACTCCATTTAATTATATCAATTTTCTCATTTTTAAGTTCATTTACAATGTTTTGTACTCTTTGACCTTTTGGACCAACACATGCACCCATAGGATCAACATCATCTTCATTTGAATGAACTGCTATTTTAGTTCTTGAACTAGCTTCTCTTGATATTGATTTAATCTCTACTATTCCAGTATATATTTCTGGAACTTCTAATTCAAATAATCTTCTTACTAAACCAGGGTGAGTTCTTGAAACCAAAACTTGAGGACCCTTAGATCCATTTTTAACTTCAACTATATATAATTTTAGCATTTCATTAAAATTATACTCTTCTCCTGGCATTTGTTCATTTGGACCTAAAATTGCTTCTAATTTGCCTAAATCAACAAAGACATTGCCTCTGTCTTTCCTTATTACAGTTCCTGTAATAATATCAAATTCTTTTTCTTTAAACTCATTATAAACAATTTTTCTTTCAGCTTCTTTTATTCTTTGAAGCACAACTTGTTTTGCTTGCATAGCAGCTATTCTTCCAAAATTTCTTGGAGTTACTTCTATTTCAACAATATCACCAAGTTCATATCTTGGATCAATTTCTTTTGCATCTGGTAGCTCTATTTCAGTTAAAGCATCATAAACGTCTTCAACAACTTCTCTTTGTGAGTAAACATGTAGCTCTCCAGTTTCTGTATTTATACTTACTCTAACATTTTGAGCCCCTCTGTCACTTCCAAAAGAATAGTTCTTTTTATAAGCGTTAATCAAAGCATCTTCTATAGTTGCAAATAGTAACTCTTCACTTATTCCCTTATCTCTAATGATTTCTTTTAATGCACTAATGAATTCCTCATTCATTGATATACCCTCCTTAATCTATATCTCCCCTTCAATATTTATGGACTTGATTTTATCTTTTGGAATTATAATACTATTATTATCCCTTAAAATAACAATTTCATCCTCTTTTATTTCGGATAACGTTCCTTTAATAACTTTTTCACCATTAACAGCCTTTAAAAGTCTTGCAACTACTTTAGAACCTATACTTTTAATCATATGTTCATTAGTAAATAGCTGTCTATCAATGCCTGGTGAAGATACTTCTAGATAATATTGACCTTCTATAGGATCTGATTCATCCATTAAATTGCTTACTAATCTACTGATTTTTTCACAATCACTTAAGGATATACCATTATCTGAATCAATATATACCCTTAAATAATACTCATTATTTTCTTTTACATATTCAACATGATAGAACTCATATCCTTGTTCATCTACCAAAGGTTTTATAAGTTCTTTAAGCTTATCTTCCAATTCAATCTTTTTCATCTTTTAACCTCCTTTACTAGCCTTACCGTTTAGTATAGCCAATAGTTAGCTTATTAATATAAGCTATATAAAAACGCAACATTTATAGTTGCGTTTTACAAATAGAAAGAGCGGACAAATTGTCCACTCCCTTCTACGCTTCTATTTAAATAAACTTTCTATTTTTATAATAACATAGTAATAATTGGATTACAACCTTTATTTGAAATTATCTTTTTCTATCCAAATAACGAAATTTGATTTGTTTCACCAAGACCCTCTAGGCATCCATGAATCGTTAAAGTTTCTATAACTGTTTTTGATATTTTAGCTCTTATTCTTAAATCTTCTTTTGATATAAATTCTCCATCTTTTCTTACCTCTACTATACTTTTTGCTGCATTATCTCCAACACCTTGAAGAGAATTAATAGGTGGTCTTATCATACCATTTTCTATTTTAAATTTTACAGAATCTGATTCGTAGAGATCAACTTTTAAGAACCTAAATCCCCTCTTAATCATTTCAAAAGCTATTTCTAATATAGTCATTAATCCTTTATCTTTTTGGGTTACATTATTACCCATCTGATATATCTCTTGTAGCTTATTTTTGATAGCACCCTCACCTTTACATATAAGTTCAGCATCAAAATCATCTGCTCTAACTGTAAAGTAAGTTGCATAGTAAGCTAAAGGATAATAAACCTTAAAATATGCTATTCTTACTGCCATCATAACATAAGCAACAGCATGCCCTTTTGGGAACATGTATTTTATCTTTTTACAGGATTCTATGTACCATTCTGGAACACTATTCTCCTTCATTATCTGTTCATACTCCTCGGATACACCTTTTCCTTTTCTCACTTTTTCCATTATATTAAATGCCGTCTTAGGAGGAACCCCTTTGTAAATTAAGTAAACCATAATATCATCTCTTGTAGAAATACATTCACTTAATGTAGTATATCCTTCTTTAATGTAATACTGAGCATTATTAAGCCATACATCAGTACCATGTGATAGTCCCGATATTCTAACTAAATCTGCAAAAGTTTTTGGCTTAGTATCCAAAAGCATTTGTCGAACAAATTTAGTTCCAAACTCAGGAAGTCCATAGGTTCCCACCTCACATTCAAGCTCTTCTTTTGTTATCCCAAGTGCATCAGGACTTGTAAATAAACTTAATACTTTTTCATCATGAAGAGGAATTGTTTTGGGATCTATACCTGTTAAGTCTTGAAGCATTCTTAAAACTGTTGGATCGTCGTGACCTAATATATCTAATTTTAATAGTCTACCACTTATTGAATGATAATCAAAGTGCGTTGTAACTACATCAGAATCACGATCATCTGCTGGATGTTGTATTGGACAAAAATTATGAATATCATTATCTCTAGGTACAACCATTATACCGCCTGGATGCTGGCCTGTAGTTCGTTTTATACCTGTACATCCTAGTGTCAATCTCTCTATTTCCGCCGATGATGCTATTATATTTCTTTCATCTAAGTATTTTCTAACATATCCATATGCAGTTTTTTCTGCTACAGTTCCAATAGTTCCTGCTTTAAATACAAACCCCTTTCCGAATAAAACCTCAGTATATTTGTGAATTACACCTTGGTTATCTCCAGAAAAGTTTAAATCTATGTCTGGTTCTTTATCTCCCTCAAAACCTAAGAAGGTTTCAAATGGAATGTCATGACCATCTTTTTTATATAAGGTTCCGCAATCAGGACAATTTTTGTCAGGTAAATCAGCTCCAGAACTTATAGATCCATCTAAAAAGAATTGCGATTTTTTGCAATTTGGACATACATAATGGGGTGGTAGCCCATTAACTTCTGTAATATCAGACATAGTTGCTACAAATGAAGAACCAACAGATCCTCTTGAACCAACTAAATATCCATCAGAAATTGATTTGGCAACTAATTTTTGAGCAATTAAATAAAGCACTGCATATCCATTTGATATAATTGAATTAAGTTCTTTATCCAACCTCTTTTGAACCACTTCTGGTAAATTATCTCCATAAATACTATGAACCTTATTTAAAGTCATATTTTTAATATCGTCCTCTGCCCCATCAATTTTAGGTGGATAGGTTTCATCTGGTATTGGCTTACAGCCTTCTATTTGATTTGCTATAAAATTAGTATTTTTAATAACAACCTCATAAGCCTTATCTTCACCTAAATAATCAAATTCCTTTAACATCTCATCAGTTGTTCTTAGATATAATGGTGGCTGACTGTCAGCATCGCTAAAACCTTGTCCCGCTAATATTATTTTTCTATAAACTTCATCTTCTGGATCCATAAAATGCACATCACAAGTGGCTACAGTTACTTTTCCTAGTTTTTGTCCAAGATCATATATATTTCTATTTATTGTTTTTAATTCTTCTCTATCTTTTACATTTCCCTTTTCAATTAAAAACATATTATTGTCTATAGGTTGTATCTCTAGATAATCATAAAAACTTGCAATCTCTTCTATTTCATTTTGAGATTTACCATCTAAAATAGCTCTATATACTTGACCAGCCTCACATGCAGACCCAATTATTAACCCCTCTCTAAACTCAGATACAAGTGTTTTGGGTAATCTAGGTTTTCTATAGAAGTTATCTAAATGGGCTTTACTAACTAGTTGATATAAATTTTTAATCCCCACTTGATTTTTAGCAAGTATTATTACATGGTACATAGGCAGCTTACCAATATCAACATTATTTAAAAAATCTTCGTTTAGCTTATCTAAGTTATCTATATTGAAATCTTCTACTAATTTCTCAAAACATTTTAATAAAATCTCAGCAGTTGCTTTTGCATCATCTACTGCCCGGTGATGATTTTCTAAAGAAATACCTAAATGTTTTGCTATTATATTAAGTTTCACTCTTTTTAAGTCTGGATATAAAAATCGCGCTAAAGGAACAGTATCTAAAATACTAAAAGAAAATTCTAGTGATAAATTGTTACAATTGGTTTTAATAAAAGAGCAGTCAAATCCTGCATTATGAGCAACCAAAACTGAACCTTTACAAAAAGCTAAAAATTCTGGCAACACTTTATCAATAGTAGGAGCGTCCGTTACCATACTATCTTCTATTGATGTTAGTTCAGTAATATTAAAGGGAATTGGTCTCTCTGGATTAACAAAACTTGAAAATCTATCTATTACTTTACCATCACATACTTTAACTGCCCCTATTTCTATTATTTTATCATTTTTAGGTGAAAACCCTGTTGTCTCTATATCAAAAACTACGTAAGTATCTTTAATACTTTGATTTTTAGAATTTAGAACTATAGGAACCCCATTATCAACTAAATATCCCTCTAGTCCATATATAACTTTTATTCCATGTTTTTTAGCAGCATCCATAGCTTCAGGATAGGCCTGAACTACACCATGATCAGTTATTGCAATTGCCGGATGACCCCACTTAGCTGCTCTTTCTATAAGTTTTGAAGGTGATGTTACAGCATCCATTGTACTCATTGTAGTATGACAATGAAGCTCAACTCTTTTTTCAGAAGCCAAATCCTGTTTTACAATTTTCTGCATCTTTACTATATCTCTAACACTAAAGGTTATTTCTCTTGAGTAATTATCGTATCTTGCCTCTCCCCTAATCTTGCAGTATAATCCTTTTTTAACATTCTCCAAAACTCTCTCTTGAACTTTAGAATTCAAGAAGGCTTTTACAACAATGGATGATGTATTATCTGTAATAAAGAAGGTTAGAAGTATCTTTCCACTTTTAGTTTCTCTTGTTTCAACTTTAAATATCTCTCCTGTTAAAGCTACTATCCCTAATTCCTCATTTACACTCTTTATAGGAATAGATTCTTCTACAATAGCTCTTCCCATAATTATATTTTCATTATCTATTTTTACATCTTTATTACTATAATCTTTCTTCTGTACTTCTGCTGACTTTACTGGCATTTTTGGTCTTTCAACCTGGACATTGCTTTTTATTTCTTTTATTATTTTTTCTGTCTCTTGCTTTTTATAGACTTTATATTCTTCACTTATCTTTATGTCAATTTCACTATCAAACTTTAAACTAACTACTGCTTTAAATCCAAATATAGAATTAATATATTTTCTTAATAAGTCTTGCATCTTCTGTTTTTTTGCAAAATTTATTAGTATCTCTGAGCCATAAGAAATTATTAAAGAGTTATCTATAACTTCTTTTTCTCCTGACAATAATATATTTTTAGTTAATGGATGCTTTTTAATTATTTCTTCAATCAATTCGTTCCAGTGCTTATCTACAATCTCTTTTAAGCTTATATTGGATATATCTATAATACATAAAATATCTATGTCAACATTCAAATTCAACTTTTTTGTAATTATCTCTCTAACACTTAATTCTTCCTTGCTGCTTAAGGCTTCTTTGCTTCTTAAGATAACCTTTAATTTATTACTTTTTTTCATATATTGAAAACCTGAAATTCTAAGAGCTTTTTCCTCAATATCTTCAAGTTTATAAATTTCTTTATTTATTGACTCTATAAATTCCTTACCCAAGGAAAATTCCTCCTAGCATAATTAAAAATAATTTTGAATACCAAAAGTAAAAGAAGAAATCCAGCGTGCTGAATTTCAACTATACTTTTTCTATTTTAACTTGTTATCTAAAGTTTATCAATTTCTTTCATTAATTCTTGAACTAAATCTTCCTCTTTAACTTTTTTTAATATTTCACCCTTTTTGAAGATTATACCTTCACCTTTTCCTCCTGCAATCCCTATATCAGCTTCCCTAGCTTCTCCTGGGCCGTTAACAACACACCCCATAATAGCTACCTTTATATCTTTTTTGCAGCTTGAAAGTTTATCTTCAATCTCTTTAGCTATTCCTATAAGATCAATCTGAGTTCTTCCGCATGTTGGACAAGAAACAAATTCTATACCACCTTTTTTAATTCCTAAAGCTTTTAGAATTTCATTCCCAACTTTAATTTCCTCAACAGGATCACCAGTTAAAGATACTCTTATTGTATCTCCAATTCCCTCAGCAAGTAAAGTTCCTATTCCAACAGAAGACTTTATTGTTCCTCTCCAAGGAGTTCCAGACTCTGTAACTCCTAAATGAAGAGGATAATCTGATTTTTCACTCATAAGTCTATAACTATTTATCATAGTTTGAACATCAGAAGATTTTATAGATATAACAATATCTCTAAAGTTCATCTTTTCTAATATATCTGCACTTTTTAAAGCACTTTCAACCAATGCTTCAGGACATGGCTTTCCATACTTAGCTAGAAGCTCTTTTTCTAATGAACCTGAGTTAACACCTATTCTTATAGGTATGTTTTTATCATTACATGCTTCAGCAACCATTTTTACTCGTTCAATTGAACCAATATTGCCTGGATTAATCCTTAAGGCTGAAACTCCATTTTTTATAGATTCTAAAGCTAGTTTATAATCAAAATGAATATCTGCAACTAGAGGAATACTTATTTGTTTAGCAATTTCTCCTATGGCTTTTGCCGCCTCCATATCTGGAACTGCACATCTTATAATATCACAACCAGCAATTTCTAGGTTTCTTATTTGATTTACTGTACTTTTAATATCTCTAGTATCTGTATTGGTCATAGATTGGACTGTTATTCTACTATCTCCACCTATAAATGTTTTATTACCAATCTTAATCTTTCTTGTTTCTCTTCTAAACATATTCTACACCTCTAAAATTGAACTGGGAAAAGTATATCCTTAATTGTTACTAAAATCATTATTCCTAATAAAAGGGTTAATGCCACACTATTAACGTAATTTAATATTCTATCAGGTATTTTTTTGCCTGTAATTAATTCAATTAATATAAAGAATGCCCAACCACCATCTAATGCTGGGAAAGGTAATAAGTTAAATACAGCTAAATTTACTGAAATAAATGCAGTAAAATATAGAAGACTCCAAATCCCTGCCTTTGCAGCTTCTCCACTCATTCTTACTATTGTTACAGGTCCGCCAATATCTGTTTTCAGATTAGCTTTACCAGAAAATAACATCTTAAATCCTAAAAATGTCTGCTTAACTAATGAAACTGTTTGATTTGCACCATATTTAATTGATTGAGTAAATGAAGGATTATCAACTCTGCCAAAGTAGAATCCGATTTGATAGTTTCCTTCCTCGGTCAACTTAGGTGTTATATTAAATTTTCTTGTTTCATTATTACGATTAATCTCAACATCCAATGGATTTCCTTTAGCTAATGCTACAGCTACAGATACATCTTCAGCTGTTAGTATTTTCATATCATTTATTTTAGTGAACTTATCTCCAGCTTTAAGACCAACCTCTTTTGCTGGGGAATTATCAACTATATCCTTAACCTCTGGAGTACTAAAACCTAAATTCATACCCATGGTAATAAAAATAACTATTGCTAAAAGATAATTCATAACAACACCAGCTACTATAATACTTATCCTTCTTAGTGGGGATTTACTTGTAAGGCTTCTTTTATCATTAACCTCTTCTTCCTCCCCAAGCATAGCAACTCTTCCACCTAGAGGGAGAATCCTTAAACAATAATCTGTCTCACCAACTTTAACACCTATAACCCTAGGTCCAAAACCTATAGAAAACTCCTCAACTTTTACCCCATTTACCTTTGCCATTATAAAGTGACCTAATTCATGAACAATTATTAGCACAGAAAATGCTAATATAGCTGCTACTATATACATCTATTTCCTCCTTCTAACTATATTTCTCATAAATATAGCTTCTAACTAATTTGTCAGTAGATAAAATACCCTCTATAGTTAAATATTCATCTACATAAAATCTATTCATACACTCTTCTATTATTTCTGGAATTTCTAAAAACTTCACTTTTTCTTCTAAAAATAATTCAACTAAAACTTCATTAGCACCATTTAAAATGGTAGGCATTATGCCACCAATTTTTCCTGCATCAAAAGCTAACTTAAGGCATTTAAAGGTGTCAAAATCAGGTTTTTCAAAACTTAAATTAGCTAAATTCCAAAAATCCAACTCTTTACATATATTACTTTCCCTATTAGGATAGTTTAATGCATACTGTATAGGTAATTTCATATCTGTAGAACTTATTTGAGCAATTACGCTTGCATCTTTAAATTCCACCATAGAATGTACTAAACTTTGAGGATGAACAACAACTTGTATCTTTTCAAACGGTACATTAAATAGCCAATGAGCTTCTATAACCTCTAACCCCTTATTCATTAACGTAGCAGAATCTATAGATATCTTTCTTCCCATACTCCAGTTAGGGTGTTTTAAAGCCTCCCTAAAAGTTACATCTTCTAGTTCTTTAGAAACTTTACCTCTAAAAGGACCCCCTGATGCTGTAAGAAGAATTTTGTTAATATCTTCATACTTTTCTCCATTTAGACATTGGAATATAGCCCCATGCTCTGAATCTACAGGCAATATTTTCACACCATATTTTTTTGCTTCCTCCATAACAATAGCTCCCGCTACAACTAAAGTTTCTTTATTTGCTAGAGCTATATCCTTACCAGCTCGTATAGCTTCTAATGTAGGTTCAAGACCTATCATACCAACTACAGATGTCAAAACGACATCAATTTCACTTAAAGATGCTATTTTTTTTAGTCCATCTATTCCCTTTAAGAGTATAACCTCTTTATTGTTATCTTTAATATAATTTTCGAATTTATTGTAAGCATCATCTTCTTCTAATACAATATATTTAGGTTTAAATTCCTCTAATATTTCTATCATTTTTTCAAAGTTTTTAAATGCAGATACAGCTACAAGCTCCATAGTTTCTCTATGAAATCTAATTACGTCTAAAGCTTGCGTTCCTACGGACCCAGTAACCCCTAATATCGATATTTTTTTCATATTTTGCCTCCTATATTTGCCTTTCTAAAAAGTCAATCATATTCTTATTATATCAAAAATGTTCCAATTTAAAAGAAAAATAAAAAAGCTTGCAGTTAAAACACTGCAAACTTAAACTACAATCTTATTATAAATGTTAAATAATAAAATACAACTGTTGCTGAAAAAAGTATGGAGTCGAATCTATCTAAAATCCCTCCATGACCTGGAATTAAATTAGAATAATCCTTAATGCCTACATATCTTTTAACTGAAGATGCTACTAAGTCTCCAAATTGAGAGAAAACTCCACAAAATGCTCCTATAAGAAAGTAATGATATATAGCAATACCAGGTACATAGCTACTTATAAAATATCCAAATATCCCACAAAATATAGTAGCTCCTAAAAGTCCGCCTACTGATCCCTCTATGGTTTTTTTAGGGCTGACTTTAGGATTAAGTTTATGTTTTCCTAAGTATCTTCCAGCATAATAAGCAGTAGTATCACACATCCATGAACCTATAAATATGAGCCAAACTAAATATTTACCTCCATAACTTTGATTTACAAGGTATATGAAAGAAAATAGTACACAAACGTACATAAAACCTAAAAGAGTTAATGCCACATCTATAAAGGTTATTTCTAAGTTTATTACTGGTATACACAATAATATAAAAGCAGCTAAGATAAGCATATACATTAAAATCAAAAAATCATTATTAAACATATAATATGCTACTAAAAGTACATATCCTGCTATGCTTATAGGTTTATAATTTTTGGATTTAAGCGCTTTATAAAATTCATGTAGTCCCATTATAGATAACAAAAGTATTAGGTATTTTAAATAATCTCCCCCTAGATAAACAAATATTACACAAGGTGCAATTATTAACGCTCCTAAATACCTATTATTCGATTTCATAAGGATACCTCCACTATTTGATTCCCCCATATCTTCTATCTCGGTTCTGATAATCAAAAATAGCTCTATGTAAATCTTCCTCTGTAAAATCTGGCCAATTTATGTTAGAATACCAGAACTCAGAATATGCACATTGCCACAATAGAAAATTACTTAGCCTTTGTTCTCCAGAAGGTCTTATAACTAAATCTGGATCAGGCATTTTTTTAGTATAAAGA
>RCUS01001659.1_pt1 | contig 11060 bp, 7 predicted proteins | sample 2166221 | NCBI WGS metagenome assembly RCUS01 (sample SAMN09932758, study PRJNA488358) | compost metagenome | isolation source: compost soil in cyclohexanecarboxylic | place: Germany: Experimental Botanical Garden | reverse complement strand
GCTCAGGCGCCCCTGGATCAGGTCAAGGATGCTTTCGTTGACGCTAAAGGTGTGGCGCAAAAAGCTGACGTTGATCCGCGGATTACGTTGCAGCGCCGTCGACAGCAGACTGCGGGCTTCATCGTAGCGGCCGTTGGCGACCAGATTCATCGCCACCGAGCTGGCCAGCACCATGTACAGGTGCACTTCATCGGCGGGCATGCTGGCGAGCAATGCCAGGCCCAGGCTGCAACATTCCTCGGCCTGGTCGATGGCGCCCAGTTGCAGGCAGTGCAATACCTGACCGACGTAGGCGTACTCGGGACCGTTGACCTGCTCCAGGCGTTGGGCGACCTGCAAGGCGTCCTTCATTCGCGTGGTAGTGGCCAGTAGCCAAGCGTAGGACTTGCACAGGTAAGGGTAGGCGTCGCGGGTTTCCTGGGCGATGCGATCCAGCCAGCGCAGCAATAGCCGGGTACGGCCGCTGTCGATCAGGGTGTCCAGGTGCTGGTTAATCCGTCGGGCGGCTTCGTCGTGCAGGCCGGCGCTGAACAGGTGCTCGATGGCCGGGATCGGTTGCGCGGCGTTGAAGAACCAGTTGGCCGCCGTTTCGTGCAGGTGCTTGGCCATGTCCGGGTGTATGCGCTCCAGTGCGTGGCGCAAGAAACTGGCGAACAAATGGTGGTAACGGAACCACTGTTGCTGACTGTCCACCGGCACCAGGAACAGGTTGGTACGGTCCAGGTGCTCAAGCATGGTCGCGCTGTCGCTGCGGCCCGTCACGGCCTGGCACAGCGGCACGCAGAACTGCTCGAGGATGCTGGTTTGCATCAGGAACAGGCGGCACGCTTCGCTCTGACGCATGAGGATATCTTCAGTCAGGTACTCGGCCAACTCCAGGTTTGAGCCTGAGAATGAGGCAATAAAGGCCGCGTGGTCATCGCGGTCTTTGAGCGAGAGGCTGGCCAGGTAAAGCCCGGCGATCCAGCCTTCCGTGCAGCGGTAGAGCGTTGCCAGCTCATTGTCGCGCAAGGGAATCTGGCGTTTGTCGCGGATAAAGGCCATCGATTCTTCAGGGGTGAAGCGCAAGTCGCCCGGCCTGATCTCCAATAGCTGGCCACGAGCGCGGATACGGCCCAGGCCGATGGCTGGCGAAGCCCGGGAGGCCATGGCCAGGACGCACCCGGCGGGCAACAGCTCGACCAGTTGCTGGAGCAATTCCAGCACCTCGGTGTTGTGAATCACTTCGACTTCATCCAAGAGGATGGCAAAGGGCCGAGGGCTGGCGGCGATCAACTCCAGCAGGTCCTCTACCCGTGGTGACGAACCGGGTTCCACGGTCACCGGCAGATAAGGCTGCAGCCCATGGGCCAACAGGCGCAAGAAACGCGGCAGGTCATTGTCGGCGGGCTCAAGGTTGATCCACAGCACCTGTTTACCGGTCGTCAGGCAGTGGTCACGGTATTGCTGCAACAGGGTGGTCTTACCGAACCCTGCTGCCGCGCGAATCAGGATCAGCCGGGTGGTGTCACCCTGGGCCATCTGCTGCAGCAGACGCGAACGCTGCAGGTGACTGTCGGCGGATTTCGGGCAGGCATATTTGGTGGAGGTTCTGGCGGTGGGAACCCCGTCATGTGCTTCTGGCATTGCAAACACTCCACTGGCGTCCCCTGCAGCCGATGCGGCTGGCGCAGGGGATCGAATTATTATTCTGCGATCAGCGCATTTTGCCATGCGCCGTCGATCAGCGGGGACTGCACCCGACAATGGTATGACAGGCATCCCGGTGGCGGTGTCCGATTATTGGGCACAACCGCCCTGCATTGAAACAGGCCCACCCGGTGGGGGTGGCTCTCGTGCGGTGGCTGCCCATGCAACGATGATCAGGACACGATGCAACGGGGTTGGCCCGTTGTCGCCTGGACATCGGGCTGCGGCGCAAAAGGTTCCTGGATGGACGTTCAACGCACGTTTTACCGCGAAGATCATGAGTTGTTCCGCACGGCAGTGCGGCGCTTTCTGGAACGCGATTATTTGCCGCGCCAGGAGGCGCATGCACCCCTTGAGCGTCAGCTGTGGCTGAAGGCTGGGCGTGAAGGTTTGCTGTGCGTGACCTTGCCTGCACAGTTCGGGGGAGGTGGCGACTTCGGCCACGCCGCGATCATCTGCGAGGAGTTTGCCCGTGCCGGTATCCATGAGCGAGTGATGGCCCTGCATTCGCAGACCATCGCCCCATGCATTGCCAGCTTGGCCGATGAACAACAGCAGCAACGCTGGCTTCCCGGGATTTGCAGCGGCCAGACCCTTCTTGCCTTGGCCGTTTCCAGTGCTCATGGCGAGGGGGCATGGCCGCCGCTGGCGGTGCGCGACGGTAATGACTGGCTGATCAACGGCAGTACCTGCGCGGTGGGCAATGGCGGTGACTTCGACCTTCTGCTGCTGGCCTGCCAGACCGTCAATGTCGACGGTAGCACGGGCTTGAGCCTGATCATGGTTGAGCGTACCTGTGCCGGTGTGCACCGTACGCCTGATGCTCCGGCCTGCGGCGACGCCGAGGGTGTGGCGTTGAGCCTGGCCGACGTGCGCGTGCCGTTTAGTCATCTGCTTGGCGATGTCGGTGGCGGCCAAGCCTACCTGGATGCAGCCTTGAGTCAGGAGCACTTGCTGTCGGCGATTTTTTCCGCCGCTTATCTGGAACGCTTAGTGGACCTGAGCCTTGACCAGGCCAAGCGGGCCGACGATCAAGGCCAACGGTCTTGGGACCGTCAGAACACCCGTTATCAACTGGCTGACATCAAAGCACGCGCGGTGGCCTTGCGCCTGATGGTCGACCATTACCTTGGCGCACAGCTGGGTCGAGCGCTGACACCTGGACAGGTGTCTATTGCCGCGGTGTTTGCCCGCCAAACCTTGAACAGTTGCGTGGGGCACTTGCGCCCACAGATTGACGACAAGCCATTCGCAGCAGGCCTGATGCCAGGCCCTGCGCAATGGCCCTTGCATGAATTCATCGCTGACGCGATGTGACACCCCCCTCGATTGACCCACCATTCAGGACATCACCATGAGTGAACATGTACTCGTAGCCGGGGTCGGCATGATCCCTTTCAGTAAACCAGGCAACAGTCCCAGCTACATCGACATGGGGGCCGAGGCCGTGCGCCTGGCGTTGGCCGATGCCGGCCTTGACTACCACCAGGTGCAGATGGCCTTCGCCGGTTACGTCTATGGCGATACCACCTGCGGTCAAGCGGCGCTGTACCGGGTCGGGCGCACTGCGATTCCGGTGTTCAACGTCAACAACGCCTGCGCCACCGGCTCGAGCGCCCTTTACCTGGCCCGTGCCGCGGTGCAAAGCGGTCAGGTCGAGTGCGCTCTGGCGGTAGGGTTTGAGCAGATGCGTCCAGGCCCGACCCGCTCCAATTTCGACGACCGTCCGCTGCCGCGTGGCGAATACCTGCCGATCCAGGATGAGTTGTGCAGCGATGCCGGTGAAATCCCGCGCAACCTGATCACCTTCGGCGGTGCCGGGCGCGAGCACATGCGCAAGTACGGTACGCAGATGAGCACGTTCGCTGCCATCCGCGCCAAGGCCAGCCGCCATGCCGCCAACAACCCGCTGGCGCTGTTCAAGAAGGTGGTGACCACCGAAGAGGTGATGAACGACCAAGTGATGTGGGAAGGGGTGATGACCCGCATGATGGCCTGCCCACCGACCTGCGGTGCGGCGGCAGCGATCATTTGTTCACCGGCCTTTGCACGCAAACATGGCCTGCGCCGCGACGTGGCGATCCTCGGGCAGTCGCTTGTGACCGACCCGGTGGAATCGTTCGAGCCCAAGACCATGACCGGCTTTGTCGGTGCCTACATGACCGAGCGTGCCGCAGGTGCGGTGTATGAGCAGGCCGGTGTTGGTCCCCAGGATATCCGCGCGGTCGAGTTGCACGACTGCTTCGCTCACAACGAACTGCTGACCTACGAGGCCCTGGGCCTGTGCCCGCAGGGTGGCGCCGAACAGTTCATTCTCGACGGCGACAACACCTACGGTGGCCGCGTGGTCACCAACCCCTCGGGCGGGCTGTTGTGCAAAGGCCACCCCCTGGGTGCCACGGGCCTGGCCCAGTGCTATGAACTGACCCATCAACTGCGCGGCAGCGCCGGTGCCCGCCAGGTCGAAGGCCTGCAGCACGGCTTGCAACACAACCTCGGCCTGGGTGGCGCCTGCGTGGTGACCCTCTACGGCAAGCAGTAACGCCCTTTGAACAACAACAAGAGAACGACCCCATGGACAAGACACTTGCAGGAAAAGTTGCCATCGTCACCGGCTCTGGCCGAGGTATCGGCCGCTGTGTAGCACTGAAGTTCGCCGAAAAGGGCGCCCGGGTGATCATCAATGACCTGGACCAGGCGCCCGCTGAAGAAGTGATCGCCGAAATCCGCGCACTGGGCAGCGACGCTGTCGCCTGTATCGGCAACGTATCGGCACCGGACTTTGGCGAGCGCATCGTGCAGACCGCGCTGCAGGCGTTCGGGCGTATCGACATTATCGTCAACAACGCCGGCTTCACCTGGGACAACGTCATCCAGAAGATGGGCGATGAACAATGGGATGCGATTCTCGACTGCCACCTCAAGGCGCCGTTCCGCATCCTGCGTGCGGCCTACCCGTACTTTCGCGAAGCCAGCAAGGCCGAAGCTGAAGCGGGCCAGGAAGTGTTCCGCAAAGTGGTCAACATCTCCTCGGTGTCGGGCACCCAAGGTAATGCGGGCCAGGTCAACTATTCCTCGGCCAAAGCCGGGATCATGGGCATGACCAAGACCCTGGCCAAGGAGTGGGGGCGAATGAAGGTCAACGTCAACTGCGTGGCGTTCGGCTTTATCGAAACACGCCTGACCCAATCGACCACTGAAGAAAAGACCGTGCAGGTCGAAGGCCGCGACATCAAGGTCGGCGTACATCCGGACCGCATCGCCGCCGCCAGCCGTGAAATCGCGCTCGGCCGACCAGGAACTGCCGAAGAGGCGGCCGGTTCGGTGTACATGTTCTGCATTCCTGAATCGGACTATGTCACTGGCCAGACCATCATCTGTGGCGGCGGTCGCGGCGGCTTCTAAGCCCACGCGCTGTTGTGCCGGGAACGCTTTGGGTTCCCGGCCTGCTTGCCCATTGTGCGAACCGGTTATATAGAGAAGCAGTCCCATGACGACTACCACGCCAGTACTCACCCGTACCTTGCTGCATACCCGTGAGATTTTATGCCAGGGCTACCAGCGTAGCGACGGCCTCTTTGATATCGAAGGGCGGCTGCAAGACCTGACCAACGCGCCCACCGACCTGCCGTTCCACTCGGTGGGCGAGGGCGGCAGCATTCACGACATGCGCCTGGTCATGACCATTGATGCCGACATGGTTATTCAGCACATCGTCGCTACCACAGCCGTGGGCGCCAGTCCGTTTTGTGCCGAGATCAGTAGCGCCTATTCGCGTCTGCAAGGGGTAAAGATCGCTGCGGGTTTCAAACGCAAAATGAAGGACATTGTCGGCGGCGCGCAGGGCTGTACGCACCTGACTGAATTGCTTGAGCGCATGGCCACCACCGCCATGCAAACCCTATTTTCCACCTATCGGGCGCACGCCAGCCAGCGCGCGGCCAATGGTCAGCAGCGGCAAGTGGCGGTGCGACCCTGGGTTATCGGCACCTGCCACGCCTACCGAGAAGACGGCGATGCGGTTCGACTGCTGTGGCCGCAAGGGCTGCCGAAAGCCTGATTCTGTTACTTAGGCTCTGTACGAAAAGCCTTGATACTCGGTGATGCTGCGTTGAAAACAGCCTCAGAATGCTCATTTACAACCCGTAAACTCCGCATCGGCCTGAACCAGGCAATCAAGCACCCGGCGGACTACCACGCTTGTGAAACCGCGGTGATGACCCATGGCGGCTATGGCTATGCAGTCGATCGCAACCTCGTGCCTCTACAGCGCCTACAGCACGGGGTTCAGCACGCCATTGTGCGGGGGGCGAAACCCTACGATAAGTGTCTGAACGGATAGCAATCCTGTATCGGCAAGCGCCGCTTTACCCCTTACACTGTAGCGTCGCGTTGGCCGCCTTCCTGGAAGTTTTCGATCATGTCGTTACCGCCCGATTCAAGCACTGCTCCGAGCGCCTCGACTCACCTTGGGCATGCCGATCACTACAGCGTCGACACCAAAGTCGTGCCGCCCCGTGGTGCGCGCCGCCTGGTGGCCCGTGAGGGTTTGCTGGGACGCTTGCTGGACGCCCGACGCCAGCGCTGCGTGGTGATCCAGGGGCCGGCAGGGTCAGGCAAGACCAGCACCTTGCTTGGCTGGCGGCGCGAGTTGCTGGCGTTGAATTTCGATGTCGCCTGGCTGTCGTTGGCAGCCGAAGACAACAACCTGGAGCGATTTTGTCACTGCCTGCAGGCAAGCCTTGCCGAGATCAACCCCGAGCTTGTCCGTGATGCCGGCTTCTTGCTTGGCCGCGATACCGGCGACATGGCGCTGGAGCATTGGGTCATCACCCTGGTGCAAAGTATCGAGCAGCATGGGCGTGAGCTGGTATTGATGCTTGATGACCTGCACCATGTGCAGGACCCGCGTATCGTGCAGGCGCTGCAGTGGCTGCTCGATTACGCCCCGGCCACGTTGCATTTGGTGTTCTGCTCGCGCATGGCCACGCCGCTCGGCCTAGCGCGCCTGCGCGCGCGCGGGCACGTCAGTGATTTCGACCTGCGCGATCTACGCTTCAGCGCTGAAGAGTCGGAAACTTTTCTGCGCGAACAGCTCGGCAGCATCGACCCACGCGACGCTGCTGTGCTGCATGAGCTGACCGATGGCTGGGTTGCTGGCCTGCAATTGTTTGCGGTGGACCTCAAGGCAAAGCAAGGCGGGCGCTTTGATCGTGTCCAGGTGCGTGATCCTGGTGCCTTCGCCAGTTATTTCGAACGTGAAGTATTGGTGCGACTGCAAGCAGAAGACCTGCGCCTGCTGACGCGGGTGTCGATCTGCGAACGCTTCTGCGCGTCATTGTGCGCCACGCTGCTCGGCCAGCCCCATGCCATTGCGCGGATGCTCACCCAGTTGACCCGCCTGGACAGCGACAACCTGTTCATCACTCAGGTCAAGAGTCACGACAGTGAAACCTGGTACCGCCTGCATCCGTTGCTGGGCAAGGTGTTGCGCGCACGCCTGGAAGCACAGCCGCAGGAGAGCCTGGTGGGCCTGCATGCCAGCGCCCGTGCCTGGTTCAGCGAGCATGGCCACCTCGATGAGGCCGTGCGCCATGCGGTACAGGCTGGCGACGCTGAAGCGGCGGCTGATATTGTCGAGGCCTGCGCCTACGACCTGCTCAGCCGCGGCGACCTCAGCCAGGTTTCGGCGTTGCTGCGTCGCCTGCCCAAGGAACAGACCGATGCGCGCATCGGCTTGCAACTGGTGATGGCCCACCTGTCACTGTATGCGCGCAATTTTCCTGTGGTGCAGCAAAGTATGGCGTTGCTGCAACGCCAATACGCGGCCCTGGACCGTAACCAACAGCATGTTTTTACGGTGCTCAAAGCGAGCCTGGCCCTATGCCGCGACAACAGTGACGCAATGCTCGAGGTACTGCCCGAGCTGCTCGCCGTTCCCGCCGATGCCGATGATTTCGCCTACTCCGGACGCAGCAACACCTTGGCCTGGTTATACATGTATCAGGGCGAATTCGAGCAGGCCAGGGCAGTGCTTGAAGGCGCTGAGCGCCAGCAGGGTTCGTCGCGCCGCAGTCTTATGGGCCGCTGCCTGAGCGGCATGAGCCTGGCACTTGAAGGCCGTATCGGCGAGGCCGAGCACCTGTACCGCGAGGTGCTCGATGAAACCGAGCGTCATGGTGTGGCCTATCTGATCGTCAGCAGCATGGCTGCCAGTCTGCTCGGCACTGCGCTCTATGAGCAGGGTGACTATGAAGCGGCCTGCCAGTTGCTGGAGCCGCGGATGCGGCTGTTGGAGCGGGTAGCGATACCCGACAGCGTTTTGCAGGCGATGCAAACCCTGGCCATGGCCCATTGGTTGGCCGGTCGTCACACTCAAGCCTGGCACTGGGTGGAGCGTTTGGAGCAGCATGCCGAACGCTATGAACTGGATCGTTTGCAGGCGTCGGCATTGGTCCTGCGCATGCGCTGGTCGCAACAAAGCGGGCAGGCGCAACAGGCCGATATGGCCCAGCAGCAACTCGAACAGATTGCGCTGCGCCTCGCGCCACAGGGGCCAGGCACCCTCTTGGATACCCTGACTGTATGCCGCCGTGCCAGCGCTGAGCGCTTGCTTTACCGCGGTGACTTTATTGGCGCCAGTGCTTGCCTGCAGGCCTTGATCGACACATCGGTGCGTGAGCGCCGCTGGCGGCGGGTGGTGCCGATGCTGCTGCAGCGGGCGGTGAGCGAGCAAGGGTGTGGGCGAGCGCAGCTGGCCCGTGAGCAGGTGATCGAAGCCCTGCGCCAAGGCCATCGGCTTGGCCTGGTGCGCAGCCTGCTCGATGCCTGGCCAGGTACTCCAGCCTTGCTCGAAGCGCTGCAGCAGGAACAGGTGCTCGATCCGGTCCTGGCGTTCTACACGCGCCGGCTGCTTGAGGTTGCTCGCAACAGTGCGGCCAGTGTCCATCTTGCCGATGACGAGCGTGCGCCGAAACTGCTCAGTGCCCGTGAGCTCGATGTGCTCAGCCTGGTGGCCAGGACACTGCCGAACAAGAAAATTGCGCGGGTGTTGAACCTGTCACCGGAAACGGTGAAGTGGCACATGAAGAACATTTTTTACAAGCTGGGGGTGACAGGCCGCGACGAGGCTATCGCCAAGGCCCGCGACCTGGACCTGAAACTGCCCGACAACACCACGTTGTGATCAGCGTTGACGCAAGGCGTTACCGATAAAGGTCGCCTTGCCACGGGCGACCAGACGTTCACCGTCGAGCAGGTCGAGGCTGGCGTGGTAGAGGGTCCGGCCCAATCGGTGGACCTGGACATGCGCCTCGACCCAAGCGCCCAACTGTGCCGGGCTCAAGTAGTCGATGCTCAAGTTGATGGTCGCCGGTGGTATTTCGCTATCAACGGCATCCTTGAGCACCCGACCGAAGGCCGTGTCGGCCAGAGTGGCGAGAAAACCACCATGGGCGATTCCCAATGGGTTGAGGTGTTCTGCGCGGATCCGTGCCGCCATTACGGTACGCTGTGGGTGGTAGTACAGGCCGGTGCACTGGGCAACGAAACCGGCCCGCAGCAATGGTATGAAACCAGCAGGCGGTGCGTCGTCGACAATCAGCGCGACGCTTTCGGGTATCGACGTGGTCATGTGCGTTCACTCCTTGCCGGTCGCGGCCAACGGTAGAGAAACGGCTCTTTGCGCATAAACCGCGCGGTCGCTTCCTTGAAATAGTCGCACGTCATGGCAATGGCCTGAGCGCTGGCTTCATCCGCTAGCTGGCTACTCCAGTCGTTGTTCAGCGAATGGTCGAGCAGGCGCTTGGTCATTGCAAAGGCTGCAGGCGACAGGGCCGTCATGCTGCGCGCCAGTTCCTGGGCCCGCGCCTGGACTTCGCCGTTGCCCACTACCTCCAGCAGGATGCCTATTTCCAAGGCTTGAGCGGCATCGATTTCGCGTGCTGAATAGATCAGCTCACGGGCCTTTTGCAGTCCCACAAGGCGCGGGAGCATATAGGTGGCCCCCATGTCGGGCACGGCGCCAATACGCGCGAATGCCATGCAAAACCGCGCCCGCTCAGACGCCACGATAAAGTCTGCCGCCAGCGCCAGGCTGAACCCTGCCCCCATGGCTACGCCCTCCACCGCAGCGATAACCGGGCAGGGCAGTGCTGCCAAAGCGATGACCGCGCGGTTGGCGACTTCCATTCGTGCCCGCAGTTCAGCGGCGGTAAAGGCCATGCGCGACATCCCACCGACATCGCCGCCAGCGCAAAAGTCCTCGCCAGCGCCGGTCAGCACCACCGCGCGTACCTGCGGGTCGCGACGGATCTCCTCTAGAGCATCGAGCAGGGCGGCGCCCATTTCAGCGTTGTAGGCATTCTTGACGGCCGGGCGCGACATCACCAGGGTGGCCACGCCTTCGTGCCTGGAAAATTCAAGTGTTGACATCAGACCTCTCCGTTCCAGCGTCACAAATGCCCCGGCTATCAGCGACCGGGGCGCGATGTATGCTTTAGGCCCTGTACGAAAAGCCTTGAGGTTCGGTGATGCTGCGTTGAAAACAACCTTGCCTGACCTTCGTCTCAAAACTTTTCATACAGAGCCTAGAAAGTTCGCGCGATCAGCTCTTTCATGACTTCGTTGGAACCACCGTAAATGCGCATTGGCCGGGTGTTGATGTACAAGCGGGCGATCGGGTATTCGAGCATGTAGCCGTAGCCGCCGTGCAGCTGCAGGCACTCATCGATGATTTGGCAGGCCTGGGTCGAGGTCCACCACTTGGCCTTGGCTGCAGTGGTCGCGTCGAGTTCGTGCTTGACCATCTTGTTCATGCACGCATCGATGAAGGTTTGCGCGATGGTGACGGTGGTCTGCATTTCCGCCAGCTTGAATCGAGTGTTCTGCATGTCCATCAGTGGTTTGCCGAAGACGTTGCGGTCCTGGGTGTACCTGATGGTTTCTTCCACGGCGCGTTCCATCGAACCCAGCGCGTTCATGGCGATGAACATGCGTTCTTCAGGCAGTTGCTGCATCAGCTGGAAAAAACCCTGGCCTTCCTGCGGGCCGAGCAGGTTGTCTACTGGCACGCGGACGTCGTCGAAGAACAGCTCGGAGGTGTCCTGGCCTTTTTGGCCCAGCTTGTCGAGGATACGACCGCGGCGAAAGCCCGGCAGGTCCTTGGTTTCCAGAACGATGATGGAAATGCCCTTGGCGCCCAGGCTCGGGTCGGTCTTGCACACTAACAGGACCAGGTCGGCCAGGTAGCCATTGGTGATAAAGGTCTTGGAACCGTTGACGACGTAGTGGTCGCCGTCACGGATGGCTTTGGTCTTGACGTTCTGCAGGTCGGTACCGGCGCCAGGCTCGGTCATCGCGATGGCCGCGAC
>RCUS01001657.1_pt1 | contig 11076 bp, 8 predicted proteins | sample 2166221 | NCBI WGS metagenome assembly RCUS01 (sample SAMN09932758, study PRJNA488358) | compost metagenome | isolation source: compost soil in cyclohexanecarboxylic | place: Germany: Experimental Botanical Garden | reverse complement strand
CCTTGATCTCGACCAGGCCCTGGCCGACTTCCGGCACTTCGAGCTTGAACAGTTCGATCATGAATTCCGGCGCGGCGCGGCTGATGAACAGCTGCGGGCCACGCGGTTCCGAGCGGACTTCGGCCAGGTAACCGCGCACGCGGTCGCCAGCGCGCAGCACGTCGCGCGGAATGCCCTTGTCCTTCGGAATGAAGGCCTCGGCGTTGCCACCCAAGTCCACATAGATGTTGCCGCGCTCGGCGCGCTTGACCACACCGGTCACCAGCTCGCCAACGCGATCCTTCCACGCATCAACAACCTGCTGACGCTCGGCTTCGCGCACACGCTGCACGATCACCTGCTTGGCGGCCTGTGCGGCGATGCGACCGAAATCCGGGTTTTCAATCTGCTCTTCGATGTAATCGCCGAGCTCGACGCCGTCGGCTTCCTCGATCGCATCCATCATGCGGATCTGACGGTCCGGCGATTCCATCACCACGTCATCAGCAACCACTTCCCAGCGACGGAACGTTTCGTAGTTGCCGTCTTTCTGGTTGATGGACACGCGCGCGAGCACGTCCTGATCGGGATAGCGCTTCTTCGCCGCAGAGGCGAGCGCCGCTTCGATCGCGTCAAAAATCACTTCACGCGGCACGCCTTTTTCGTTGGCGACTGCGTCAACTACCAGCAACAGTTCCTTGCTCATCGGCTCACTCCGCGCGCGGCTTTTTGGCCGCCGTTTCGTTGTTGGATTTATTCTTGGCCTTGTCACCCTGTTTGGGCGCCGGGCCAGTCGGTTTGGTCGGTGCAAGGCCCAGAGCGGCCCAGTCCGGAATGATGCGAGCCTTGTCGATATTGTCGAACGAAGCCACGAATGGCTTGCCATCAACAACAAACGTCACAGCGCCCTTGGCCAGATCCACTTCAGCGATCTCGCCCTGCAGACGGCGGCGGTTCTCCTGCGGCAACTTCAAGGTCACCTTGGCCGACTGGCCCAGGTGCTGCTCGAAATGCTCCAGGGTGAACAGCGGACGATCCACGCCCGGGGAAGAAACCTCCAGCGTGTAATTGCCGCTGATCGGATCCTCCACATCCAGTTGTGCCGACACTTCGCGGCTCACCCGCTCGCAGTCGTCCACATTGACCATGCGCTCGGGCTGCTCAGCCAGCGGCACATCAATGTAAAGGCGCAGCGTCGCGCCACCGGGCGCCGGGAGATATTCGGCGCCCAACAAATCGAGCCCCAGCGCTTCCACGGTGGGGCCCAGCAGATTCGCGATTTCAGTAGCTTTGTCGCTCACAGCCTGCCTTGTTTCATTAAATGAGGACCGGTGCTATCCAGTCGGGATTTTCCGTATTGCGGAAACAACAAAGGGCCCATCAGGGCCCTTTGTCCGGCATGAATCCGGTGATCTGGATTCCGGTTACAAGAACGGAAGCAAACGTTCTTGCGAGCCCAGACTCTGGCCTTTATCAGCAACACTGATGATAAAGGCCGAAGCTGGTAGCGGGGGCAGGATTTGAACCTGCGACCTTCGGGTTATGAGCCCGACGAGCTGCCAGACTGCTCCACCCCGCACCGGAAGTGTTTGAACCGCTGCCCCACTCTGGCGAGGGAGGCGCTCCGCAACGATGTTCTGGCTGAACCGCTGCAGTGACAACTCAAGCTGCGTATATTACACGAATCGCGCAGCTTTGTGTCAACTTTTATGCAAGATGCGCAAATGCCTGCTGGCACCAGACCATGATCGGGTTCCAGGCCAGGCCCAGCGCCAGCAACGCCAGGGCGTTCACGCCCAGCACCACACCCAGCACGCGGTCCTTGCTGCGCGGCATGGCCTCGCCCACCGGCTCATCGAAGTACATGACCTTGATGACGCGCAGGTAGTAGAAGCAGCCGACCACGGCACACAGCACGCCCAGGATCGCCAGCCACAGCAGGCCACCGTTGACGGCGGCGCCGAGCACGGCCAGCTTGGTCCAGAAACCGAGGAACGGCGGGATGCCTGCCAGCGACGCCATGATGCACAGCACCAGGCCGGCCATCCACGGGTTGCGGGCGTTCAGGCCCTTGAAGTCCTCGATGTTCTCGGCCTCGAAGCCGGCACGCGACAGCGCGATGATCGCGCCGAAGGCCGCGGTCGACATGATCGCGTAGGCCAGAGCGTAGAACAGCGCCGCCGCATAACCCTGCGAACCGCCACCGGCGATGCCCATCAGCAGGAAGCCGATGTGCGACACGGTGGAGAACGCCAGCATGCGCTTGAGGTTGCTCTGTGCGATGGCCATCAGGTTGCCGATCACCAGCGACAACGCGGCAAGGCCGGCAATCATCAGCTGCAGTTCGGTCGACAGCGGGCCGACGCCCATTTCGAGCAGGCGATAGGCCATGCCGAAGGCGGCCAGCTTCGGTGCCGAGCTGATGAACAGCGCGATCGGTGCCGGGGCACCCTGGTACACGTCGGGCAGCCACATGTGGAACGGCGCGGCGCCCAGCTTGAAAGCCACGCCGGCGATCATGAACACGGCACCGGTCAACAGCAGCAGGCGCTCATCGGAATGGGCGATGGCGGCGTGGATCACGTCCAGGTGCAGCGAGCCGGTGGCGCCATAGACCAGCGACATGCCGTACAGCAGCAGGCCCGAGGCCAGCGAACCCAGCACGATGTACTTCATGCCGGCTTCCGCGGCCAGCTTGTTCTCACGGTTGCTGGCAACCAGCGCGTAGGAACACAGCGCCAGCAGCTCCAGGCCGAGGTAGACCATCAGCAGGCTGCCGGCGGACACCAGGATCATCATGCCGGCGGTGGCGAACAGGATCAGCACCGGGATTTCGCCCTGGAACAGATTGCGTTCGCGCAGGTAGCTCCAGCCGTAGACAAGGCTCAAGCCACTGACCAGCACCACCACGGTCTTCATGATGTCAGCCGCGTTGTCACGGATGAACATGCCGTGGAACACCTCGCCCTGCCCGCCCACGCCGCCAAGCAGCATCACGAAGGCGACAGCGAGGATGGCTACCGAGATGAAATGGGTCCAGACCTTGTGTCGATCACTGATGAACAGATCAAGGATCAACAGGGCGAAGGCACCACCGATCACCACCATTTCTGGCAGCAGCGGCGGGAGGTCGGCAGTGGTCAACGGCAGAAGCGTCGGCGTGGTCATCATCAAATCCTGGAATCAATACTCTCGACGGGCCGCTTACAGCAGCTTGCTCGATGCGATCTGCATCGCCAGCTTGGCGATGGACGGCTCCATCAGGTCGGTCAGCGGCTTGGGGTACAGGCCCAGCGCCAGCGTACCGACGGCGAACACACCCAACACCAGCCATTCACGACCATTCATGTCCTTCAGCTCGGCAACATGGGCATTGCCCACCTCGCCGAAGAACACGCGCTTGTACAGCCACAGCGAATACGCCGCGCTGATGATCAGCGTGGTGGCCGCGCCCAGCGCAACCAGCGGATTCCACTGGAATGCAGCCAGCACGATCATGAACTCGCCGACGAAACCACTGGTACCCGGCAGGCCCGAGTTGGCCATGAAGAACAGCAGCGCGAAGGCGGCAAACCACGGCATCACGTTCACCACGCCGCCGTAATCGGCGATGCGGCGGCTGTGCATGCGGTCGTACAGCACGCCCACGCAGGAGAACATGGCGCCGGACACGAAGCCGTGCGAAATCATCTGCACCATCGCGCCCTGCAGGCCCAGACGGGCTGCGTCGGCGTTGCCGGCTTCACGCACCAACCACAGTGCGGTGAAGGTGCCGAGGGTGACAAAGCCCATGTGCGCGACCGACGAATAAGCGATCAGCTTCTTCATGTCGTCCTGGACCATTGCGACCAGGCCGACGTAGATCACCGCCACCAGCGACAGCGCGATCACCAGCCAAGCCCACTCGTGGCTGGCATCGGGAACGATCGGCAGGTTGAAGCGCAGGAAGCCGTAACCACCGATCTTCAGCGCGATGGCCGCCAGGATCACCGAACCGGCGGTCGGCGCTTCCACGTGCGCGTCCGGCAGCCAGGTGTGCACCGGGAACATCGGCACCTTGACCGCGAAGGCGATCAGGAACGCGAAGAATATCCAGGTCTGTTCCTTGGCCGACAGCTGCAGCTGATACAGGTCGGCCAGCTGGAAGCTGCCGCCCTTCATGTACAGGTAGACCAGTGCCACCAGCATCAGCACCGAGCCGAGGAAGGTGTACAGGAAGAACTTCATTGCCGCGTAGATGCGACGCGGGCCGCCCCAGACACCGATGATCAGGAACATCGGGATCAGCATGGCTTCGAAGAACACGTAGAACAGCATCGCGTCGGTAGCGGCAAAGATGCCGACCGTGACGCCTTCAAGAACCAGGAAGGCGGCAACGTACTGATTGACGCGCTTGTCGACCACGCCCCAGGCACCGATCAGGGCCAGCACGCCGATCAGCGTGGTCAGCAGGATCAGGGCGATGGCGATGCCGTCAACGGCCAGGTTGTAACCAATGCCGAAGGCCGGGATCCACGGATGCTGCTCGACGAACTGCATGATGTCGGCCGCATTGCGGTCGTAGCCGCTGAGCAGTCCGAGACTCAACAGGAAGGTGAGCAATGCCACCGCCAGGGACGCCCAACGGGCGGCCTGGGCGTTGCGCAAGGCGAGGATCAACGCACCGCCGAGGATCGGCAGCCAGATGAGAATACTAAGTAGAGGCCAGTTCGACACGTCTTCTATTCCGTACAGGTCAACGCCAGAAATGCATCAGCAGGCCCAACAGGGCAATCAGACCGATGATCATTACGAAGGCGTAGTGGTAGAGGAAACCGGATTGGGTACGGCGCAGCAGGTTGGCGGCAAGTTCGACCACGCGGGCCGAGCCATTCACCACCACACCATCAACCACCGTGCTGTCCACCGCACGGGCGGCCTTGCCGAGCTGCACACCGCCGCCGGCAAAGCCGTCGATCCAGAGCTTGTCGAAGCCGTACTTGTTTTCCAGCACCGAAACCACCGGTGCCAGGGTCTTGCGGGCCTTGCCTGCCAGTTCCGGCTTCCAGACGTAGAACGCCCAGGCCAGCACGAAACCTGCAACCGTGAGCCAGAACGCCGGCATGGTCATGCCATGCACCGCGTACTTCACCGAGCCGTGCCAGAACTCGGCACCGACGGCGGCAATGGTGTCATGCGCCGGATTGTAGAAATCCACGATGCCGGTGAAGAACGACAGGGTCTGGCCCGGCACAGCCGTTGCAGCGGCGTGGCCGTCCCAACCGGTACCGAACAGCATCGGACCGATCGTGAAGAAGCCGATCAGCACGGACGGGATCGCCAGCAGGATCAACGGCACCGTCACAACCCACGGCGATTCGTGCGGCTCATGCGCCCCATGACCGTGGTGGTCATCGTGGCCGTGATGACCATGGTCATCATGCGCATCCCGGAAGCGCTCCTTGCCGAAGAAGGTCAGGAACAACAGGCGGAAGCTGTAGAAGCTGGTGACGATGACGCCACCCAGCACCGCCCAGTAGCCATAAGCGGCAACCCAGTTGGCATCAGCTGCATGCGCGTGGTGCGCGGCGGCTTCGATGATGGTGTCCTTCGAGTAGAAGCCCGAGAAGAACGGCGTACCCACCAGAGCCAGCGTACCGATCCACATGGTGATGTGGGTGATCGGCATGTACTTGCGCAGGCCGCCCATCTTCATCATGTTCTGTTCGTGGTGCATGCCGATGATCACCGAGCCGGCACCGAGGAACAGCAGCGCCTTGAAGAAGGCGTGGGTCATCAGGTGGAACACGGCGCCAGAGTAGGCCGACACGCCCAGTGCAACGGTCATGTAGCCCAGCTGCGACAGCGTCGAGTAAGCCACAACGCGCTTGATGTCGGTCTGCACGATGCCGATCAGGCCGGTGAAGAAGGCCGTGGTCGCACCGATGAACAGGATGAAGTCCAGCGATGCCTGCGACAGCTCGAACAACGGCGACATGCGGGTGACCATGAAGATACCGGCGGTCACCATCGTCGCGGCGTGGATCAGTGCCGAGATCGGGGTCGGGCCTTCCATCGAGTCCGGCAGCCACACATGCAGCGGCACCTGCGCCGACTTGCCCATCGCACCAATGAACAGACAGATGCAGATGACGGTGGCGATGCTCCACTGGTGGTCGCCGATCAGCTGCACCATGGCATGGCCGGTCGCGTCCGAACCCAGCACGCTGTGGGCATTGGCGAATACGGTGCCGTAGTCCAGCGAGCCGAACGCCCACAGGATGCCGCCGATACCCAGCAGGAAGCCGAAGTCACCGACACGATTGACCAGGAAGGCCTTCATGTTGGCGAAGATGGCGCTGGGCTTCTTGAAGTAGAAACCGATCAGCAGGTACGACACCAGACCCACCGCTTCCCAGCCGAAGAACAGCTGCAGGAAGTTGTTGCTCATCACCAGCGTGAGCATGGAGAAGGTGAACAACGAGATGTAGCTGAAGAAGCGCTGGTAACCGTCATCCTCGGACATGTAGCCGATGGAGTAGATGTGCACCAGCAGCGACACGAAGGTCACCACCACCATCATCATCGCCGTCATGCGGTCGATCAAGAAGCCGACGTGAGCCGAGTACTGGCCAACTTCGAAGAAGGTGTAGAGGTTTTCGTTGAACGGTTGTGCCCCGCCCCACAGCAGCTGGTACAGCGTGTACGCCGAAAGCGCAAAGCTGACCGCCACACCCAGGATGGTGACGTACTGGGCGCCCTTGCGCCCGACCTGGCGTCCGAAGAGGCCGGCGATGATGCTGCCGAGCAGCGGTGCAAGCACCGCTACGATCAACAGACTCTTGGAGAGAGTGATTTCCATCTCGGATCAGCCCTTCAACGAATCGACTTCGCCCACGTTGATGGTGTGGCGGGTACGGAACAAGGTCACCAGGATCGCGAGGCCGATTGCAGCTTCCGCTGCGGCCACGGTCAGGATGAAGAACACGAACAGCTGTCCGGCGGTATCGCCGAGCTGACGCGAGAAGGCTATGAAGTTGATGTTCACCGACAGCAGCATCAGTTCGATCGACATCAACAGCACGATGATGTTCTTCCGGTTGAGGAAGATGCCGGCGACGGAGATGCAGAACATCACCGCGCCCAACGCGAGCATATGGCCCAGAGAAATCATGGCTTGGCCTCCTCGCCACCGTCATGTTGCGTATCGACCTGCACCACCGGCTTTTCGGCGGCCATCTTGACGATGCGCAGGCGGTTTTTCGCCTTGGTCATGGTCTGTTCGGTCGGGTTCTGCGTCTTCAGGCCCTGGCGGCGGCGCAGGGTCAGCATCACAGCTGCCACCACGGCGACGGTCAGGATCACGGCCGCGAACTCGAACGGCAGCAGGTATTCGGTGAACAGGCTGCGTGCCAGCCAGGTGATGTTGGAACTGTCGGCGGCGACTGCTGCAGCGTTGTCCATCGGGAACGGCGCGGTGCGGGCCTTGATGCCGATCAACGTCAGCATCTGCACCAGCATCACCACCGCGACCACCAGGCCGACCGGCAGGTAACGCACCCAGCCTTCACGCAGGTTGGTGGTGTCGATGTCCAGCATCATCACCACGAACAGGAACAACACCATCACCGCGCCGACATACACCAGCACCAGCGTGACACCCAGGAACTCGGCCCCCACCAGCAGCCACACGCAGGCCACCGAGAAGAAGGTCAGGATCAGACACAGCACGGCATACACCGGGTTGCGCACACTGATCACGGACGCGGCGGAAATGCCCGCGATGACCGAGAAGAACCAGAAAGCAATATTTACCCAATCCATCTCAAGACCTCAGCGGAAGGCAGCGTCGGCGGCGCGGCGCTCGGCGATTTCGGCTTCAAGCCGGTCGCCAATGGCCAACAGCTGCGGCTTGGTGATGATGTTCTCGCCACGCTTCTCGAAGTGGTACTCGAGAATGTGGGTCTCGACGATCGAGTCCACCGGGCAGCTTTCCTCACAGAAGCCGCAGAAGATGCACTTGAACAGATCGATCTCGTAACGCGTGGTACGACGGGTGCCGTCTTCGCGTTTGGCCGAGTCAATGGTGATGGCCAGCGCCGGGCACACCGCCTCACACAGTTTGCAGGCGATGCAGCGCTCTTCACCGTTGGGGTAACGGCGCAGGGCGTGCAGGCCACGGAAACGCGGCGACTGCGGGAACTTCTCCATCGGGTAAAGCACGGTGTACTTGGGCTTGAACGCGTATTTCAGCGTCAACCACAAGCCGCCGAGCAGCTCCAGGAGCAGCAGGCTTTTGAAATAGTGGGTGATCTTATTCATGAATCAAACGCCCTTCTGGATCACGCCGTAGAACACCATCAGTGCCGTCACCGCGATCCAGAAAATGGTCAGCGGAATGAACACCTTCCAGCCCAGGCGCATGATCTGGTCGTAACGGAAACGCGGGAAGCTGGCACGGAACCAGATGTATGCACTGGCAAAGAACAGCACCTTGAGCAGCAACCACGGCCAGCCGCCGGTCCAGATCCAGTTGAGCCACGGCGACACGTCACCGCTGATCCAACCCTGGAACGGGCTCAGCCAGCCACCCAGGAAGAAGATCGAGATCAGGAAGCTGACCAGGATCATGTTGGCGTACTCGGCCAGGAAGAACAGTGCGAACGCACCGCCGGAGTACTCCACCATGTGGCCTGCCACGATTTCCGACTCACCTTCCACCACGTCGAACGGCGCGCGGTTGGTTTCGGCGACGCCGGACACCCAGTACACGATGAACAACGGGAACAACGGCAGGAAGAACCAATCAAACAGGCCCGAACTGCCCTGCTGTGCCAGCACGATGTCGGTCAGGTTCAGGCTGCCTGCGGCGATCATCACGCCGACCAGCGCGAAGCCCATCGCGATTTCGTAACTGACCACCTGCGCGGCGGAGCGCATGGCGCCGAGGAACGCATACTTGGAGTTGGACGCCCAACCAGCCAGGATCACGCCGTACACGCCCAGCGAGGTCATCGCCAACAGGTACAGCAGGCCGACGTTGGCGTTGGACAGCACCAGCTTGTAATCGAACGGAACCACCGACCACGCCGCGAACGACGGTGCCAACACGATCAGCGGCGCGATGATGTACATCGCCTTGTGCGCGCTGGCCGGGGCGATGATTTCCTTGAACAGCAACTTGGTGACGTCGGCGAATGCCTGCAGCAGGCCACCCAGACCGACGTACATCGGCCCGTGGCGGACATGCATCCAGCCAATCAGCTTGCGCTCCCACAACACGTAGAACGCAACGGCGATGATCACCGGCATGGCGATGGTCAGGATCTTCAGCACCGTCCACAGCACGATGCCGATATCGCCCAGCGAGAGGAACCACTGGTACAGCGGGTCGACCGCGTTCAACAGCAACTCGTTCATGCAGCCACCACCGTTACCCGAGCGGCACCCAGCGGCGCGGTTGCGCCGTGGCCCGATTCAATCCAAACCGTACCGGCAGCGACGCGTGCATCGACCACCACCGACAGGGTGGCGCGACCGGCGTCGGTACCGACCTTGGCCATCTGGCCTTCGCTCAACTGCAGGCGCGCGGCATCTTCGGCATTGAGCACGATGCGCGGATCGTTGTTCAGCGGATGCGACTGCAGCGCCTGTGCACGACGCACGACAGCGTCGGTGCGGTAGATCGCAGGGGTCGAAGCCACTTCCATGCCCTCGCCCGCCAGCTGCGGCTGCGCCGAAGCGGCAACCTCCACCGTGACCGGCTGCAAGCCGGCACGCAGGCCTGCCAGATCGGTGAACCCGAAACCAGCCAACTGCATGTCGCCGCCCAGGGCGCGCAGCACGCGCCAGCCCTCGCGGGCCTCGCCCTGCAGCTTGCCGCCAGCGCGGGTGGCCTGCTCGCGACCATCGAGATTGGTCAGCGTCGCGTCGATTTCCGGCAGCGCGCCGATCGGCAGGATCACATCGGCCACATCGCGGGTCGAGGTGCAGGCGAACTGGCTGAATGCGACAACCTTGGAGCCGGCCAGCGCCTTGCGGGCAGCGGCGGTGTCGGCGAAGTCCAGGCCAGGCTCGATGCCATACAGCACGTAAGCCTTGCGCGGCTGCGCCAGCATTGCATTGACGTCCTTGCCGGCCGGCAGCACGCCAGCGCGGGACAGGCCCACTGCATTGGCACCCTGCGGAATGCGGCACAGCTTGGCGCCGGTTGCGGCGGCAAAGGCGTTGGCAGCCGAACGGATCGCCGCAGCCTGCGGATGATTTTCAGCAATGGCGCCGACGATGATGACGGTCTTGCTGCCGCCCTTCACCGCGTCCACCAGCTGCGCATTGCCCAGCGCTTCGACGAAGCGCGACGGTGCAACGATCTGCTTGCCGGCCAGCTTGAATGCAAAGTCGAAATTAACCGGGTTGACCGCGAAGATCTGCGCGCCATTGACCGTCTGCGCCTTGCGCAGACGGGCATGCAGCAGCGGCAGCTCGTGGCGGATATTGCTACCCAGCACCACGATGCGGTCGGCGGTCTCGATCTCGGCCAGCGACAGGCCGAACACTTCGGCAACCGGCGCATCGGAGAAGTCGCGGTTGTTGATGCGGTGGTCGATGTTGTTCGAGCCCAGTGCAGCGGCCAGACGCGACAGCAACGCGCCCTCCTCGTTCGAGGTGGACGGGTGCACCAGCACGCCGAGGTCGTCGCCACGGTTGGCGTCGAGAATTTCGCGGGCAGCGGCCAGGCCTTCCGCCCAGCTCACTTCCTTCCACTCGCCGTTGATCTTCTGCAGCGGCTGGGTCGCGCGATCGGCAGCGTACAGACCCTGGTGCGAATAACGGTCGCGGTCGGACAGCCAGCATTCGTTGACCAGCTCGTTGTCACGCGGCACCGCACGCAGCACTTCGCCGCGACGCACGTGCAGGAACAGGTTCGAACCCATCGCATCGTGGTAACCCAGCGATTCGCGGGCGACCAGTTCCCACGGGCGTGCCTTGAACTGGAACACCTTGTTGGTCAGCGCGCCGACCGGGCACACGTCGATGACGTTGCCGGACAGCTCGGTGGTCAACGGCTTGCCGTCGTAGGTGCCGATCTGCAGGTTTTCACCGCGGTACATGCCACCC
>RCUS01001654.1_pt1 | contig 11080 bp, 7 predicted proteins | sample 2166221 | NCBI WGS metagenome assembly RCUS01 (sample SAMN09932758, study PRJNA488358) | compost metagenome | isolation source: compost soil in cyclohexanecarboxylic | place: Germany: Experimental Botanical Garden | reverse complement strand
TCAGCACATCGACATGGCAGGCCGGCCGGGCCAGGTCAGGGGCGGGCCGGGCGGCACCCAGCGCGGGTCGATCGCGGGTAGCGGTGCGTGGTAATTGAAAGGATTGATGATGATCGGTGGAATCGCCGATGGCGCGCCGACGGGCTCGGCACAAGACTGCGTGGCGCTACGCTGGCGCGTGATTCGACGGTCGGGAGGGGATAGCGATTGATCCCCGGTATCTGCAAACAAAAGCATGTTGCCCTCCTTGCGAGACTGAGGTGTTCAGTATAGGACGGCTTACGCGTATTACAAGAAAAGAAATCTTGTTGTGAATGAGTGTTTTCGGCCCGCCACGACCTTCCATACCGTGATTTTGACCGCCTGTCGCACGCCGCTGGCGACGCCGGCGGTGCGCCACTACAGTGTGACCATGCCGCACCCAGTCACCCATCCCCAGAGGCTTACCATGAAAAAATTGCTCACCTTCGCCCTCATCCTCATGCTGGCCTGCCTGTTCCTCGACAAGATCGGCGCCACGGACATGCACATGCAGCTTGACGGCGACGAGATCGACGGTCCGCTGGAGTGGCTGTTCGGCCTGGTGTTTGCCGGCGGCGGCCTGCTGATCGCGGCCCTCGCGCTGGTGTTTGCCGCCGTCGTGACGGGCGTGATCCTGGCCGGCGTGGGCATGGCGCTGGTGGTGGTCGTCGCCTGCTGCGTGGTGCTGGCGCTGGCCCTCAGCACGCCCGTGCTGCTGCCCTTGCTGATTCCCGTCGCCATCGTCTGGCTGCTGGTCAGCCGCAACCGCAGGCAGTCGCGGGCACAGCAGCAAAGCCTGTAATCACTTGGCCATGAATTTGCTGAGCACGCCGTCTCCGCTGCCCTCGTTCTGCTCGATGCGGTTGCGCCCGCCCCGCTTGGCGCGGTACAGGGCCTCGTCGGCGCGCGCCAGCACGGCGTCGCAATCGGCATCGGTGCCCGCCATGGCCGCCATGCCGATGCTCACCGTGACGGTGATCAGGATGCCGCCATCGGTGGTCAGGGAACTTTCCGCCACGCGCCGGCGCAGCCGCTCGGCAAACACGGCGGCGGCGCCCAGGTCGGTACCCGGCAGCAGGATGGCGAATTCCTCGCCGCCCACGCGACCCGGCACGTCGACCTTGCGCAGCGCCTGATACATCAGGGCGCCCAGGTGGCGCAGCACGGCATCGCCCACGGCGTGGCCATGGTCATCGTTGACGCGCTTGAAGTGATCGATGTCGAGCATCAGCACGGTGGCGCAGCTGGCCAGTTCCCTCTGCAGCCGCGCATGTTCGTTTTCCAGCGAGGCCATGAACTGGCGCCGGTTCGGCAGGCCCGTCAGGAAATCCGTGGTGGCCAGCTGCAGCAGCTCCGCATTCATGCGTTTGCGCTCGGTGATATCGAGCGAGGACACCATGATGAAATCAAGGCTGTCCGCATGGCCGGGCATCACCAGCAAGCTCAATTCATTCTGCCGCGCCGCACCATCGAGGCGCACGAAACTGCTCTCACATTCGTACAGGTGGGCGCCGCCGGCCAGCGCCAGCAAGGCATCGCCGAAGCGGGGCAAGGCGCTGTCGTCGAAATTCTGCGCCAGGCTCAAGGCGCCACGGCGCTGGTCCTCGTCATTGGCGCGCACCTGCGCCAGCGCGGCGCCGTTCGCATCGATGATGCGCACCAGCCCGGCCAGGCGGCGCAGCTCGGCAGGATCATCGCGCCAGTACGCGCCCAGGTCGCTCACCCCCGCTTGCGCCAAGGCATCGAGCGCGGCGCGCACGGCCGACCAGTCCTGCTCCCACAAGGCCACGGGCGCGTGGTCGTACAGGCTGCGGAAACGCGCCTCGCCGGCACGCAGGGCCAGTGCCACCTGCGCCTGCTCGATGGCCATGCCGGCCAGGTTGGCCGCCTCGCCCAGGCGCGCCAGATGGGCCGCGCCGGGCAGCGCGGGCTGGCGGTGATAGGCCATCAGCACGCCGAGTATTTTGCCCGAACCGCCCCGCACGGGTTCGGCCCAGCACGATTGCAGCTGGGCCCGCCACGCCAGTTCCAGCGAGCCCTGCACATTGCCCTGCGGCCCGGCGTCGGCATGCAGGTCGGCATGCAGGTCGGCAACAATCACCCGCTGGCCGCTGGCCACGGCTTGCGCGGCGATGCCGTGCACGCCGTGCAGCATGCCAAGATCGTGGCCATGGCTGGAGAGGTTGAAAAACGCGGGCAGGCCGGGCGCCGCTCCCAGCACCAGGCGGTGCCGGCTTTCATCGAGCAAGAGTATGCTGCACAGCATGGCCGGATGGTCGGCCTGCAAGGCCAGCACCACGCTTTCCAGCACCCGCTCCAGGGGCGCGCCCGTGGCCAGCATTTCCAGCACTTGCCGCCGCGTATGCTCGCGCCGCTCCATCTGGCTGCGCTCGCTGATATCGCGGAAGGTCCACAGCCGCGCCTGCTCATTGCCAAGCTGCATGCTGCGCACATACTGCTCGATCACCCGCCCGTCGCGCAGGTGCAGCACGTCGCGCCGCTCACGGTGGCCATCCGGCGCCAGCGTGCGTGCCCCGAGGAAAGGCGCGGCTTGCTCCAGCTGGCTTTCCACATGGCGCACCAGCGCTTCGCCATCGGCTTGCCAGTCGAGCGCATCGGGCACTTGCCACAGGTCGCGGAAGCGCCGGTTCGACGTGAAGATGCGCCCATGGATGTTATCGACCAGGATGCCGTCAATGGTCGAATCGAGGATGTTGCGCAGCATGGCCTGGCTGCGCTGCGCCGCCTCGGCCATCGCCATCACGCTGGCCTGGCCCTGTTCCAGCTGGCCGGCCATCTCGCTGGCGCGCGCCAGCGCCACCCGGGCGCGGGCGCGGCTGGCCGCCAGCAGCCAGGCGGCCAGCGCCAGCGCCATGCTGACCAGCACACCCATCCAGGCGACCGCCCGCGGCCGCGACAGGGCGTCGCCATCGAAGCCGGGCATGGCGCGCACGCGCATGCTCCACGCATGGCCGGCGATGATGATGGCTTGCTGCGCGGCCAGCGTGCGCGATGCATCAGCGGACGCGGTGCCCGGCATGCTGTCGTACATCAGGCTGGCGTCGGTCAGCTGCGTACCGTCATAGATTTCCAGGTCCAGCTGGCGCGACGCCTCGCCGCCCACGCCGCGCATCAGGTCGCCCATACGGAAGGGCGCAAAGACCCAGGCGCGCAGCGCCGCGCGGCGCTGCGCCACGCTGGCGCGCGGCAAGCCATTGTCATACACGGGCAAGACCACCAGGAAACCATAGGCATCGCCGCTGCTGCCGTCCTGCACCAGGCGGATCTTGCCCGTCATGGCGGCCTGCCCCGTATCGCGCGCCTGCTCCAGCGCGGCGCGGCGCACGGGCTCGGACAGGATATCGTAGCCAAACGCCAGCGCATTGCTCTCGTTCAGCGGTTCCAGGTAGGCGATCGGTGCATGCCACGGGCGCTGCCCCGGCGGACGGATGGCATAGCCGGGATAGCCTTCCGCGCGCACCTGCGCTTCGTGCTGCGCGCGCGCCGTGCCGGGCAGCAGCGGCAGATAGCCGATGCCGTGGATGCCGGGAAAATGCCGGTCGACCTGCTGCGCCGCCAGGTAGGCGCGAAATTCGCCGCGCGTGACATCCTGCGAACTGGCATACAGGCCCTGCACGCCATGCAGCACCTGGATGTAGGTCTGCATGCGGCCGACTATACTGTTGAGCAATTCGCGGACACGGAAATCAAAATCGGCGCGCACTTGCTGCACACTGGCATCGTGCACATTGCGCCAGGCGCCATACGTCAGTCCCAGGCACAGCGCCAGCACCAGCGCGGCAAACAGGCGTGGCCCCACCCAGTCCGAGACGGGCCTGGCAAACCATGACGAAGGCGCGCGTGTATGCATGACGGGATGGAAATCTGAGCGGGTCGCTATCCTCTTCACGGCCAGGAATGCGGCTGGCAGCGGGCTGAACGGCTACCAACGGTAGTCGATGAGAATGATAGTACGTTACAGCGGGCGGCCTTGCAATGACGTATTTTGTATGAAAAAGATCACACATTTCACATGTGCAATTATGTATTCCCCGGGAAAATTCGTTGCCGGGAATACCAAGCGACGCGCAGATGCGCGGCAAGGAAAAGGAGCGCTGCATGCCGCCGGAACACTGGCAGGGAACACTGTGGCTGGCGGCCGATTTCGCCATCTTGCATGGCGCCGCGGGCGTCACGGCCACGCACGCCCATTACGCGCACCAGTTGATGCTGAGCACGGGTGCGCCATTCACGGCAGAGCTCGACGGCAGCGTGCACACGGCGCAGCGCCTGCTCGTTGCCAGCCTGCGCCCGCATGCCATCCTGACGGCACCGGCACCCATGCTGACCATCTACGCGGAACCGCAGCGCCTGCCTGCCAGCGCCCTGCTGGCGGCGCTCGACGGCGTGGCGCCGCCAGGCGCGCACAGCCCTGTCAGCCTCGATGGCCTCGCCAGCGCGCTGCTGGCGCAACCGCGCCAAGCCTTGCCCGATCCGCGCCTGCAGCGGGCGCTGGAGCAGGTCGATGCCCTACTCTCGGGCAAGGTCAGCGCGGCCGCCGTGGCCGAAGCGGCGCATTTGTCGCTGAGCCAGCTGGAGCGCCTGTTCAGCGCCAAGCTGGGCCTGCCCGTGCGGCAGCTGGTGCTGTGGCGTCGCCTGCGCCTGGCCATCCGTGGCATCTTGCTCGGCAACACCCTGACGCACGCTGCCCACGGCGCCGGCTTTGCCGATGCCGCGCATTTCTCGCGCACCATGCGCAGCCTGTTCGGCGTGCGTGCCGACCGCAGCTTGCGCCAGCTGACGGTCAAGCTCATCGATTGATGGGCGCGCGCAAGCCTGGCGGCAGCTCGGGCGCGCGCACGCCCTCTTCCGCGCGGAACGGCTCGATCAATTGCGCCGCGTAGGCAACAGGGTAATCAGGGCGGCTGCCGATGCCCAGGTCGGCGCCCGTCATGCGGTAACCGGGCGCGTCGAAACGCGTGCCCAGCAAACGGTCCCAGCAGGTAAAAAACAGGCCGAAATTCACGTCGCCGGCGGTGCCGTACTTCATGTGGTGAAAGCGGTGCAGCGGCGCCCACGCAAACACGTGGCGCAGCGGCCCCATGCGCATATCGACGTTCGCATGCTGCAATAACAATTGAATCGCCACGGCGAAGGCCAGCACGCCCATGACGCTTTCCGGTATGCCCAGCAGCAGCAATGGCAGCATGCCGCCCGCCGCTTCCAGCAGCAAATGCAGCGGATGCTTCATCCAGCCATTGAAACCGTATAGCCGCCGCACGCTGTGGTGCACGGCATGCAATTTCCACAGAAAATAATAACGGTGGCTCAGGTAATTCACGAGGGTAATGCCGAAGTCGGCAATGACGATGGCCAGCAGCAGCTGCGCCCAGAACGGCAGCTGGCCCGGCCAGTATGCCCCCAGCGCCAGGTGGCCGGCCAGCAAGGGAAAGATGGCCAGGCCCAGCAGGTACAAGGTTTCATTGACAAGCGCGTGCAGCGTGTCGCGCGCGCCGTCGCCGTGCGCGTGGTTCCACGCGCCGTCATACGGCAGGTAGCGCTCGGCCAGGAAGGATGTGAGCAGGGCCAGCAGCAACAGCGGCGGCAACACCCAGAGGGAGAAATGGCCGGCCGCCACCAGCCAGGCGGCGGCGCCGATGAAGCCGGCCCAGAACACGGGACCGTACAGCGCGGCAAAGAGGGATTTCATGGCAAGGTTCTCCTGTGGCAAAAACCACAGCATGGCCGCCGACCCCGCCTTGCCGCTTGAAGAAACGGCGCAAGCTGCTTTTTACTTCGACGCTGCCTTTCTCGCCGCGTATTGCTGGTAGCCATTCGCGCGCAGGGCGCAGGCCGGGCAAGTGCCGCAGCCATAACCCCAGTCGTGCAGTTCGCCCCGCTCGCCCAGGTAGCACGTATGCGTGCCGCTGCGGATCAGGTCGACGAGCGGCTGGCCCCCCAGGTCTTCCGCCAGGTCCCAGCTTTGCGCCTTGTCCAGCCACATCAGCGGCGTTTCCAGTTTCAAGCGCGTATTCATGCCCAGGTTCAAGGCCACTTGCAGCGCCTTCATCGTGTCGTCACGGCAATCCGGATAGCCGGAGAAATCCGTCTCGCACATGCCGCCCACCAGCACCGTCAAGCCGCGGCGGTAAGCCACGGTGGCAGCCACCGTCATGAAGAGCAAGTTGCGCCCTGGCACGAAGGTATTCGGCAAGCCGTTTTCCTGCATGACGATCTCGACGTTCTGTGTCATGGCCGTATCGGAAATGGCGGAAATCAGGGACAGGTCTATCATGTGGTCAGGGCCGAGACGCTGGTCCCACTCGGGCGACTGCTGGCGCATCTGCTCGAGTACGCCGGGACGCACCGTCAGCTCGATCGCATGACGCTGGCCATAGTCAAAGCCAATCGTCTCCACGCGGCTATAGTGCTTGAGGGCCCAGGCCAGGCAGGTGGTGGAATCTTGCCCACCGCTAAAGAGCACCAGTGCGGAGTCCGTTGCTAGCATAAATTTTCTTTCCATGTTTTTATCTGTTGCAATAGTGCGTGGGGAAAAGAGATTCCCCATGCAAAAAATACTTATTCGTCCGCCATCAGTTTACCTATTCCGGTAACATGCAGTCAGCATTTACTCATCTGGAGCACCATGTTTTCTGCACGACCAACACGGCACACGGCCGCCAGCAAGGCGCTACGACCACGAATTTTGGCACAAGTGGTGACAAAAGTAATGGGTCAACTGACACTGGCCGCCGCCGGCAGTGCCATCTTGCTGTATCCGGCCGCCCAGGCAAGTGCCCAGGAGGGCACGCCAGAGCGTGCGCAAGAGGCCGTTGCAGACAGCCCCGCCAGCGCGGAAGCGGCGCCGGCACCGCTGCAGTACGAGGTCAAGGTGAACGCGCCCGGCGACCTCGATGAATTGCTTGAAAAGAACCTTGACCTGGAACGCTTCCGCGGCAACCCGCGCATGGACCGCGAGCAATTGCGGCGCCTCGTGCGCGATACGCCGGAGCAAGCCAAGAACCTCGTCGCCACTGCCGGCTACTACACGCCCACCGTCACGGTGCGCGTCGATACGACGGGTGCCAAGCCCGTCGTCATCGTCGACGTCGATCCGGGCCAGCCCGTCACTGTCGACAAGGTCGAGCTGGAACTGCGCGGCTTCGACCCCACGCCGCCGCTGGCCGCCAGCGAACCCTACGATACGGAAGCGCTGAAGCGCAACTGGGCCCTGAAGACGGGCAGCGTGTTCCGCCAGGCCGAGTGGGAATCGGCCAAGCGCGCGCTGCTGCGCGAAGTGGTGCAGACACGCTACCCGCGCGCCCAGCTGGTCGATACGCAAGCCGTCGTCGATCCGGAAACGCACAAGGTGTCCCTGCTGGTGGTGCTCGACAGCGGCCCCGAGCTGCGCTTTGGCGAGCTGCGCATCGAAGGCTTGAAGCGCTACGATGAAAGCATCATCCGCAACCTCGACAAGATCCGTCCGGGCGAGTACTACAGCGAATCGGCGCTGCAATCGTTGCAGGCACGCTTGCAGGACACGGGCTACTTTGCCAGCGTGGAAGTGAGCGCCGACATGAGCAGCATCCTCAACGAGCAGATCGAGGCGGGCCAGGAAAGCCAGGCGGCCGAGGCCGAAGGTGGCGCCGTGACGAAACCCGTCAACCGCGGTCCCGCGCCCCTGCTGCCGCTGGTAGTGCGGGTGACGGAAAACAAACAGCAAAACGTCAGCGCCGGTCTGGGTTTCAGTACGAATACGGGCAATCGTGCACAGCTCAACTATGACAACCTGAACGTGTGGGGCACGCGCTTCAAGAGCGCCCTCACCATGGAAACGAAGAAACAGGCGGCGCACGCCAATTTTTATTTTCCGACGACCGAACGCGGCTACAACGACAGCGCGGGCGCCTCGTTCGAGCGCAGCGACATTTCCAACGAAATCACGGCCGTCTCGACCATCTCGGTGAAACGCAACTGGGGCGGCACCAACCTGGAACGCAGCCTGACGTTCGAATTCCTCAGCGAAGACAAGACCGTGGTGGGCCTGGAACAGACGCGCAGCAAGAGCTTGCCGCTGACCTATGCCATCACCAAGCGCGACCTCGACAGCCTGCTGTTCCCCACCAAGGGCTATGTCATCAACGCGCAAGTGGGCGGCGCCCTGCTGCCCGTGCTGACGGACGAGCGCTTCGTGCGCGTGGCCGGCAAGATGGTGTTTTACCGTCCCATCGGTGAAAAGGGCGAGCTGATCCTGCGCGGCGAAATGGGCGCGCTGGGCTCGAAGGAAAAACGCGGCGTGCCTGCCGTCTACCTGTTCCGCGCGGGCGGCGACCAGTCGGTGCGCGGCTATGGCTACCAGGAACTGGGCGTGAAGGAAGGCGACGCCACCGTCGGCGGGCGCTACATGCTCACCGGCAGCGCCGAGTACCAGTACTGGTTCAAGCCGAAATGGGCGATCGCCGCCTTCTATGACGCCGGTAACTCGGCCGACACTGTCAAGGCCGCGATGACGCCGAAATCCGGCTACGGCCTGGGCGGGCGCTACAAGAGTCCCGTCGGCCCCATCAACGTCGACGTGGCGTATGGCCACGCCGTTCACAAATTCCGTCTGCACTTCTCTCTGGGATTCACTTTCTGATGTCCGATATTACTACCGAGTCCCCCAACGCCGCCACGCCGCCACCGGCGCCGCCGGCGAAAAAAACGCGCCGCTGGCTGCGCTACCTGCTGATCGCCTGCGCCAGCCTGGCCGTGCTGCTGGGCGCCGCCTTCTGGTTCCTGGGCCGCGAATCGACCTTGCAATTGCTGGTGCAAAAGATTTCCAGCGCCAGCGGCGGCGATATCCAGGTGACAGGCATCTCCGGTTCGCTGTACAACCGCATGCACCTGGGCCATGTCAGCTACCGCAGCAAGACGCAGCACATCACGGCCGACAATATCGACATCAACTGGTCGCCGTTCCAGTTCTTCTCGGAAGGCATCGCCATCAGCGAACTGCACGTGGCCAGCCTGTCCGTGGAAAGCACCGCGCCGTCCGAGGAGCCGTCCAGCATGCCGACCAGCCTGGCGTCACCGTTCAAGGTGGGCATTGCCGACGCGCGCCTGGACAAGGTCACCCTGGTCAGCCCTGGCGGCAACACGGTATTTGAAAAGATCCACTTCACCCTGTCGGGCGACAAGACGCAATGGCAGCTGGAAGACGCCTCGGCGCTGACGCCGTTCGGCCAGGCCACGGCCAGCGCGACCATTGCCGCCAGGCAGCCGTTCAAGCTGTCCGGCAAGGCGGGGCTGACGCAGATCACGCCGCCGGCCGGCGAAAAGCCCGCCGCCCTGAGCCTGCAGCTGGGCGGCGACTTGAACGTACTCAACGTCACTGCCAAGGGCAGCGCCGGTGCCGCCACGGCCGACGCACAACTGGCGCTGGCGCCGTTCGACCCCGTCATGATCCTGCGCTCGGCCAGCATCAAGGGCCGCAATATCAATCCGGGCAAGTTTGACGCGACCTTGCCACAGGCCGACCTGAGCCTGGAACTGGACGCCGCCATCGATACGCGGCCCACGGCGCAGACGGTGTCGGGCAAGCTGGCCATCCTCAACCACGCCACGCCAGGCCCCATCGACCAGCAAAAACTGCCACTGCGCCAGTTCGAGGCGCGCCTGGGCGGCACCCTGACGGCCACGACCCTGGAGTCCGCCATCATCGACTTCGGCAACGCGGGCAAGTTTTCCGGCAGCGGCAAGGTGGACCGCGATGCGGCCGACGCGCCCATCGGCAAGGCGCAAGTGACCCTGCACACGGACAAGATCGACTTGCAGCATATCTACAGCAGCATCAACAGCACGAAGATCGCCGGCGACATCATGCTCGACAGCGACGGCAAGACGCAGACCCTGCGCGCCAAACTGGGCGAAGCCAAGCTGCGCCTGGACGTGGAAGCGACGCTGGCCGATTCCCTGGTGCAGCTGCGCAAGGCGACCTTGCAAGCAGGCAAGAGCAACGTGAATGCGACGGGCCAGATCAGCCTGAAGGACGCACAGGAATTCAAGGCCGTGGCCAACGCCAGCCGCTTGAACCCGGCCGACTTCGGCGCCTTCCCCGTGGCCGACCTGAACGTGGACGTGCGCGCCAACGGCCACGTGGCCCCGACATGGCTGGCGAATGCGGACTTCACCGTGCGCCCCAGCAAGCTGCTCGACCAGCCCCTGTCGGGCAAGGGCAAGCTGACGGCCGATGCGGCCCACTTCAGCGGCATCGATGTGCAGCTGGCGCTGGGCAAGAACAACGTCACGGCGAAAGGCAATTTCGGTGGCGCCGGCGAAAAACTGAACTGGAATGTGGATGCGCGGCAACTGTCGGCGTTGCAAAACGACTTGCTGGGCACCTTGCTGGCCAGCGGCGTGGTGCAAGGCACCCTGCAGCAGCCGCGCACGAGCTTTGTTGCCGATGCCAAGGGACTGGGCCTGACCAGCGGCAAGCGTCCCGCAGCGGACAGCGCCATCCACGCCAGCGGCGAGGTGGGCTTGACGGGGCCGAAGAAAGAAGCGGAACTCAAAGTGGCGGGGTCCCTGCAAAAGATCAATCCGGCCGCCTTCGGCGCGGCTTTGCCTAACGGCAATGTCAATGCGGATTTCACCGGCAGCGGCCGCCTGACGAGCGACTGGCAAGTGGCCCTGAACCTGGGCCTGCGCGAATCGACCCTGCAAAACGCCCCGCTGGCCGGCTACGCCAAACTGTCGGCGAATGCCAAACGCGTCGAGAATGTCGATACGGAATTGCGCCTGGGGCCGAACAGCCTGCAAGCGAAGGGCGCGCTGGGCGGCGCCACCGACAAGCTGACGTGGAAACTCGATGCGCCGCAACTGTCGACCCTCGGCCCCCGCTTCGCCGGCGTGCTGCAGGCGTCCGGCTCCGTCTCCGGCAAGATGGACGCACCGGCCGCGCAGCTGAGCCTGGACGGCCGTGACCTGACTTTCTTTGGCGACCAGCAACTGAAATCCATCAAGGGCAGCGCCAGCGTGGGCGCCGGCCAGGGCGCGCTCGACCCCATGGTCAGCAGCC
>RCUS01001653.1_pt1 | contig 11083 bp, 7 predicted proteins | sample 2166221 | NCBI WGS metagenome assembly RCUS01 (sample SAMN09932758, study PRJNA488358) | compost metagenome | isolation source: compost soil in cyclohexanecarboxylic | place: Germany: Experimental Botanical Garden | reverse complement strand
CTGGGTTTAAAACGTCGTGAGACAGTTTGGTCCCTATCTGCCGTGGGCGTTGGAAATTTGAAGGGGGCTGCTCCTAGTACGAGAGGACCGGAGTGGACGAACCTCTGGTGTACCGGTTGTCACGCCAGTGGCATTGCCGGGTAGCTAAGTTCGGAAGAGATAACCGCTGAAAGCATCTAAGCGGGAAACTTGCCTTGAGATGAGATTTCCCAGAGCCTTGAGCTCTTTGAAGGGTCGTTCGAGACCAGGACGTTGATAGGCTGGGTGTGGAAGTGCAGTAATGCATTAAGCTAACCAGTACTAATTGCCCGTACGGCTTGTCCCTATAACCTTAGCAGGTACAGAGGATAAGACGGTACAACGTTGTGAGTTTGTTGATACAACCAGTCATTACCCCAATCTTTGCTTCTTCCAGATTCATGGCCTTGTCGTCCTACAGGAGACAAGCGCCAGTACAAGTTATGCCTGATGACCATAGCAAGTTGGTCCCACCCCTTCCCATCCCGAACAGGACCGTGAAACAACTTTGCGCCGATGATAGTGCTGCAACCAGTGTGAAAGTAGGTTATCGTCAGGCTTGTTATTCGCAGTAGAGAAAAACCCGTCAAGCAATTGGCGGGTTTTTTTTCGTCTGGTGGTTTGTGGGTTATGTCTGTGGTGTTTGTCGGCTTACGCGCTGCGCGCTAAGCCGACCTACGTTCGTTTGCGGCTGGCCAGGTCAGGTAGGTCGAATTAGCGCGGCAGGGCCGCGCGTAATCCGACAACCACGCCAGCCGGTAGGTCGGATGCACGGGGCCGTCGAGGCGCGCAGCGCGTAAGCCGACAATATGCTTGGTACCAAATTATCAGCTCCCGCGATACGTGGAATACGACCACGGCGACACCACCAGCGGCACGTGATAATTCTCATCGGTGTGCGCAATGCCAAATGAAAGCGTTACCAGGTCGATGAAACGGGGCGAGGGCAGCTCCACGCCTTGGGCGGCAAAATAGTCGCCGGCATTGAAGACCAGCTCATACTGGCCCGCTTTCATGCTGTCGCCTTCCAGCAAGGGCGAACTGCAGCGGCCATCGCTGTTGGTGATATCCATCTTCAACAACACTTTTCCTTCCGCTGCGACTGAAAACAGGGCCACCTTGACCCCGGCTCCGGGTTTGCCGTGGGCGATGTCGAGTACATGCGTGCTGAGTTTTCCCATTTGCTATCCTGTATATAGGGTGAGTGAATGTGCTTATCGTGCAAATCATATACCGGCGACGGCATCGGGCTATATGATTGGACATATAGACCACATTGTCCTCCTATAGGCGAGCCAGCGCATGAGTACTTACGACCATTATCCACGTGACCTGATCGGCTATGGCCGCACGCCGCCCCATCCGCAATGGCCGGGCAAGGCCCGTATTGCGCTGCAATTCGTCCTCAATTATGAAGAAGGTGCGGAAAACAGCGTGCTGCATGGCGATCCCGCCTCGGAGACGTTTTTATCGGAAATGATAGGCGCCGCCGCCTTTCCCACCCGTCACCTGAGCATGGAGTCGATCTATGAATATGGTTCGCGCGCGGGGCTGTGGCGCTTGCTGCGCATGTTCGAGGAGCGAGGCCTGCCGTTGACGGTCTTTGGCGTCTCGATGGCCTTGAAGCGCAATCCGGAGGTAGTGGCCGCCTTCCAGGAGCTGGGGCATGAAATCGCCTGCCATGGCTTGCGCTGGATTTCCTATCAAAACATGGATGAGGCGACGGAGCGCGAACACATGCGCGAGGCCGTGCAGATTATCCGTGAATTGACGGGGGCCGCCCCGCAAGGCTGGTACACCGGGCGCGATTCGCCAAATACGCGCAAACTGGTGGTGGAACATGGCGGTTTCCGCTACGACGCCGATTATTATGGCGATGACCTGCCCTTCTGGGAAAAGGTCGCGTACACGGACGCGGCAGGCGCACCAGTGGTGCAGCCGCAACTGATCGTGCCCTATACCCTGGACACGAACGACATGCGCTTTGCTGCCATGCAAGGCTTTAATTCGGGCACGCAGTTCTTTGATTATCTGAAGGACGCCTTCGATGTGCTGTATGCGGAAGGCGATCCGAACGGCTTGAACCAGCCGAAGCTGCTGTCCGTCGGCTTGCATTGCCGTCTGGTCGGGCGGCCGGGCCGCGCGGCGGCTCTGGCGCGCTTTCTTGATTACGTACAGCGCCATGAGCAGGTATGGATTACGCGCCGCATCGACATCGCCGAGCACTGGCATGCGACGCACCCGTTCCAGGCATAAGTTTTATTGATATAGGATGATAAGTAAAATCAGTCTTTGCATATAGTTGTCCTGTGTGCCGGTGTTAATCTTCTCCACTGGGACTATTCCGAGGCCAGCATGTCAGAACCGATTCGCTTTTATTACCGTGGTGCCGTGCAGGAAGTGCACAACGCCGCCCCCACGCAGACTGTGTTGCAGCACCTGCGCGAGGATTTGCATTGCACGGGCACCAAGGAAGGCTGCGCCGAAGGCGATTGCGGCGCCTGCACGGTGGTGGTCGCCAGCCTGCTCGACGGCAAGGTGGAAATGAAGGCTGTCAACGCCTGCATCCAGCTTACGCCCACCCTCGATGGCAAGGCCCTGTTCTCCGTGGAAGACTTGCAACAGCCCGATGGCGCCCTGCATCCGGTACAGCAGGCAATGGTCGAATGCCACGGTTCCCAGTGCGGTTTCTGCACGCCCGGTTTCGTCATGTCGCTGTGGGGCATGTATCTGGACAAAAATGGCGCGACGCCCACGCGCTGCGAAATCGACGACACCCTGTCAGGCAATTTATGCCGCTGCACCGGTTACCGTCCCATCATCGATGCAGCCAGACGCATGGGCGAATTGCCGCGCGTGGAATTTGATCGCGCTGGCTTGCAAACGCAATTGCAGGCGCTGCAGCGCGGCAGCCTGCTGACCTATGAACATGGCGGCCAGCACTTCCATGCGCCGCGCACGGTGGATGAACTGGTGGCGCTGCGCACGGCGCATCCGCAAGCCTGCCTGCTGGCTGGCTCCACTGATATCGGCCTGTGGGTGACCAAACAGCTGCGTGACCTGGGCGACATCATTTATTTGGGCAACGTGGCTGCGTTGAAAACCATTGTGATTACCGACGGCAAGCTGCAGATCGGCGCCGGCGCCAGCCTCAACGATGCCTACGGCACGCTGTGCCAGCATTATCCCGATGAATTGTCGGAACTGTGGCAGCGCTTTGCCTCCTTGCCGATCCGTAACGCGGGTACCCTGGGCGGCAATGTGGCAAATGGTTCGCCCATCGGCGACTCGATGCCGTGGCTGATCGCGCTGGGCAGCGAGATCGTGCTGCGCGGTCCCGCCGGCCAGCGCAGCATGCCGCTGGAAGATTTTTATCTTGGCTATCAAAAGAAGGATCTGCAGCCCGGCGAGTTCGTCGAAGCCGTGCACGTGCCTTTGCCACGCGCCGGCGTGCATTTCCGCACGTATAAGCTGGCCAAGCGCTTTGACCAGGATATCTCGGCCGTCTGCGCCGCGTTTGCCTTTGAGCTCGATGGCGAGCGCATCACGGACGCGCGTATCGCCTTTGGCGGCATGGCGGCCACGTCGCAGCGCGCCGCGCAAACGGAGGCATTCTTGCGTGGACAGGCTTGGACGGAAGAGAACTTGCTCATCGCCATGCGCTTGCTGGCCGACGATTACGCGCCGCTGTCGGACATGCGCGCGTCGAACACTTATCGCATGACGACGGCGCAAAACCTGCTGCGCCGCTTCTGGCTGGAAACACGCACCGGTGCGCCTTTGCCACGCACCGCCATCAACGCCTACGCTTGCCGCGCCTGAAAGGACCCGCATGAACCATCCTGCCACGCCCGAACTGCAAGCTGCCGCCTGGAGCGCCGTAGGCAAGCCCAGCCCGCACGAATCGGCCCAATTGCATGTGCTGGGGCAAGCTACCTATACGGATGATATTGCCGAACTGCAGGGCACCTTGCACGCGGCCTTGGGCCTGTCGCAAAAGCCGCACGCACGCATCACGGCCATGGATCTGTCCGCCGTGCGCGCCGCCCGTGGCGTCGTCGCCGTCTACACGGCGCAGGACATTCCCGGTACCAACGATTGCGGTCCCATCATCCATGACGACCCCATCCTGGCGGCGGAGCTGGTGCAGTACGTGGGCCAGCCGATTTTTATCGTGGTGGCCGATACGCACGACCACGCGCGCCGCGCGGCGCGTCTGGCGCAAGTGTCGTATGACGAATTGCCGGCGATCATGACACCGCAAGCGGCCAAGGCGGCGCAGTCGTATGTGCTGCCGCCCATGCGCCTGGCGCGTGGCGACTACCAGGCCGCGTTCGAGCAGGCGCCGCACGTGGTCAAGGGCCAGTTGTATGTGGGCGGCCAGGAGCAGTTTTATCTGGAAGGACAGATTTCCTACGCGATCCCGAAGGAAGCGCAGGGCATGCTGGTGCTGTGTTCTACCCAGCACCCGAGCGAGATGCAGCACGTGGTGGCGCATGCGCTGGGCGTGCATTCGCATAACATCACCGTCGAATGCCGGCGCATGGGCGGCGGTTTTGGCGGCAAGGAATCGCAGTCGGCCCTGTGGGCGGCGGCCTCGGCCATCGCCGCATCGAAATTGAAACGCCCGGTAAAACTGCGCGCCGACCGTGACGACGACATGCTGGTGACGGGCAAGCGCCACTGTTTTTATTATGAATACGAAGTGGGCTACGACGATGATGGCAGGATTCTTGCCGCGAAAGTCGACATGACCACGCGCGCGGGGTACTCGGCGGACTTGTCCGGTCCCGTCGCCACGCGCGCCGTCTGCCATTTCGACAACACCTATTATTTGTCCGACGTGGATATCCGCGCCGCTTGCGGCAAGACGAATACGCAGTCGAACACGGCGTTCCGGGGCTTTGGCGGGCCGCAGGGCGCCATCGCCATCGAATACGTGATCGATGAAATCGCCCGCCATCTGCAGCGCGACGCGCTGGATATCCGCCTGCTCAATTTTTACGGGCGCAACGATGGCGAGGGGCGCAACGTCACGCCGTATGGCCAGAAAATCGTCGACAACGTCATCCATGAACTGGTGGCCGAGCTGGAACAGAGCAGCGATTACCGCGCGCGCCGCCGCGCCATCGACGCCTACAACGACGCCAGCCCCATCCTGAAGAAGGGCCTGGCGTTCACGCCGCTGAAATTCGGCATCGCCTTCAATGTCACGCATCTGAACCAGGCCGGTGCCTTGGTGCATGTGTATGTGGACGGTTCCGTACTGGTCAATCATGGCGGCACGGAAATGGGGCAGGGCATCAATACCAAGGTCATGCAGGTGGTGGCGCATGAGCTGGGCCTGGACCTCGAACGTGTGCGCGCCACGGCCACCGATACAAGCAAGGTGGCGAATACCTCGGCCACGGCGGCGTCCACCGGTGCCGACCTGAACGGCAAGGCGGCGCAGGATGCGGCGCGGCAGATCCGTGAACGCCTGGCTGATTACGCGGTCAAACTGTATGGTGGCGAAACGGCTTCCGTGCGCTTCTTCGGTAACCACATCCACGTGCATGGCCACGTCGTGCCGTTTGCCGAACTGGTGCAAAAGGCGTATCTGGCGCGGGTGCAGCTGTGGTCGGACGGCTTTTATGCCACGCCCGGCCTGTCGTGGGATGCGAAGACGATGACGGGCCATCCTTTTTCGTATTACGCCTATGGCGCGGCCGTGGCCGAAGTGGTGGTCGATACCCTGACGGGCGAATGGAAGCTGCTGCGCGCCGATGCCTTGTACGACGCGGGCCAGTCATTGAATCCCGCGATTGACCTGGGCCAGGTGGAAGGCGCGTTTATCCAGGGCATGGGCTGGCTGACGACGGAGCAGCTGTGGTGGAATGCCGCCGGCAAGCTGATGACGCATGCGCCATCGACGTACAAAATCCCCGGCATTTCCGATTGCCCGGAAGACTTCCGTGTGAACCTGTTCCAGAACCGTAACGTGGAAGACAGCATCCACCGCTCGAAAGCCGTGGGCGAGCCGCCGCTGCTGCTGCCGTTTTCCGTGTTCTTCGCCATCCGCGACGCCATTTCCAGCGTCGGCAATCACGCCATCCAGCCCCCGCTCAATGCCCCGGCCACCAGCGAGGAAATCCTCAGGGCGGTGATGGCCGTGCAAGCGGCTGGTGTGGCGGCGTAAGGGACCGATGATGAGCGACTGGCTGACAGCGATGGAGAATGACACGCAAGCTTGCGTGCTGGTGACGGTGGCCCTGGTGGAAGGTTCCGGGCCGCGCGAGGCAGGCGCGAAGATGCGCGTCGCCACCAGCGGCCAGATCGACACCATCGGTGGCGGCCACCTGGAACTGCGCGCCGTGGAGATCGCCAAGACCATGCTGGCCACGGGCAATACCCAGGCGCGCCTGGAACGCTTTGCGCTGGGCCCCAGCCTGGGCCAGTGCTGCGGTGGTGTCGTTTGGCTGGCGTTCGAACCAGTCGATGCCGGCCTTGATGCGGTCTTGTCCGAATTGCGTGAACGCCGCCAGCAAGACAGCTGGCGTCTGACGGCGCTCGATGGCGACGCCGCCTCGGCCCTGTTCGATACGGCGGGCAAGCTGATCGCTGGCACGGGCGAGCACGCGCCCGATACATTTTCGCGCGAACGGGGCACGCATGTGGCGCAAGGCATGGACGGGCGGCGCTGGCTGGTCGACCCGTGCCTGGCGCCGCGCGCCCATTTGACCTTGTTCGGCGCCGGCCACGTGGGCGCCGCCATCGTGCGGGCGCTGGCCCACTTGCCCTGCAACGTCACCTGGGTCGATGAACGCGACGACATGTTTCCGTCCGATATGCCTGATAATGTGCGCATCGCCGCCACCGACACGCCCGAGGAATTTGTGTCCATGGCGCCGCCGGACGGCAGTTTCCTTGTCATGACGCATAGCCATGCGCTCGATCAACGCTTGACCGAGGCCATCATGGCGCGCGACGATGCCGGCTGGTTTGGCTTGATCGGTTCGCACACGAAACGCAAGCAGTTCGAGCACCGCTTGCAGGCGCGCGGCGTGCCGGATGAGCGCATCGCCGCCATGGTGTGTCCGATCGGCATGCCAGGTATCCGCAACAAGGCGCCGGCCGTGATCGCCGCGTCCGTTGCCTGTCAATTATTGATGGTGTGGGAGGAAGCCGCCAGCGCGGCCCTGGCCGCACCGCTGCGGCTGGTATCTGCCAGCGCGCCGCCGCGCCGCAAGAGCCGCGCGGCCACTTACCCCTTATAGAAAGAAGTCATGCCGATTGTTCCTGCCACATTGCAAGCTTACCGTGCCAGCTTGCTGCACTTCCACGCCGATCCTGCTTTCAGCGACGACGCGCATGCCTGGCATGCGGATGGCTTGCTGATCGTTGCCGATGGCAAGGTCGTGGCGGCCGGCGATTATGCACAACTGCTGCCGACTTTGCCACCAGGCAGCGAGATCATCGATTACAGCGGCAAGCTGATCGTGCCTGGCTTCATCGACACGCATGTGCATTTCCCGCAAACGGAAATGATTGCCTCGCCCGCGCCCGGTTTGCTGCCATGGCTGGAGACGTATACCTTCCCCACCGAGCGCGCGTTTGAAAATCCTGAGCACGCGCGCAACGTGGCCGAGTTTTTCCTCGACGAACTGCTGCGCTGCGGCACCACCACGGCCATGGTGTACGGCAGCGTGCATCCGCAATCCGTCGATGCCTTCTTCGGCGCCAGCGAGGCGCGCGGCTTGCGCATGGTGGCGGGCAAGGTCATGATGGACCGCAACTGCCCGGAATTCCTGCGCGATACGGCCGAGTCCGGCGCGCGCGAAACTGAAGAGCTGATCCGGCGCTGGCACAAGCACGGCCGTTCGCTGTACGCGATCACGCCCCGTTTCGTGCCCACTTCGACGAATCAACAGATGCACCTGGCGGGCGAGCTGGCACATGCCTATCCGGACACGTATCTGCAGACGCATGTATCGGAAAACGAGGATGAGTGCCGCTGGGTGCGCGAACTGCATCCGCAGGCGCGCAGCTACCTCGACGTGTATGACCAGTACGGCATGCTGCGTCCGCGGGCCATGTTCGGCCATTGCATCTGGCTCGACGAGCGCGACCGCGCACGCATGGCAGAGACCGACTCGGCCGCCGCCATCTGTCCGACTTCGAATCTTTTCCTCGGCAGCGGCCTGTTCGATTTTGAACGGGCCGATGCGGCGCGCGTGCTGCTCTCGCTGGCCACGGACGTGGGCGGTGGCACCTCGTTCTCGATGTTGCAAACCATGAACGAAGCCTATAAAGTAGCACGCTTGAAAGGCAGCTATCTGCCCGCCTTGCGCATGTTTTACCTGGCAACCCTGGGCGCCGCGCGCGCCATGCAACTGGAAGGCACTCTGGGCAATTTCACGCCGGGCACGGAAGCGGATTTTATTGTGCTCGACAAGCAATCGACGCCGCTGCTGGCGCGCCGCACGGCCGCATGCCAAAGCCTCGAGGAATTGCTGTTTGCCTTTGCGCTGCTGGGCGACGACCGCGCCGTGGCCGCCACTTATTCAGGCGGACGCTGCGTGCATGTGCGGGAGCAGAACTGACCTACCCGTTGTTCAACCTTGATGTATCCTGATGATTTGCCGCTGCTTATTTTCAGGATGATTCACCCTGATCGAGAACGCTGATGCAAAAGAAATTCCCGGGCCTGGCGCTGGCCGCCGCACTTGCCGCCGCGCTGCCATTGGCTGGCACGGCCCACGCCACCAACGCCGTGGCCGCTCCTTCCGCCAACGAGGCGGCCACCGCGCGCCATTTTGCCGCCCTGGTCTCGGGCACCCAGCCGAAGACCGCCGAGCTGAGCCTGTTCTTTTCCATGATGCCCAAGGGCGGTGATCTGCACCACCATTACTCGGGCGCCATCTATGCCGAGCAATTCCTCGACTGGGTCGACAAGGAAAACTATTGCGTCAACAAGACGACCTACCGCATCGAAAGCAACAAGGATGTCGTGGCGGCCGAGCGCGCCAAGCCGGCCGCCCAGCGCGGCTGCCTGTCGTCCACGGAAGTATTCGCCGATGCGGGCCTGTATGCGGAATTGCTGCAGCGCTGGTCGACCAAGGATTTCTATAATCACGGTGCCATCCAGACGCCGCCTGACCGTACCTTTTTTGATACTTTCGGCTACTTCGGTCCCGTCGCATCGAGCAACACGGCCGATGGCCTGAAAACCCTGAAGCAGCGCGCCATCGCGGAAAACCTGAGCTATATCGAAACGATTTTCGAGCTGTCGCCGTTCGTGCAAAGCACGCAGTTCGACCAGCAGGTGCTGGCGCCAGGCTTGCAGCCGGCCGCCCTGCAAGCCGTGCTGGCCAACTGGACAGCTAGCCTGGAGCAGGATGCCAGCTTCCAGAAAAGCATCACGGCCTATAACGACAACGTGAACAGCAGCAGCGCCGGCATCGACGACGCCGATTTCACCATGCGCTACCAGGCGTACGTGCTGCGCTTCCTGTCGCCATCGCAAGTATTTTCCTCGATGGTGGCGGCCTTCAAGGCGGCCAGCCTGAATCCGCTGGTGGTGGGCGTCAACATCGTGGGCCAGGAAAGCGTGAATGTCTCCATGCGCGACTACAGCCTGCACATGGAAATGTTCAAGTTCCTGAAGGCAAAGTATCCGAACGTGAAGATCGCCCTGCACGCCGGCGAGCTGGCGCTGGGCATGGTGCCGCCGGAAGGCATGGCATTCCACATCGCCGAAGCCGTCAATGTGGCGGGGGCCGACCGCATCGGCCACGGCATGGATATCGCCTACGAGCACAATGCGCTGGCCACCATGCAGAAGATGCGCGCGCGGGGCATTCCCGTGGAAGTGAATCTGACCAGCAATGATTACATCCTCGGTATCAAGGGGCAGGCCCATCCGATCACCCTGTACCGCAAGTACGGCGTGCCGTTCGTCATCTCGACGGATGACGCGGGCGTGTCGCGCAATACCTTGTCGAACGAATATGTGCTGTTTGCCAGCCAGTACAAGACGGATTACGCGGAACTGAAAAAGCTCTCGTATAACAGCCTGCGCTATTCCTTCCTTGTTGATGCTGATAAACAACGCTTGTTGAAAGCCCTGGACGTTCGTTTTGCCCGCTTTGAGGCGCAAATTGCCGCCGCCGACAAGACGGGGAAAAGCAGCAAACCGTAAGTTTCGCCCGCGTCGAAACTGACACTCTTGCCACGGCCGGGTTCTCCGGCCGTTTTCCATTTCCCTGCCGAATTTTCAACGATGTTTTATTGTCAATTTTGTGGCGGCTATGCGACACAATTCACCCCAGATGCATGACTTTATCCGATTTCCTGGATGAATCAATTTCAAGCACATATTGCTCACTTATAATCTCGCGCCATAAGCCCGGATACGCTCATCACGATATCAATCCTGCTACTTAGTCTCTGCTATTTATATTTTAAATATATAAATATGTAAAAAAAAACGTATTTGTCATCCATTTTTTGATGATGCATAGTGAGATGAGGGTGATATTAAAAAGTCACAATTCATATTCGTGATGACGTATGAAGATGGGTATTTGCAGTAAATAAAGGTGAGATGCAGAGTGAAACAAACAGTCATGCCGCAAAATGACGAGATTTTTCTGCATCTTGCCGCCGTGTCACAGTCTTGAAATATTTAACAATTACACTCGCGGCTTGCCATGTTGGCCGGTGCAGCATGTCGGGTGAATGACACAGGTGCTAGCGCCCTGGGTTGTACGGACCGGAACAGTGTTTTCAGCCGGAATTGTCAGGATACGGAGAGCCGTGATGTGCGGAGAGGCGTTTGTGATGGTCTTTGTCAGGACCGCAGCCAGTCCAGCCGGCGTAACAGTTGCAGCATCGTAAAGAGGAAATGTTGTGTTTGTGTTGCTGTGCGGCGCAGCCGGGCGGTGAGGCAATCCAGGATTTTCAAAAAATAATAGTCTTTTCTGGGGTTAAAGATGATCAATCACAAACGACTTCGGCTAACGCAAATCGCGTTAAGCCTGTCTATTGCACTGGCGGCGGCACCATCGTTCGCACAGAACACTAC
>RCUS01001648.1_pt1 | contig 11105 bp, 10 predicted proteins | sample 2166221 | NCBI WGS metagenome assembly RCUS01 (sample SAMN09932758, study PRJNA488358) | compost metagenome | isolation source: compost soil in cyclohexanecarboxylic | place: Germany: Experimental Botanical Garden | reverse complement strand
CCGGCCTGGTCATGGCCTACCAGTTCGGCACCAACTGGAGCCGCTTCTCCGACTTTGCCGGCGCCGTCACCGGCCCGCTGCTCACCTATGAAGTCCTGACCGCGTTCTTCCTCGAAGCCGGCTTTCTCGGCGTCATGCTGTTTGGCTGGAATCGCGTGGGCCGTGGCCTGCACTTTTTCGCCACGGTCATGGTGGCGCTCGGAACGCTGGTCTCGACTTTCTGGATCCTGGCCTCCAACAGCTGGATGCAGACCCCGCAAGGGCACGAGATCATCGATGGCCGCGTGGTCCCGGTGGACTGGTTCGCCGTCATCTTCAACCCGTCGTTCCCCTACCGCCTGATGCACATGGCCACTGCCGCATTCGTCGCCACCGCGTTCTTCGTCGGCGCTTCGGCGGCCTGGCACCTGCTGCGCGGGCGGGACAATCCGGCCGTGCGCAAGATGCTGTCGATGGCCATGTGGATGGCGCTGATCGTCGCGCCGATCCAGGCCGTGATCGGCGACTTCCACGGGCTCAACACCCTCAAGCACCAGCCGGTGAAGATCGCCGCCATCGAAGGCCATTGGGAGAACGTCCCGGGCGAGCCGACTCCGCTGATCCTGTTCGGCATCCCCGACATGGAAGCCGAGACCACTCGGTTCAAGGTCGAGATCCCGGCGCTCGGCAGCCTGATCCTGACCCACAGCCTGGACCAGCAAGTGCCGGCGATGAAGGAGTTCCCGCGTGAGGACCGGCCCAATTCGACCATCGTGTTCTGGTCGTTCCGGGTCATGGTCGGGCTTGGCATGCTGATGATCTTCGTCGGTTTGTGGAGCCTGTGGCTGCGCAAGCGCGGCACGCTCTACAGCTCCAGGCCGTTCCTCTACCTGACCCTGTGGATGGGCCCCTCCGGGCTGATCGCCATTCTCGCCGGCTGGTTCACCACCGAAATCGGCCGCCAGCCGTGGGTGGTGTATGGGCTGATGCGTACCTCCGAAGGGGTTTCCAATCACAGCTATGCCCAGCTTGGCTTCACCCTGGTGGCGTTCGTGGTGGTGTACTTCGCGCTGTTCGGCACCGGCCTTGGCTACATGATGCGCCTGGTGCGCAAAGGGCCGAAAACCGGTGAGGGTGACGAGCATACCCCCGGTGGCCCTGGCCAGAAACGCACGCCGGCGCGGCCGTTGTCCGCCGCCGATGATGGCCATGAGGCCGACACCGCCAGCCTGAGCAAGGGGAACTGAACCATGGGTATCGACCTTCCGCTGATCTGGGCCGTGATCATCATCTTCGGCGTCATGATGTACGTGGTGATGGATGGTTTCGACCTGGGAATCGGCATGCTCTTCCCCTTCGTCAAGGGCGAGCGCGACCGTGATGTGATGATGAACACCGTCGCCCCGGTCTGGGACGGCAACGAAACCTGGCTGGTGCTGGGCGGTGCCGGGCTGTTCGGGGCCTTCCCGATGGCCTATGCGGTGGTGCTTGAAGCCTTGTACCTGCCATTGATCCTGATGCTGATCGGCCTGATCTTCCGTGGCGTGGCCTTCGAGTTCCGGTTCAAGGCCACCGATGAAAAACGCCATATCTGGGACAAGGCATTCATCGGCGGCTCGCTGGTCGCGACGTTCTTCCAGGGCGTTGCGCTGGGGGCGTTCATCGAGGGCTTCAAGGTCGTGGACCGCCACTACGCTGGCGGCACGCTGGACTGGTTGACGCCGTTCAGCCTGTTCAGCGGGCTGGGCCTGATCGTCGCCTACAGCTTGCTGGGCTGCACCTGGTTGATCATGAAGACCGAAGGGCCGCTGCAGGTACAGATGCACGACCTGGCAAGGCCGCTGGCGCTGGTGCTGCTGGTGGTGATCGGAATCGTCAGCCTGTGGACGCCGATCGCCTACCCGCAAATCGCCGAGCGCTGGTTCAGCATGCCCAACCTGATCTGGTTCATGCCGGTGCCGATCCTGGTGATGGTGACGTTCTACGGCTTGCTCAAGGCCGTGGCGCGCAATGCGCACTACACGCCGTTCCTGCTAACCCTGGTGCTGATATTCCTCGGTTACAGCGGTCTGGGCATCAGCGTCTGGCCGAACATCATCCCGCCGTCGATCTCGATCTGGGATGCTGCGGCGCCGCCGCAGAGCCAGGGCTTCATGCTGGTGGGCACGTTGTTCATCCTGCCGTTCATCCTGGGATACACCTTCTGGAGCTACTACGTGTTCCGCGGCAAGGTGACCCATGAAGACGGTTATCACTAGGAGGGCCGCATGATGACAGGCAAGCATGGCTTGGAAGAGAAGACCCCACTCTGGCAGCGCCTGGGCTGGCTGGTGCTGATCTGGGTACTGAGCGTCGCCGCGCTGGGCGTGGCCGCCTGGGTGATGCGCTTGTTCATGGGCGCAGCGGGGCTGACCACCCACTGACGCTGTTGCCCCTTCGCAGCCTGCGCTGCGAAGGGGCGCTTGCTCTACTTGCGCGCCTTGAGCACGACGAACTTCGGCGTTGCCGCCACCTGTTCCACTCCCCGGAACAGTCGCGCCAGCTTGCTGTGGTAGCCCAGGTGACGGTTGCCGACGATGTACAGCGCGCCGCCTACCACCAATGCCTCACGTGCCTGCTGGAACATGCGCCAGGCGAGGAAATCGCCGACCACTTGCTGCTGGTGGAACGGCGGGTTGCACAGCACCACATCCAGCGACTGCTTTTCCACCGCGGCCAGGCCATCGCCCGCCAGCATCGTCACTGCGCGGTCACCCAGCGCCGCCTGCCAATTCTCCCGCGCCGACTGCACCGCCATGTACGACTCATCGACCAGGGTGTAGTGGGCATCCGGGTTGGCCAGCGCGCTGGCAATCGCCAGCACGCCGTTGCCGCAACCCAGGTCGGCGACGCGAGCCTGGCCCAGGTCGCGGGGCAGGTGCGGGAGGAACGCGCGGGTGCCGATGTCCAGGCCGTCGCGGCAGAACACGTTGGCATGGTTGACCAACTCCAACGCCGGTGCATCCAGCGGGTAGCGGGTGGGGTAGGGTGAGCGGGCCGCTGGCCGTTGGGCAACGGTCGCGGTCAGCAGACGGGCTTTTTTCTGCGCCAGCGAGGCTTGCACCGGGCCAATGTACTTTTCCAGCAGCTCACCCGCGGCACGTGGCAGGTGCTTGATCATCGCCCCCGCGACCACCTCGGCGCCCGGTGCCAGGTGCCCTTGCAGGCGGATCAGTTGTTCTTCGAGCAGGGCCAGGGTTTTCGGCACGCGGACCAGCACCCGGTCGAACAGGCCTTGCCATTGTTCGTTGGCCGGCACGAAGGGCACGCTGTCGAAGGCCATGCCATTGCGTGCGAGGTTCTTCTCCAGCGCCAGGTGTGCCAGGTGCGAGTCGCCGCTGCTGACCACCGCGAACCGGCCATGCAGGCTGGCGGCCAGGGCGCCGAAGCTGTCGTTGAGCACCAGCACGCGGCAGCCCGCTTCCAGCGCCTGTCCGTGCAACTGCTCAAGCAGGTATTCATCGGCGGCGTCGAACGCTTGCAGGGGATCGTTGCTTTGCTCCGGTTGGCGGATCAAGTCGAGTTCGGCGTAGGGGGTGGTCAGCAGGGGCATGGCGTCTGGCTCGGTGCGAATCTACCCGTCGCGGATCGCACGGGCTTTGATAGGCGGACGATTCTACAGGGCTTTGCCCAAGGTCGCAGGAATGGCTGTCAGATCAGCCCGCGCAGGGCAGCGATGGCGATGGCACCGGCCTTGTTGGCGGCGTTGGTTTTGGTGATCACGCTGCGGATGTGAAAATTCACCGTGCTCTGCGACAGCGACAGGATGCAGGCGACGTCTGCAGCCGTCTTGCCAAGGGCAGACCACTTCAGCACTTCCAGTTCGCGCTCGCTCATCTTCGGTTGCGGTGGGCAGAGTGCACTCAAATGGTGTTCGCTGATCACCGCGTGCAGGGTGTGGCACAGCCACTGCACGCTGCCGGCCTTGTCATAGAGTTCGGTGATGTCCACCGGGTTGGCAGGTCGGGCGACGCTCAACTGGCTTTCATTGTGCTGCAGGTCGTACACCGACTGGGTCCAGCCATACCGCAGGCCGTGCTGGCAGGATGCTTCACGAAACTGCGGGGCTTCGCGATACAGGTCGTCGGTCCACAGTACGGGCAGGGTCGAGCCGTGGCTGCGGGTGGCGGCGGGATCCTGCTTGTAGAAATCGTTGTGCTGACAGCACTTGATCCATTCAGATGGGTAGTTGCTGTAGAGGTACACGCGGGGAGACTGCGCTGTGATCTGAATGCGAATCTTCAGACCCAGGTAGTCCATGCCAAGATCCTGCGCCAGATGCACGGCGAGATCGAACAGTCGCTGCGGAGTCCGTTCACTGACCAACTGATGGAGATGCTCAGGGTTCCAATGAAGCATCAGTGTCACTCCCTGGGTGCTGGTAGGATCCAATCCATATGCTTACCGCACACATTGTAGGAAAAGTCCGAGCGTAGTGTTGGGATTATTTTGCTATAGCCATCGGGTTTTTTTCTGTGAAACCGGCACGATCAGCGCGTGGAGACCTTACAATCCAGCGGTTTTTATCCAGACCGCTTTGCGCGACACTGGACGCTCGTCAACCATGGAGCCCCTCATGACCGCCAGCGCCGACAAATTTACCCGCCAGACCTTGCTCGATGTCCAGCCGCTGACGCCCAACCTGTTCAGCCTGCGGGTCAGCCGTGATCCGGGTTTTCGTTTCCGCTCCGGTCAATTTGCCCGGCTTGGCGTGACCAAGGCCGATGGCAGCGTGGTATGGCGTGCCTACTCCATGGTCAGCGCACCGCATGACGAGTTTCTCGATTTCTTCTCGATCGTGGTCCCGGGTGGCGAATTCACCAGCGAATTGAGCCGCCTTGGCCAAGGCGACACGTTGCTGATCGATCGGCAGGCGTTTGGCTTCCTGACGCTGGACCGTTTCGTCGGGGGGCGCGATTTGTGGCTGCTGGCCACCGGCACCGGGATCGCGCCGTTCATGTCGATTCTGCAGGACTTCGAAGCCTGGGAGCGTTTCGACAACATCAAGCTGGTGTATTCGGTACGCGAAGCCAGAGAACTGGCCTACGTGGACGAGATCGCGGGTCTGGAGCAGCGTGACTATCTGGCAGAGTTCGCCGGCAAGCTGCAGTTCATTCCCGTGGTGACCCGTGAGCAGCACCCAGGTGCGTTGACCGCCCGTATTACCACGCTGATCGAGAATGGCGAGCTGGAAAGGGCGGCGGGGCTCGAGTTCTCGCCCGAGCATTCGCGCATCATGCTCTGCGGCAACCCGGACATGATCGACGACACCCGCAAGGTGCTCAAGGCCCGCGATCTGCAGCTGAGCCTGAGCAAGCGTCCGGGGCAAGTGGCGGTGGAGAACTACTGGTAATCCACAACCGCCACCGGCTATAGGCTCAGGGCAGACGGTTCTGATTCTGTGCCTTGAGCAGATCGCGAATCTCACCCAGCAGGGTTTCCTCGGCGCTGGGCACAGGCGGTACAGTCGGCGCCACGGCTTCTTCGCGCTTGAGGCGGTTGATGGCTTTCACGCCCATGAAGATGGCGAACGCAACGATCACGAAGTCGATCACGGTCTGGATGAACTTGCCGTAGGCCAGCACGACTGCTGGGATGTCACCTTCTGCGGCTTTCAGGACAATCGCCAGGTCGCTGAAGTCCACGCCACCGATCAGCAGGCCCAGTGGCGGCATGACCACGTCACCGACGAACGACGAGACGATCTTGCCGAAGGCCGCGCCAATGATGATACCGACCGCCATGTCGACGACATTGCCTTTGACCGCGAAGGCCTTGAACTCACTGATCATGCCCATGTTTCTATTCCTTTGTAACAAATGGTGAGGTTAACGCAGTGTAAGCCACTAAAACGCTTCATGCGTTGCGTCCAGGGGTAGTGACTGCGGTTAGAACCAATAGTTTTGTCGCATCCCGCCGCCTGCGAGACACGTCTGGCTCGGCTATCATGGCGGTTTTTTCCGGGAGTACCCACTCATGGCCAAGGCCAAGCGCTTGTATGGCTGCACCGAATGCGGCGCGACCTTCCCCAAATGGGCTGGCCAGTGCGGCGAATGCGGTGCCTGGAATACCCTGGTCGAAACCATGATCGAGAGCGGCGGCGCCGCAGCGCCCAGCGGGCGGGCCGGCTGGACGGGCCAGCAGGCGCAGATCAAGACCCTGGCCGAAGTCAGCGTCGAGGAAATCCCTCGCTTCACCACCAGCAGCACCGAGCTTGATCGTGTCCTCGGTGGCGGCCTGGTCGATGGCTCGGTGGTGTTGATCGGCGGCGATCCGGGGATCGGCAAGTCGACCATCCTGTTGCAGACCTTGTGCAACATCGCCGTGCACATGCCCGCGCTGTATGTCACGGGCGAAGAGTCGCAGCAGCAGGTGGCCATGCGTTCGCGGCGTCTGGGCTTGCCCCAGGACCAGCTCAAGGTCATGACCGAAACCTGCATCGAGACGATCATCGCCACCGCGCGTCACGAAAAGCCCCGGGTGATGGTTATCGACTCGATCCAGACCATCTTCACCGAACAGTTGCAATCGGCGCCCGGTGGCGTGGCCCAGGTGCGCGAGAGCGCGGCGCTGCTGGTGCGCTATGCCAAACAGAGCGGTACGGCGATCTTCCTGGTCGGCCACGTGACCAAGGAAGGCTCGCTGGCCGGGCCGCGGGTGCTGGAGCACATGGTCGATACCGTGCTGTATTTCGAGGGCGAGTCCGATGGTCGCCTGCGTCTGCTGCGGGCAGTGAAGAACCGCTTCGGTGCGGTCAATGAGCTGGGTGTGTTCGGCATGACCGACCGGGGGCTGAAGGAAGTTTCCAACCCTTCGGCGATTTTCCTCAACCGCGCCCAGGAAGAAGTCCCGGGCAGCGTGGTCATGGCCACCTGGGAAGGTACCCGGCCGATGCTGGTAGAGGTCCAGGCGCTGGTGGACGACAGCCATCTGTCCAACCCGCGACGGGTGACGTTGGGCCTGGATCAGAATCGCCTGGCCATGTTGCTGGCGGTCCTGCACCGGCACGGCGGTATTCCCACCCATGACCAGGACGTTTTCCTCAACGTGGTTGGCGGGGTCAAGGTGCTGGAGACGGCGTCCGACCTGGCGCTGTTGGCGGCGGTGATGTCCAGCCTGCGCAACCGCCCGCTGGCGCATGGGCTGCTGGTGTTTGGCGAGATCGGCCTGTCGGGCGAGGTGCGTCCGGTGCCCAGTGGACAAGAGCGTCTGAAAGAGGCGGCCAAGCATGGCTTCAAGCGCGCCATCGTGCCCAAGGGCAATGCGCCGAAAGAAGCACCGGCCGGGTTGCAGGTGATTGCGGTCACTCGCCTGGAACAGGCCCTGGACGCATTGTTCGAGTAATTTGTAGCCTGAACGAAAAAAGGGGCGCCGATGATGCGCATCGGCTCCCCTTCGTTACCGCTCAGTCAGCGGTCAATGCTCGGCGACCGGGCTGCGCCTGGGCGTTTCATTGCCGTGTTCGTCCAGTTCCAGCATCGGCACTTCGTTGCCTTCGGCATCGAACAGCTTGCCATCCTTGAAGTAGTCGCCATCACGCAGGGCGGAGATGTCCGAGTACTGGATCGTGCGCTCGTAGGCGGCGGCGAACACCGACTGCTGGTCGGAATTGCCGGTCGTGAAGTGGTTGAAGATCAGGTTCAGCAGGATGGCCATGATCGCCGCCGAGCTGATGCCGGAGTGGAAGATGGTTTCGAACCAGTTCGGGAAGTGGTGGTAGAAGGTCGGCGCGGCAATCGGGATCATGCCGAAGCCCAGCGAGGCAGCGACGATGATCAGGTTGACGTTGTTCTTGTAGCTGACCTTGGACAGGGTGCGGATACCGCTGGCCGCCACGGTGCCGAACAGCACGATGCCCGCGCCACCCAGTACCGGAGTAGGGACTGCGGCAATCACCCGGCCCATGATCGGCAGCAGGCCGAGCACCACCAGGATCACGCCACCGGTGGCCACCACGTAGCGGCTCTTGACCCCGGTCACGGCCACCAGGCCGACGTTCTGGGCGAACGCGCTCTGGGTGAACGAGCCGAAGATCGGCGCCAGGATGCTCGAGGCCATGTCGGCGCGCAGGCCGTTGCCCAGGCGCTTGGAGTCGACCTTGGTGTCGATGATCTCACCCACGGCGAGGATGTCGGCCGAGGTTTCCACCAGGGTCACCATGATCACGATGCACATCGACAGGATCGCGGCGATGTGGAATTCCGGCATGCCGAAATGGAACGGCGTGGGGAAGGCGAACATCGGGCCCTCGGTGACCTTGCTGAAGTCGGCCATGCCCAGCGCCCAGGCGATCAGGGTACCGAACACCATGGCCAGCAGGATCGACAGGCGCGAGATTGCCGCGCTGCCCAGCTTGCTCAGCAGCAGCACGATGGCGAAGGTCAGGGCTGCCAGGCCGATGTTGGCCACGCTGCCGAATTCCGGCGAGGCGCTGTTGCCACCCATCACCCAGCGAGCGGCCACGGGCATCAGGGTCAGGCCGATGGTGGTGATGACGATGCCGGTCACCAGCGGCGGGAAGAACTTGGTGATGCGCGAGAACACCGGGGTGATCAGAAAGCCGATCAGCGACGCTGCCATGACCGCGCCGAGCACGCCCGGCAGGCCACCGCCGCCCTCGCTGCTGAGGATTGCACCCATGGTTGCCACACCGGCGAACGAAACGCCCTGCACCAGCGGCAACTGGCAGCCGAAGAACGGCAGGCCGAGGGTTTGCAGCAGGGTGGCCAGGCCACCGGCAAACAACGAAGCGGCGATCAGCATGCCGATTTCGGCACCGTTCAGGCCCGCGGCCTGCCCCAGGATCAGGGGTACCGCGACGATCCCCCCGTACATGGTCAGCACATGCTGCAGACCATAGGCCAGGTTGGCACCAAGGCCGAGGTTTTCATCCTCGGGGCGCTTGGCGGGAGACGTGCTAGGGGACGTAGTCATGGAGCAGGCTCTCTGTTTATTTTTGTGTTGCTACTGTAGACACTTCCTACAAATGATTGCCACAAGAATTGTATACAATATTTTGATCGGAGCGCGAACAGATCCGGCTGCAGGGTGTGTTAAAACCCAATGCAGAAGGCGTACCAACTTGGCAGAAGCTGTATTAGAAGGGTGTGTACAAAGCATCGCTACCCAGGCTTAAAGCTGTCTGGGTAGACAAGAAACACCAGGCGGGAAGGCTATTAGCTAGCTAAGAGATTTTATTATTCGATGAGTTCGCGCAGCTCACGCATCATTTCGGTGCTGTCAGCCACGTTCAATTCCACAAGACGGTGCAAATGGCTCATCGAGTCGAGGTCGATGTACAGGCAGATGAAGCCCAGGCGGGAAGGTTCTTCGTGGCGCAGCTCCACCATCATCCGCACATGGGTTTGTGCGTCCAGATGGATGATTGCATCGAAATCCTGGGACAGGTCGGCGTCCCACCCCTCGGGCCGATCCACCAACAGCCCCTTGAGCGAGAGGTCGAGCAGCTTCACCGGCCAGCGCTTGAGGCCCTGACGCAGTTCGGTGGGCGCATCGAAAGCGATGCGTTGGAAGCGGCGGCGGTCGTCGGATGTGCTGGACATGGCTGGCCCTCGTCAGTAGCACTGACTATAGACCAGCCATGGCCAAGCTTGCCGAGCGAAGGGCAGAAGTCGGCTACCGGTTCGTGACGATATTTACGTCGCTGCAGTTGTAGAACCCTTCGCCAGCGGGATCATCGCGTTGCCAACGGCTATAGATGAGGTAGTCGCCGGTGCGATCGCCAAGATCTACTCGCATGAGGTACTTACCACCGACCACCGAAATGTCATCGAATTTAGCAATTGGTTTGTCTTCCAGATCGCCCCAGGTCAGTGATTTCTTGGTGCGATCAAAGCCTGGCTTGGTGATATAGATCTCCCAGAAACCCGGGTCATGGGCAACATGGGCGTTGTAGGTGAACTCGACTTTGTTGCTGCTGTCTTTCACCAGCAGATGTGCAGGCCATGTAGCCGGAATATCCAATCCGCTCTTGTCGTTTACGGTACTTTGAGGCGCCAATTTTGTGGTCGCGGCTACTACATTTCCTGCTGAGCATAACTGACCATCCGGGATGGCTGCTTTCACTTTTTCAATGTCTCTGTAGTCCGGCTCAGGGACATTTTTCGACACTTCGTTCCATTGAACAAATTGATATTCAGCCTGCGGTTTGTTGTTCCCAAACTTTTTATAGACGTGTTGATAAGCCGCTCTGCAACCCGGATTTTTGATGCTGGAGCCATCGTCAGGCCAGAAGTAGTCTGCGGCCTTGTAACAGAAGAACTGCCGGGCCAGCGGCATTTCCATCGCGCCGTGCCTGGGCTGGGGCTGCGCGGCATTGGCTTGGATGGTGGCAGCCGTGACGAGGCAGGCGAGGCAGGTACCCAGAAATGGTTTCATAGTGGCGTCCGTGGCGGGTTGAGGAGCCATGACGATGTGCTCAGTGTCTATTCCTGACAACTGACAGAAATACCAGGTCTAAAGCCTCCGTTCGATCAGTTGCCGCTCTAAACCGCACGCTAGCGCCTGCGCAGGATGCACAATTGAATATGGTAATGCTGGCAACCAGGCCCTAGACTCAAGGAGCTGTCCATTCCAACCACTTAGCTGGAAGCATGCCATGAACAACAATAACAGCCTGCTACGCCACATCCCGTGGCTGGCGCTGGCGGTCATAGGAGCCTGCGCCCTGGGTGTCGTCGCCCTGCGTCGCGGCGAGGCGGTCAATGCCTTGTGGATCGTGGTCGCGGCAGTGGCCCTTTACCTGGTCGCCTACCGCTACTACAGCCTGTTCATCGCCACCAAGGTGATGCAACTCGACCCTCGCCGGGCCACGCCGGCGGTGCTCAACAACGATGGCCTGGACTACGTTCCGACCAACAAACACATCCTGTTCGGCCACCACTTCGCCGCCATTGCCGGCGCCGGCCCGCTGGTCGGTCCGGTACTCGCTGCGCAGATGGGCTACCTGCCCGGCACGCTCTGGCTGATCGCCGGCGTGGTGCTGGCCGGTGCGGTGCAGGACTTCATGGTTCTGTTCCTGTCCACCCGCCGCAACGGCCGCTCGCTGGGCGACATGGTGCGCGAGG
>RCUS01001647.1_pt1 | contig 11119 bp, 6 predicted proteins | sample 2166221 | NCBI WGS metagenome assembly RCUS01 (sample SAMN09932758, study PRJNA488358) | compost metagenome | isolation source: compost soil in cyclohexanecarboxylic | place: Germany: Experimental Botanical Garden | reverse complement strand
TGATCATCCAGGCCCTGCAAAAACGACTGGAACACCCGATGGTCGGCTACAGCGTGGCCCAGGATGACCTGCGCGAGGCAATCGTTGCCGACCTCTGGAACAAGTACGCCTGGCGCGTCGAGCCCCAGGAGCTGATTTTCCTGCCGGGCGTCGAGTCCGGTTTCAACATGGCGCTGAAGGCACTGGTGCAGGCGCCACAGAATGTCGTTGTGCAGGTGCCGAACTACCCACCGCTGCGTCATGCGCCCGGGCATTGGGGGCTGAACAAGGTCGAACTGAATTTCGATGCGCAAGCCGACGGCACCTACACCACGCCGCTGGATACCCTGAGCCAGTCGCTGCAAGGTGGTGGCGCACTGCTGCTGAGCAACCCGCATAACCCGCTGGGCAAGGCCTTCCCCCGCGCAGAGCTGCAAGCCATTGCCGACATTTGCCTTGAGCATGATGCCTGGATCATTTCCGACGAGATCCACGCCGAGTTGTGCTTCGACGGTCGCCAGCACATTCCGATGGCAACCCTGAGCCCGCAGGTCGCCCAGCGCACCATCACCTTGATGTCGGCGAGCAAGGCCTACAACATCGCCGGCCTGAAGACCTCGTTCATGATCATCCAGGACCGCCACCTGCGCGAGAAGGTCAACCACGCCCGTTGCGGCATGGTCGACAGCGTCAACCCGCTGGGCCTGGAAGCCACCCGTGTCGCCTACAGCGAAGCCGGGCCATGGCTGGTCGAGTTGAAGGATTATTTGCAGAGCAACCGCGATTATCTGGTCGACGCCGTGCGCACCCGCCTGCCGGGCGTTACCATGAACGTGCCGCAAAGCACTTACCTGGCCTGGCTCGACTGCACGGCGCTGGGGCTGGATAACCCGCAACAATTCTTCCTCGAACAGGCCAAGGTCGGTCTGAGCCCGGGCCTGGACTTTGGCGACGACTGCAAACAGTTCGTACGCCTGAACTTCGGCTGCCCACGGTCGTTGCTGGAAGAAGGGATTGCGCGGATGGAGGGTAGTTTGCGTAACCTGAAGGCCTGAAGACCCTACAAATCCCCTGTGGGAGCGAGCTTGCTCGCGATAGCGTACTAAGCGTCGACATTTATGTTGACTGACATGCCGCCATCGCGAGCAAGCTCGCTCCCACAGGGTCCGATGCGTTCTCAAGGCATCGAAAATCCAACCGAACTCAAGCCAAAACGCCAGGGTCAACCCTTTGACTCTTCAGACTTGATATCGGAGATGGATGATGAACGACTACCCAAAACCACCCTTCCCCAAACAACAGCAACCCGTGCCCGGCTCGCAACGCAAGATGGACCCGTATCCCGATTGCGGCGAGCAGAGCTACAAGGGCTCGGGTCGTTTGAATGGCAAGATCGCCCTGATTACCGGTGGCGACAGCGGGATTGGCCGCGCGGTCGCCATCGCCTTCGCCCGTGAAGGCGCCGATGTAGCGGTTGCCTACCTCGACGAACAGGAAGATGCCGAAGAAACCGCACGCTGGGTCGAACAGGCCGGCCGTCAAAGCCTGCTGCTGCCCGGTGACCTGGCGCACAAGGTGCATTGCCGGGCACTGGTGGAAAAAACCGTCGAGCGTTTCGGCCGTATCGATATTCTGGTGAACAACGCCGCGTTCCAGATGACCCACGAAAAGCTCGAAGACATCCCCGATGAAGAATGGGTGATGACCTTCGACGTCAACATCACCGCCATTTTCAGGATTTGTCAGGCTGCGCTGAAACACATGCCGTCCGGCAGTTCGATCATCAATACCAGTTCGGTCAACTCGGACTTTCCCAATCCCACCCTGCTCGCCTACGCCACCACCAAGGGCGCAATCGCCAACTTCAGCGCCGGTCTGGCGCAAATGCTCGGGCCTAAGAACATCCGCGTAAACAGCGTGGCTCCGGGGCCGATCTGGACGCCGTTGATCGTCTCGACCATGCCCGAGGAAACGGTGCAGAACTTTGGGGCCAATACCCCGCTAGGCCGCCCTGGCCAACCGGTGGAAGTGGCGCCGATTTACGTGCTGCTGGCTTCCGATGAAGGCAGCTACATCACCGGCCAGCGTTTTGGCGTGACCGGTGGCAAGCCGATTCTCTGACGTAAAAATGGAACCCCGGTGCAACTGCGGCGCTCCACAGTTTATGGGCCCGGTAATGGCGGGCCCTTCGATATCTGGAGGTCGCCATGTCCGCACCTATCGTCAAGCTGTTCACTCAACCGAACTTCGCCTGGACGGATATCCGCAAGGAAGAGGAAGCCCATCCGCGCCACTACCTCGCCCATTTGATCCTGCTCGCCCTGATTCCGCCGGTGTGCCTGTTCATCGGCACCACCTACGTCGGCTGGAGCCTGGCGGAAAACGAAACCGTCCGGCTCAGCGCCCGTAGCGCCCTGCACCTGTGTGCCTTGCTGTACGTGAGCATCCTGGTCGGCGTTGCCGTGATGGGGCTGTTCATCCGCTGGATGTCGCGCACTTTCGACGCCCGGCCGACGGTCAATCAGTGCATCGGCTTTGCCGCCTACACCGTGACGCCGTTTTTCCTGGCAGGCATCGCCGGTCTGTACCCGAGTCGCTGGCTGGCCATCCTGGTGTTGATGGCCGCTTCGGCCTACTCGACGTTTCTGCTGTTCGTGGGCTTGCCGACATTCATGCACGAACGCAAGGAACAAGGCCTGCTCAACTCCGCCTGCGTCTGGGGCGTCGGGTTGCTGGTGCTGGTCACCATTCTGGTGGAAATGATCCTGGTCTGGTTCAACGTGCTGACGCCTGAGTACATTCGCGCCACCGTCGGTTGATGACCCGAAGCCATGAGCTTCATTGCCTGGGTCGCGGTGCTTGGAGCCGTGCTGCTGACACTGGCACTGACCTCGTCGTACCTGCGCTGGATGCCGGTGACCACTTCCGCCGTGTGCCTGGCGCTGGGGGTGGCCATCGGCCCGGCCGGATTGGGTTGGCTCAGGCTGGACATCAACGACGCGACTTTTTGGATGGAACACCTGACGGAAGTCGCGGTGCTGTTTTCGCTGTTCGTTTGCGGGCTCAAGCTGCGGTTGCCACTCAAGGACCGCAAGTGGCGAGTGGCCTACGGGCTCGCGGGGCCGGTGATGCTCCTGACCATCATCGGCGTCAGCCTGTTACTGCATTTTGTCTTCGGGTTGGCGTGGGGGCCATCGTTGCTGATCGGGGCGATTCTGGCGCCCACCGATCCGGTGTTGGCGTCGCTGGTGCAGGTCAATGATGCCAAGGATGACGACCCCGTCCGTTTCGGACTCTCCGGCGAGGCCGGGCTAAACGACGGCATCGCATTCCCGTTTGTCATCCTCGGCTTGTTGTTTCTGCAACAGAGCGCGGGGTCGTCCCTTGCCTGGCTTGATGACTGGGCGCTCAAACGCCTGTTGTGGGCCGTGCCCGCCGGTTTGCTGATCGGTTACTGCATGGGCCGCGGAATCGGCCGTTTGACCCTGTCGATGCGCATCCGCAATGCCGACAGCACCCTTTCCCCCAACGACTACCTGACGTTCGCCCTGATTGCGCTGGCGTATGTCGCCGCCGAATCAGTTCATGGCTATGGCTTTTTGTCGGTATTTGCTGCCGGTCTGGGCTTGCGCCGGGCGGAGGTTAAAACGGCGGGAGATTCGCAAACACCGGCTGAGCATCTGGTGCAACCGGTGGTCGGTCACCAGAACGTCGAACCGGATGCCGCCGTGCACGGCGATGTGGCGAACCTGGAGGACACCCAGGTCGCGGCCGGGATCATGATCGGCGACATGCTGTCCTTCGGCAGTCTGGTGGAGCGGGCCATGGAGGTGTTTCTGGTGACCCTGCTCGGGGTGGTGCTGGTTGGTCACTGGGACTGGCGCGCGCTGGCTATTTCCCTGGCGCTGTTCTGCGTGGTTCGCCCCTTGAGTGTTGCCCTGGTGCCTTGGGGCGGTTTGCTGAGCGGCCCGCAGCGACTGTTGATTGGCTGGTTCGGGATTCGCGGCATCGGGAGTTTCTACTATCTGTTCTACGCCTTGAATCATGACATGCCGCCAGCGGTGGCCAGCGTGTGCACCGACATCACGCTGTCGGTGGTGGCGCTGAGCATTCTGCTGCACGGCATCAGCACCCAACCGATGCTGGCGCGTTATGAACGACACAGTCGCGAACTTACTTCATTGCCAAGGCAATGATTTCCACCAGATTGCTTTGAGTAAAGGGCTTGGGCAAGCGCGGGAGTCTGGCGGCGAAGCCCTCCAGCCTTTCGGCGTAACCGGTGGCCAGGACGATCGGGATCGTTGGCTTCAAGATTCGAATGGCCTGGGCCAGTTGTGCGCCGTTCATCTGCGGCATGGCCATATCGGTGATGACCAGATCGAAGTGCTGCTCGCTTTCGATCAACCGTAACGCCTGCGCGCCGGACTCGGCGATGCTGACATGATGCCCGAGGTCCTCCAGCAGCAGGCACGTGCTGGTCAACACCAGGCTATCGTCATCGACCACGAGCACATTCAATCGCGGAACCTGTGGTGTCTCTGCTTCGGTGACTGCAGATTCGGCCACCGAATCTGCCCCGGCCACGGGTAACCAGAGTTCGGCGGTGGTGCCTTTTTCTTTCTCGCTCTTGAGTATGAAGCGCCCACCCATTTGTTCGATAAAACCATGCACCATCGACAGCCCAAGCCCCGTGCCCTTGCCGACGCCTTTGGTGGTGAAAAACGGGTCCATCGCCGATGCCAGCGTTTTGGCGTCCATGCCCTCCCCGGTATCGGTCACGCTCAAGCAGACATAACGTCCCGGTGCCAGGGATGATTGAGGCTGATCGAGAATGACCTCCGTGCGAGTACCGATAACGATTTTTCCACCATTGGGCATCGCATCGCGGGCGTTGGTGGCCAGGTTGAGCACCGCCAGTTCCAGCTGATTGACATCGGCCAGGACCGGTTCGGGCTCAGGTAAAAAGCAGGTTTCTATTTTCACCGACGGGCCAAGGGAGCTGCGCAATAGCCCGGTAATGCCTTGCACCAGAGCCGGAATCTCGACGGATTCGGCCTTGAGCTCTTGACGCCGGGCAAACGCCAGCATGCGTTGGGTCAGGGACACACCGCGCAAGGCGCCCTGGGTGGCGTTGTCCAGCAAACGGGCGATTCTTGGATCGTCCGGCATGCGTTTGCGGACAATTTCCAGGTTGCCGAGGATCACGGTCAGCAGATTGTTGAAGTCGTGGGCAATCCCGCCGCTGAGTTGCCCGATGGCCTGCATTTTCTGCGCCTGAAACAGCGCCTCGCGGGTTTGCTCAAGGGCCTGCTGCGCTTGGGTCGCCTCGGTGATATCCCGGGTGATCTTGGCGAAGCCGAGCAATGTACCGGTCTCGCCCCAGATCGGGTCCACCACGACATGGGCAAAAAAGCGCGTGCCGTCCTTGCGCAGACGCCAGCCCTTGTTCTCGAAACGCCCGTCGCGCACCGCAACCTCCAACGTGCGCTGCGGTTCGCCGGCAGCACGATCTTCCGGGGTGTAGAACATGGAAAAATGCTGGCCGATGACTTCTTCAGGCCGGTAGCCCTTGATGCGCTGCGCCCCGGGATTCCAGTTGGTCAGGCGTCCATCCGGAGCGAGCATGTAGATTGCGTAATCCGTGACGCTTTGCACCAACAGGCGAAACTGCTGTTCGCTTTGCTTGAGTGTTTCTTCGGCCATTTTACGGTCGGTCAGATCGCGGGTGATCTTGGCAAAACCGAGCAAAGTACCCGACGCGTCGCGTATTGGGTCGATCACCACGTGGCACCAGAAGCGCGTGCCGTCCTTGCGCACCCGCCAGCCCTCGCCTTCGAAACGTCCTTCGCGAATCGCCGTGTCCAGCGCCCTTTGGGGCAAACCGGCACGGCGATCGTCTTCGGTGTAGAACTGCGAGAAATGATGACCGAGAATTTCGGCTTCTTCATAACCCTTGAAACGCCTGGCGCCAGCGTTCCAGCTGCTGATGATGCCCGTGGGATCAATCATGTAGATCGCATAGTCGACCACCGCATCGATCAGCAGACGAAAGCGCGTTTCATCATTCACGTCCGCCCTGGTTCGATCCACGCTCATTGAGTTCTCGCGTCATGATTGTATTTCTGGAGTATGCGACAAACTGCCGATTTGAAAAGCCGGTATATCGGCAGTTTGCTGATCACATCGAGCCTGTTAACGATATACGTGTTTGATGATGTAGGTGTACAGGTCGTTGAAGACAAAGTCGGGAACCTGTTTGCCGTAAGTTCCGGCTTTCAGTAGCGCCAGATGGCATTCCTTGACCATTTCGTCACGCTCCGCCATGGCGTAGATGTGGTTGTTGATGATGGCGCTGTAGGCACTGTACGAATACGGCTCCCCGGTAGAGGTTATGGTGAGATCGCCATTGCCTGCTTGGGTGTAGGTGCTGTGGCCGCGCAAGGTTCGTTCTTTCAACACCCCCAAGCCACGCTCGTATAAATAGAGCTGCGAGCCGCTGATGGCCTTGGCAAGCGTTTCGAACGCAAGAATGATCGCCTGGGCGTTGCTCATGCTCGATTCCAGTGCCGAGTGGCTGACAAACCGTTCCAGTTCTTTTTGTTCCAGGCTTTTCAACGCCCTTTTGATGCTCGACAGGTGAGCGAACGCTTGATTGCAGCCCACGATATGGGCTTCCAGTTGATAACCGGCGGGTTTGGCGTAAGTCCCGATACTGGCAAAGTCGATGCTGTCGAACGCACACTCCATGATGATGTTGTATTTGCGTGTGAACACCTCGGTGAAGATTTTTGCGCCGAGCTCCCGGACAAAGTTCTCGGTGTGGGTATACGCGTGCAGTACCCCCAGTTTGATCATGTCGGCGTATTGCGGGTGCTTTTCTCGGTATTCGGGCAAGTACAGTCGAACATAATTGGCGTAGCGCCCAGACGGCAGCAGGCTTTTTTCCAGCAGGTAGGTTTTACCTGAGCCTTGCAATCCTGCGGTGATCAGCAGTTTGGGTACGGCGTCGGCGGTTTTATCAGTGAACAACGTGGCCGTGATGTCATCGAACGCGTTGGTCACGTCCGCTTCGGTGTAGGTGTAATTCGGTGCTTGCGACATGTCTTGATTTCCTTATCAAAGAGTTGGGCAGTGGTATCCAGCCCTTTCAATAAAGTGTGCTTTCGCCGATTGTTCAAATGTGCGTTTGCATCAAGTTATGTCACTGTTTTTAAAGGTAAATAATCCTACGGCGCCGAGGGAGAAAACGTCGGCTCGACCGACCACCAGCGCGGCAGCAATTGCCTGACTTTGCTCTCGCCAAACCGGTCGTCGATCAACATCACCACCCCTTGGTCTTGCTGCGTACGGATCACCCGACCTGCGGCCTGCACCACTTTCTGTACGCCGGGAAACAGGTAGGTGTAGTCGTAGCCGGAACCGAAAATCGCGGCCATTCGCCGTTTCAGCTGCTCGTTGACCGGGTTGAGTTGTGCCAGCCCCAGGGTCGCGATGAACGCACCAATCAATCGTGCACCGGGCAAGTCGATGCCTTCGCCAAACGCCCCACCCAGTACCGCGAAGCCAATGCCCTCGCCGCTTTCGGTGAATTGATCGAGAAACTGCTGGCGTTGCTCTTCTCCCATGCCCCGGGATTGCGACCACAGGTTGATTTGTGGGTGCCGTTCGGCCAGTGCCTGAGCCACTTGCTGCAAGTAATCGAAGCTGCTGAAAAACGCCAGATAGTTACCTGGTCGCTGGCTGAACTGGTGGGCGATCAGCTCGACAATCGGTGCTACGGAGGCCTGACGATGGACGAAACGGGTAGAGATACGGTCAACGATGTGCACTTGCAACTGCTCTGCGGAAAACGGCGATTCGACGTCGACGCACACGGTGTTTGCCGGCGTCCCCAACAGATCGGCGTAATAGTGGCGCGGGCTGAGCGTTGCCGAAAACAGCACGGTGCTGCGCGCTGCCGTCAGGCGCGGCCCGATGAAGCCGGCGGGCACCACGTTGCGCAGGCACAGCTGCGAGAGACTTGGTTTGCGCTCTAGGTCGCGCCTGCTGATATCGAACAAAAAGTTCTCGTCGAACAGCTCGGCCACTCGACTGAACTGCAACATGTCGAAGTAAAAGCCCTGCAGTGCGCTGTCCAGCCCTTGCGGGTGATCGTTCAGGTAGTCGCCGATACTGGCGCTGCACGATGACAACGCCTGGAGCAGTTTTTCCGGGGCCTTGTCATAAGCCTGATAGGCGTCGATTTGCTGATTGTGCAGGGTGTTCCATTCGCGATTGACCCGTTGCAGGGGCTTTTTCAAAGCGTAGGGGGCGGTTTTTCGGACAGCATTGAGGGTCGCTTGATCGAGGTTGGCGCTGTACATCTGACGACCGCGCTCCACCAGGTTGTGGGCTTCGTCCACCAGTACCGCGACTCTCCAGTTATTGGCCTGTGCCAATCCGAACAGCAGCGCGCTGAAGTCGAAGTAATAGTTGTAATCGGCAACCACCACGTCGGCCCAACGGGCCATCTCCTGGCTCAGGTAATACGGGCACACCTTGTGGTCGAGCGCGATTTGTCTCAACGCACTCTGATTGAGCTGGCTCTGTTCACTGGCAGCCTGGCGCGCTGCCGGCAAGCGATCATAGAAACCTTGGGCCAACGGGCAGGATTCGCCGTGACAGGCCTTGTCGGGATGCTCGCAAGCCTTGTCCCGGGCGATCATTTCCAGAACCCGCAAGGGCGGTGCATCGGCGCGATCAAGGATTACCTGCGCGGCATCCAGTGCCAGTTTTCGCCCCGGGGTCTTTGCCGTGAGGAAGAACACCTTGTCCAATTGCTGTGGCGCCAGGGCCTTGAGCATCGGAAACAGGGTGCCAACGGTCTTGCCGATCCCGGTCGGCGCCTGGGCCATCAGGCACCGGCCGGTACTGACGGCCTTGAACACCGATTCGGCCAGATGACGCTGCCCTGGCCGAAAGCCGGCGTGGGGAAACGCCAATTGTTGCGCCGCCCGGTTGCGCCCTTCGCGATGAGCCATTTCCTGCTCGGCCCAGCGCAGGAACCGTGCGCAATGCTGCTCGAAGAACAGTTGCAGTTGCGGGGCACTGAAGGACTCGACCAGGCAGGTTTCCTTTTCGCTGACGATGTCGAAATACACCAGCGCCAAATTGATCTGCTCAAGATCCAGTTTGCGGCACATCAACCAGCCGTAGATTTTCGCCTGGGCCCAGTGCAATTGTCGGTGGTTGTCCGGTTGCTTGCTCAAGTCGCCCCGGTAGGTCTTGACCTCTTCCAGGCAGTTTTGCGCGGGATCGTAGCCGTCCGCCCTGCCCTTGACGGTCAGGCTTTGGTAATGGCCTTCGAGGGCCACTTCACTCTGGTAGCTTTCGCTGCGCCGCGAGGCGACCGTACGATGGCCGACAATGCCTTCCAGGGCAGTCGGTGACGGGGTGAAACGCAGGTCGAGGTCGCCGACCTTGGCGGTGAACTCACACAGTGCCCGCACGGCGATGTTGTAGCTCAAGCGTCCTGCTCCGCCCACTGCACGTAGCACACGGCAATCGGCATGCGGTGCTCATGGCAGAACTCCAGCCAGCGCAACTGGTTATCCTGAAGCCGATCCCCCGGCCCTTTGACTTCGATCATGCGGTAGGTCTTTTGCTCCGGCCAGAACTGGATCAGGTCGGGCATGCCGGCGCGATTGGCCTGGATGTCCAGCAACAAGCGATTGAACCAGTGTTTGAGGTGCTCGGCCGGCAAGCAGTCGAGGGCCTGTTCCAGCAGTTCCTCGCTGAGTACACCCCAGAATACAAAGGGTGACTGCACGCCCCATTTCTCGGCATAGCGCTGGCGAATGGTCTGCCGATAGCGCCCGTCGTCGAGTTGCTCGAGGCAGGTCTGGAACAGGTCAGCCCGACGCACATGGAAATCTTCATTGAGCAGGTCGACCGGACCGCGCTGGAACGGGTGGAAAAACGCCCCCGGCAGCGGCGCGAAAATCGCCGGCCAGCACAGCAGGCCGAACAGCGAATTGATCAGGCTGTTTTCGACGTAATGCACCGGTGCCGACTCTTCCGACAAGTGCTCCTGAACGTAGTACTCCACCGACATCACCGGATCGGTCCTGGGCAGTTGCAGGTCCAGGCGCAGCATTTCCCGCGGAGTCGCACGTTTCATCGCTGGCCCGCCCAGCTTGCGGCGCAACCGGGGCAACACGCGGAGCAATTGCTGCTGTTCGGCGGCGCTTTGCGGTGACTGTTGCGCCTCAGTGGCCAGATCCAGGGCCAATTCGTACTCCCCGCAACGCTCCAGCACGCGGATCATTCGCGCGCGTGCGCCGGGGTAGGCGCACTGGCGGTACAACGTCAGCGCTGTGGAAAAATCAACGATGCGTTCGCAGTGCTGGGCCATCTGGAACAGCAGTTTGTCGCGACGCCTCTGCAACCAGGGATTGATCAGCGTCAGACTGTGGATCCGCTCGACAATGTCAGCCACCGCTTCACCGGCCTCGAAGTGTTGCTGGCATTCATAGAGGAACATGCAGGCGTCCACGTCCTCACGGCTGCGCAAACCCCTGGAATCGGAGCAGAATTCGACTTTCTCGTAGGTGTAGATGCCAAGGTCAGCCAACACGAATTCGGACCAGTCCTGGTAAAGATTGCCGAAAAACATCAAGCGCAGGCGATCGCACAGGCCCATGATGGTCAGACTGAACAGGCGATCCGCCAGCGAGGGACACCAGTCTCCGAAGCTACGTGTCTCGGGAAACAGCTCGCACACAGTTGGCAGCCAATCGGCCTTCTTGCCTTTGGGCTGGTCGATGGCGCTCCCCAGGCACTGGACGACTTCAGCCTTGAGCAATACCTCGAACAGTGTCTCGACCGACAACGGCAGCTGTTCATCGACCCAACCGAGGGCCACGAGCGGTTTGGCTGCGTTGGCGATGTCACCGATTTCGGCGTAGTGCAGCTTGCTGGCCCGGAAATGAATCCCCTTGCGCATGACCATCCGGACCAGCAACGCCCGGGACTCGCGCGGCAATCCATTGAAGTCGACAATGAACCGTTGCTCTTCAACGCTGAGTACATCGGCATAGCGAAGCCCAAGCCAATCAAGCACTTGCATGAAGTTGTTCAGGTAATAGAACGGATCGTCGAG
>RCUS01001645.1_pt1 | contig 11145 bp, 10 predicted proteins | sample 2166221 | NCBI WGS metagenome assembly RCUS01 (sample SAMN09932758, study PRJNA488358) | compost metagenome | isolation source: compost soil in cyclohexanecarboxylic | place: Germany: Experimental Botanical Garden | reverse complement strand
GTGGCCTGAAAATTCCCGACGATGTCGCCGTGCTCGGCTACGACAACATGATCGGTATTGCTGAGCTGTTCATCCCGCCGCTGACCACGGTGCAACTGCCGTACTACGAGATCGGTCGCAAGGCTGCCCGGCACCTGATCGAGACCCTCGACGTATCGGGAGCCCAGCCAGTTGATTGTCCATTGGTGGTTAGGACATCGCTATAAGATTTAGTTGTGTGCGCGCAGAGCGCTGGCAACGATCAAAAAGAACGAAGAGTTCATCAACATCACGCTTGCGGTGCTCATGACACTAGAGTGAGTAGGTCTCAAGTTAGGTTGGCTAGCCGGGCCTCGATGGCCCGAACAAGCGACTAGCCGCCCTCTTCTTATGCAGCCTGTCGACGCATGGTCAGGATGGCGGCCCCGAAGCAGATGAACGTCGACCCTACCACCCGGCTAACCCACCGGGACAAATCAGGCCGCGTCAGCACCCCCTTGGCCCGGGAGGCAAGCGCCGCATACAGGCTCAGCGACGCAACCGACAACGCCATGAAGATCGAGGTGAGGATCAGGAACTGCGGCAGCAACGTCGCGCTCTGATCGATGAATTGCGGGAACAGCGCAGTGAAGAACATCGTCGCCTTAGGGTTGGTCACCGCCGTCAGGAAAGCCGACTTGTACAGTTTTAAGCGAGTGGGCCTGCTCTTCTTCGAGCCATCCTGCATACCTTCCGCGAGCATCGGGCTCTTTTTGAACAACTGCCTTAGCCCCAGGTAGAACAGATAGCCGGCACCGATGATCTTCACCGCATTGAACAACCATTCGGAACTGGCAAGTAACGCCCCCAGCCCCAGCATGGCAGCGCTCGACAGGCAGAACAGGCCACTCGCATTACCAAGGGACGACCACACTGCGCTGCGCTGTCCGTGGGCCAAGCTGTTGTTGATCGCCATCAGGGTCGCAGGCCCTGGACTCGCAATGGCAATCGCAGCGACCAGGGTAAAAGCAAGAATCGAGTGAAACTCCATTTTCAACGCTCGTAGTGGGATATGCGTTGCATATTACAGAAGATGATCTAGCGCGGACTACCATGTGTTGGTCATGGAGTCGGTTGGTTTCAAAAGGTGATCCAACCCTTGCCCATTCACTCCTTGCTCGATTTGGGTATCGCTATACGGCTACTGGTCTTGACCTCGCGTAAAGCCAGACTGGACTGGATGGACGCAATACCCACCTGACGCCTGAGCACCTGCTCGATAAAGTCACTGTAGCTATCAAGATCCTCTGCCAACACTTGCAGCACGTAATCGGCATCCCCGGTGATCTTGTGACAGGACAACACTTCAGGTAATTGAGCAATCACCGCCTCGAAAGCGTCGGGAGCGTGATCGGCGTGGGTGGAAAAACGGATGTGCACGAACGCCATGATATCCAGCCCCAGCATTCGTCGATCAAGGTTGGCCTGGTAGCCCTTTATCACGCCCGCCTCCTCCATTCTCTTACGCCGCCTCCAGCAAGGTGTCAGGCTTAACGACAAGCGCTCACTGAGCTCAGCGTTGGAAATACTCGCATCTTCTTGCAGCAATGCGAGGATTGCCAAGTCGGTATCGTCGAGACTGATGCGTTTGGATAATTTTTTTTGCATTACGCCATTCCAGAGTAAAAACGCCCGAATAATCTAGCAAACCACGAAAACAAAGCAAAGAAAGCGCATCCCGGCCGGAACAGAATATTTGCACTGGCTCACATTAACGGATGCGCAGAATGTTTACAGTTTTCAGTGATTCCCACCGCTTGCACCACGGCACCGAATTGAAAGACGGCGTCCTCAAGCCGTCGTTCGAACAGCCCAGTCGGGCCGATACCGTCCATAACCGTGTCAAGCAGGTAGGCCTTGGCCAGATCGTCGAACCGCGAGCATTTGACCGGTCGTGTTACGTCAATGCGCACAGCGAGCGCTACGTCAGCTTTCTAGAAGGCGCCTGGTCAGAATGGTGCGCGACCGGACGTACGCACGACGCCCTACCGCTGGTATGGCCAGTGCGTGACCTGTCCAACGAGCAAGTCCCGACGTTCATCGACGGCAAGCTCGGTTTCTACGCCATGGACGCCGGCTCCCCGATTACCGCCACTACTTGGCAAGCGGTGAAAACCAGTGCAGACATCGCCCTCACCGGACTGGCACTGATCGATGAAGGCCATGACAGTGCTTTTGCCCTGTGCCGACCGCCCGGCCATCACGCAGCGCGTGAATACATGGGCGGCTATTGCTATCTCAACAACGCCGCCATTGCTGCACAGCAGGCCATTACCCAAGGTGCCAAACGTGTCGCCGTACTGGACGTCGACTTTCATCACGGAAACGGCACCCAGAACATTTTTTACAAGCGTAGTGACGTCATGTTTGTCTCGCTGCACGGGGAACCGGCGGTGTCCTACCCGTACTACTCAGGCTTCAGCCACGAAGTCGGCGCAGGGCAAGGCGAAGGATACAACCTGAACTACCCGATGCCGAAAAACACCACTTGGGAAAGCTACCGCAACGCCCTGCTACACGCCTGCAAGAAACTCCAGCAATTTGGGCCTGAAGTGCTGGTTATTTCACTGGGCGTCGACACGTTCAAGGACGACCCCATCAGTCACTTCCTGCTGGAAAGTGAAGACTTCATCGGCATCGGAGAGCTGATCGCGAGCGTCGGCTGCCCCACCCTGTTCGTCATGGAAGGCGGCTACATGGTCGATGAGATCGGGATCAATGCGGTCAACGTACTGCATGGCTACGAGAGCAAACGCGCCTGAGTTATCCCCTGAATCGCAACGCTTCAACTATTGAATCGGAGAATAAAAACATGACTCTTTTTATAGACGTCGATCATGCTGCACGCCTGTTCGCCACGGTGGGAATCCGCCGGGCAATCCGCGAAATGGCTACTTATATTGAAGCGGACTATTTGCGCTGGGCGCGGTTTGATAAGTCGCCCCGTACCGCCAATCATTCGGCCGACGGTGTGATCGAGTTGATGCCCACCGACGATGGCCAACAATACTCCTTCAAATACGTGAATGGTCACCCGGGCAACGGTCAAAGCAATTTGCTGACGGTCATGGCCTTCGGTGTCCTGGCCGATGTCCACAGTGGCTATCCCACCTTACTCAGTGAACTGACGCTGACCACAGCTGTGCGCACGGCAGCGACCTCCGCCCTGGTCGCGCAGTCCTTGGCGCGCCCGGGTGCAAGCACCATGGCAATCATCGGAAACGGTGCCCAGAGCGAATTTCAGGCCCTCGCCTTCCACGAAATGCTGTCCATCAAGGAAATCCGCATTTTCGATATCGATCGCGACGCTTCACTTAAGTTGAAGCAGAACCTGTCAGCATTCCCGGAAATTGAGGTGATTCTGGCCAACTCGGTACAGGAAGCGGTCAAGGGCGCGCACATCGTCACCACAGTCACCGCAGACAAAGCCTATGCAACGATTCTGACGCCCGAGATGATCGAGCCCGGCATGCATATCAATGCCGTCGGCGGCGACTGCCCGGGGAAAACCGAACTGCACGCCGAGATCCTGCGCAATGCCCGGGTCATCGTTGAGTTTGAACCTCAAACCCGGATTGAAGGCGATATTCAACAACTGGAGCCCGACTTTCCTGTCGTCGAGTTCTTCCGGATTGTCCTGGGCGAAGTCCCGGGGCGCGAGAACGACGCACAGGTCACCGTGTTCGATTCGGTGGGTTTTGCCCTCGAAGACTTTTCGTCACTGCGCTACGTGCATGACCTGGCGCGGGAGCATGCAATCGGTGAGTGCATCCATCTGGTGCCGACGCCTGACAACATAAAAAACCTCTACCAACTGCTTGATCAGCAGCCAGCAATCGTCCCCTCACGCCTGCGCACAGTGAGTTGATAGCCATTGGTGATGCCCCTGAGCAAAGTGCCAAGGGGCTACTCACCGTGTGAGTGGAGGACCAACCCTGCCGCCAGCAAATCACCACCGTCAGTAGCCGTTACATCTCCAACAAGAACGCTAAACACCCACTTTTCTGCCAAAACTCAAAAACATAAAATCAAGAGGTTTTGTAATGAAATCGACTCCGTCCGAGCGGGTTGAACAGCCCGCGCTGCAGCGCACGCTCAGCAATCGTCACATTCAGTTAATGGCCATGGGAGGCGCCATCGGTACCGGTCTGTTTATGGGTTCCGGGAAGATCATCGCCCTCTCCGGCACGTCTATCATCCTCATCTATATGATCATCGGTCTGTTCGTCTACTTCGTCATGCGTGCCATGGGCGAACTGTTACTTTCCAACTTGAACTTCAAAACCTTCGCGGATTTTGCCGGTGCCTATCTTGGCCCACGCGCAGCATTCTTTCTCGGCTGGTCATACTGGCTAAGCTGGAGCGTTGCAGTGATAGGTGATGCAGTCGTGGTGGGTGGATTTTTTCAGTATTGGTTCCCCGATGTACCCGCCTGGATACCGGCGATCGGCATGCTGATGACACTGTTCGCGTTGAACGTGCTGACTGTCAGGCTCTTTGGTGAAGTGGAGTTCTGGTTCGCGATCATCAAGATCATTGCCGTCGTCACCCTGATTGGCGTCAGCGTGGTGATGATTGCCAGCTCCTTTGTATCACCCAGTGGCGTCACCGCATCCCTGAACCACTTGCTGGATAAACAGGCCGCCTTCCCCAACGGCCTGTTTGGCTTCTTTGCAGGATTCCAGATGGCAATCTTCTCCTTTGCCGGCACCGAGCTGATCGGTACTGCAGCCGCCGAAACGCGATCCCCCGAGAAGACCCTGCCTAAAGCCATTAACTCGATTCCGCTGAGAATCATCCTGTTCTATGTGCTGGCACTGGCCTGCATTATTGCAGTGACTTCCTGGCAACAGGTTTCGCCCAACAAGAGCCCCTTTGTCGAGCTGTTTCTGGTCGCAGGGTTTCCCGCAGCAGCCGGCATCGTCAACTTTGTAGTACTGACATCCGCCGCCTCATCGGCCAACAGTGGCGTATTTTCATCCAGTCGCATGCTATTTGGACTGGCCAATCAGGACAATGCTCCGGGGATTTTCCGGCGTCTGTCGAGCAATAGCGTTCCTTTGCTGAGCCTGGCGTTCACCACACTGTTGATGCTGGTCGGCGTGCTGTTGCTGTTCATAGTTCCAGAAGTGATGACAGCGTTCACCATCGTTTCTACCGTGTCAGCAATCCTGGTGATATTCACTTGGTCGACTATCCTCGCGTCGTACATTGCCTATCGCAAAACTCGTCCTGAACTGCATGCGAAATCGATCTACAAGATGCCTGGCGGCGTGCCGATGGCCTGGTTCTCCTTGGCCTTTCTGGGCTTTGTTCTTTGTCTGCTGGCATTGAGACCAGACACCCGAATTGCCTTGATTGTCATGCCGGGGTGGTTCATATGGTTGGCAATTGCTTACCAGTTGACCTGTTCCAGAAAACCCAAACCCGCTGACGGTTCGGCAAATCAATACAGCTGATGTTCACCTGGTGCCTTTCGGTGCCGATTAGTGAAGATCGCCTCGGCGACGCGGCACTTCTAGGATAACTACAGGCTTAAGAGCCCCAACTGAAGGCCGTCATATTTCATTGACGGCCAACTGTACGGATGAACGATTCGGTTTGCTGACAAATGGTGAGACGCCGTAAGCAAAACTGTACCAACTCGTCCCTGTGACTCTCATTGCCAACTTCTCAAAATTCTCCAGAAAGTGTCGGGCCGTTTTTCCGTCCCGGTAAGCCATTACATACCAAACAAAAAAGGCCCTCTCGGGCCCTTTTGTACTCAAACCAAACTCATTTGGTCAGCCAGGATTCGACGGTGTCGGAACCATATGTCGCTTTCCACTCTTTCAAGGTTCGGTGATTCCCGTCCATTGTCTCAACGACAACATCTCTCGCAACACCTTCAATGCCCGGCCAAATGATCAAGATCTGCCAGAAAGCGTCCATCTATGTGTTCCCCTGCGGCTCACTGACTGGCGACAACGGCAATGACGCAATTATCTCAGCGTGGCAAACGTCGAGTATTTCATCAGCCAGAGAAGAATCATCTGGGCAGGCGCGCGACAACATGACCGCACCGATTGCATGCGCCAGCATGTCGATCATTTTTGCCCGTACCCCATCCTGCGGCGCGTCTTGCCTCGCTTTGTACTTTTCTTCGAGCGCTGCCAGCGTGCTTTCTACCCCGCTGGCAAAGGTGGCTTTCAACTCATCTGATTGACGCGCAGCGTCTCCACAAAGGGCCGCCATGGTGCAACCGCTGCCCCTGCCGTCTCGGTGATCCCTCGACACATACAAATCGATGAACTCAGCAACTTCGAGACCTTCGGAACTGGTCAGCGAATGCGAAAGACTGTTCGCTGCCGCTTCAGCCATCAAATCAGCCTTGGAGCCGAAGTGTTTGTAGAAACCGCCTTGCGTAAATCCGGCTGCTGCCATGAGTTCAGCCACCCCCACGCCATCGTAGCCACGCTCGCGAAACAGCTCTGAAGCCGTCTCAACGATGTGAGCTCTATTGGCGAGCGATTGCGCCTTGGTGATCTTCATTTCCTGCGCCTCTGCATCTCAAAGCAATGCCCTCATCATACTATGATGTCGATCATAATCAAAAGCATTGACAGCTTTGAGTATGATCGACATCATAAATACGCCAACGCGAATCTTCCCTGGCACGGCGCATGTCGCCCTCATTAATCAACGAGTATGGAAACGATATGAACGATAAGACGTTATTTGAGCCGTACACGCTCGGCTCGCTGACACTTTCCAACAGAATCGTGATGGCTCCGCTGACGCGTAACCGTGCGGGAGAAGGCTTCGTCCCGAGCGAGTTCGCTGCAACCTATTACAGCCAGAGAGCCTCTACAGGCCTGTTGATCTCCGAAGCCTCGCAGATCTCGCAGCAGGGACAGGGCTACCAGGATACGCCCGGTATCTACACGCAGGAGCAGATTGATGGCTGGCGCAAGGTCACCGATGCCGTCCACGCAAAAGGCGGACGAATTTTCCTGCAACTGTGGCATGTCGGACGCGTATCGCACGTTGACCTGCAGGAGAACGGTGCCGCTCCGGTAGCACCCTCCGCTCTCCGTCCCGCAACCAAGGTCTTCGTCAATAATAGCTTCGTGGACGTTTCAGAGCCGCGAGCGCTTGATATCAGCGAGCTTCCCGGGATCGTTAATGATTTTCGCCAAGCGGCGGCAAATGCCATCGCTGCGGGATTCGATGGCGTAGAGATCCACGGCGCAAACGGCTACTTGCTGGATCAGTTCGTCAAGGACGGTGCCAATATCCGCACCGATGCCTACGGTGGCTCGATTGAAAATCGCGCTCGCCTACTGCTGGAAGTGACGGCGGCGGTAGTAAACGAGGTCGGTGCCGAACGCACAGGCATCCGTATATCGCCAGTTTCACCAGCCAATGGTGTCTCCAGCAGCGAACCGCAGACCCAGTTTGACTACATTGTCGACCAACTCAATGCCTTGGGCATTGTGTACCTCCATGTGGTCGAAGGCGCGACTGGCGGGCCGCGCGATATTGCGCCCTTCGACTTTGGTTCTTTGCGCCAACGCTTCAAAAACACTTACATCGCGAACAATGGCTACGACGTGAATTTGGCCACCTCTCAACTCAACGATGACAAGGCTGACTTGATCGCCTTTGGACGTCCCTTCATAGGTAACCCGGACTTGGTGGAGCGCCTTAAAACCGCTGCCTCTTTGTCGGCATTCGATCCTGCGACCCTGTATGGCGGCGGTGCAGAAGGCTACATCGACTACCCAACCCTTGCTGAATCCAGTACCCGGCACGGCTAAAAATCACGTCTGCGCACGTCCTCCGGACACCACGCATGACTCGCCTATCGATATCCGAAACTGAGGATCAATTCATGAGCATCCCTGCCACCGTTCTCATTACCGGCGCCTCCACTGGCATCGGCGCTACCTATGCCGAGCGCTTTGCACAGCGCGGGCACGACCTCGTACTGGTTGCCCGCGACAAAGGGCGGCTGGATGCTCTTGCAGCCCGGCTGCGTGAGAAACACAACATCATCATTGATGTTCTCCAGGCTGACCTGACCCAAATCAGCGATTTGACCACGGTCGAGGCTCGCCTGCGCGACGACGCCAGTATTGGCATCCTGGTGAACAATGCAGGCGCCGCACAATCCGGCAGCTTTATCGAACAATCCACCGACAGCGTTGCTCAGTTGGTTACGCTCAACACTACCGCACTGGTACGGCTTGCCAGCGCCATCGCCCCACGCCTGGCACAAGCCGGGGACGGAGCGATTATCAACATAGGCTCGGTCGTTGGCCTGGCACCGGAGTTCGGGATGACGGTCTACGGCGCGACCAAGGCTTTTGTGCTGTTTCTATCACAAGGTATGAGCCTGGAACTTTCGCCCAAAGGCGTCTACGTGCAAGCCGTTCTGCCGGCAGCCACTCGCACCGAAATCTGGGAGCGAGCGGGCATCGATATCAATACCCTCAGTGACATCATGGAAGTGGGTGATCTGGTCGATGCGGCGCTGGTCGGTTTTGATCGTCGCGAGCCCGTGACCATTCCACCGTTGCAGGACGCCGCACGTTGGGATGCATTGCAGGGTGCACGTCAGGGCTTGCTGTCGCAGATCAGGCAATCCGATGTCGCCGAGCGTTATCAAGCCAAGGCGTAATCATCGTGCAGCAGGCGCTGGTGCGCAGCACTCGATTTAAAAGCGCCTGCAACACAGTCTCACTTGCAGCTTTTCGACCCGCATCACGGGGCAAACATGAATATTCAAGACACAAAACTTCATCCCGGATCGCGCACGCAGTTCGTAAATGCAGCGAACAAATGGATCAAGGTCGAAGGAACAGCGTTCGCTTACCGTGACATAGGCCCCAAGGGTGAGTTGCCGCTCGTTCTGCTTAACCATTGGGGCGCAGTGCTGGACAACTTCGACCCACGGATCATGGATGGGCTCGCAAGCACCAGGCGCATCATCGCAACTGACTATCGGGGAATCGGCGCCTCAGATGGCACCGCCCCTGCGACGGTCAGTGAAATGGCAAGCGATGCCATCGCTTTGATTCGTGCGCTGGGTTTCGACAAGGTCGACCTGCTGGGTTTTTCACTTGGAGGGTTCGTGGCCCAGGAAATTGCCCTGAGCGCCCCTGACCTGGTGCGCAGACTGATTCTGACCGGTACGGGGCCTGCTGGCGGTAGCGGCATCGACAAGGTCTGGTCAGTGTCATGGCCATTGATGCTTAAAGGTTTGCTGACGTTGCGCGATCCGAAGACCTACCTATTCTTCACCTCGACGGTCAATGGCCGGCGAGCCGCCAAGGATTTTCTGAATCGCCTGAAGGAGCGCAGGAAAGATCGAGACAAAAATCCAACGCCAACCGCTTTTTTGCGGCAGTTGAAAGCCATTAACGCGTGGGGCCGGCAGCCCCCGCAGAACCTCAGTCGCATACAGATACCGACGCTTATCGCCAACGGTGACCACGACATCATGGTTCCCTCGGTGAACTCTACTGACTTGGCGAACCGGATCCCGAATTCACAACTGATCATTTACGAAGACGCGGGGCATGGCGGAATTTTCCAACATCATGCTGACTTCGTGGCCAAAGCAACGGTATTCCTGGATGCCTGAGCGTGTTCAGCCATTTCCATTTGAAACTATGAGAGTTGAATCAACATGAAGGCATTTCTAATCGACCGTTACGGCAAGAATAATGGCCGTGTCGCCGAGGTGCCCGCACCTGAGGTGGGTGCACATGACGTCCTGGTTCAAGTGCATGCCACAAGCGTCAACGTGCTTGATTCAAAGATCAGTACAGGCGAATTCAAACTGATCTTGCCGTATTCATTCCCGTTGATACTGGGCAATGACCTGGCTGGGGTGGTGGTTGGCGTGGGCTCAGCTGTGCGGCGCTTCAAGCCAGGTGACGAAGTCTACGCGCGCCCACCTCAAGAGCGCATAGGCACTTTCGCCGAGCTTATTGCAGTGGAAGAAAATGCTCTCGCGTTGAAACCCAAAAATATCAGCATGGAAGAAGCTGCTTCCCTCCCCCTGGTCGCTCTGACGGCCTGGCAGGTGTTGGTTGAAACAGCCAGGTTGCAAAAAGGACAGAAGGTCTTTATTCACGCCGGTTCCGGCGGTGTTGGCACCATCGCCATCCAGCTCGCCAAGCATCTGGGCGCCTTCGTTGCGACAACCACCAGCACAAACAATGTTGAATGGGTTAAAGCGCTGGGAGCGGACGTTGTCGTCGACTACAAGAAGCAAAACTTCGAAAGCGTTTTGCAGGACTACGACGTCGTATTGAACAGCTTGGGCGCTGAAGAACTGGAAAAGTCGCTCACCATTCTGAAGCCTGGTGGCCAGCTCATTTCCATCTCGGGGCCGCCGACGCCGCAGTTCGCTGAAGAGCAAAAACTGTTTTGGGGATTGGGCCTGGTCATGCGTATGTTGAGCAGTGGTATCCGCAGAAAAGCGCGTAAAAAAAATATCAACTATGCGTTCGTCTTTATGCGTGCCAGTGGTGCCCAGCTGGATGAGATAACGGAGCTCATCGAGTCCGGCATTATAAAGCCGGTGATCGACCGAACCTTCCCTTTCGAATCGACAGCCGAGGCGTTGAGCTATGTCGGGCAAGGGAGATCAAAAGGCAAGGTCATCATTAAAATACAATATAACTAACCGCCACCACTCTGTGACGGGAGTTTAGGTTGAGCAGCATGTCTTGGCATTCCGATGCTATGTATGTCAGCAGCGAACTCCATTGATTGAAGCTATTAATAAAAGAACCTGCTCGTCAGCCCGGCGTCATTACTGATTACTGGCTTCCACATATCGGCAATGAATTATGATCGCAATACCTAATTATGCTCATAACAAAATTGTTTACATCTAGCCCTTTGGCATTGGAGTGGATTGGTGCCAAAGGCAGCGCGAAAAAGGGCCAGAAGCGACGTGAACTCACATGACAAGATGCGGTGATGATTCTACTGAGAGCCAACCGTTTTGTAGGGGTAAAAACGGCCTAGATTAAAAAAGGGGTCGTGAGAAAAAATCTCGCAACCCCTTGATTTATATGGTCGGGACGGAGTGATTCGAACACTCGACCCCTAGCACCCCATCTCCTTTTT
>RCUS01001644.1_pt1 | contig 11147 bp, 7 predicted proteins | sample 2166221 | NCBI WGS metagenome assembly RCUS01 (sample SAMN09932758, study PRJNA488358) | compost metagenome | isolation source: compost soil in cyclohexanecarboxylic | place: Germany: Experimental Botanical Garden | reverse complement strand
CCAGGCGCCGGGTTTCATCTTCGTGTTGCGGCTCGACGAGCACCAGTCCCTTGACCGCTGCCGGGTAGCGGTAGGCGTAAACCTGGACGTTCGCGCCGCCCAGTGAATTGCCCACCATGACATAAGGCGGCTTGGTGCCAGCACCGGTCAACAGTTTGTGCAAGTCATCGACGACGTTCTCTGCAGTATTGCTGCGCTGTGCCGGCTCGCTGAACCCGAGACCCGCGCGGTCATACACGCAGGCGCGCGTGTGCCTGGCGATCTCGGGCTGCACCTTGAACCAGTTCCAGCCGGCCTCGCCCGACGGCGCATCGAATACCACCGTGGTCGCGCCTTGCCCGCTGCAATATAGATGCATCTTGCGGCCACCGATGTCGACAAGCTGATGCGGCTTCGCAAAAACGTCTCCGGCAGCCTGTTGGGCCGTTGGTGCAGCGAACGAGGAAAAGGAAGATCCGCCAGCCAATACCAACATTGCCAGTCCGGTCAAGTGTCTGCTCATCGAGTGATTCCTTTATAAAGGCGAAAAAACATGCAAAACTTCCGTTGATCCTGAAGTCACCTGAGGACTGCTTTTATCAATCAGGACTCGAACGCTAGTTATCTCTGTGCAGATAGTCTGCCCCCCCCCTGGGAGTGGCCATCACTCATCCCGCTCGGCATCGCGCTCGCGGCAACTCAGCGACGCATAGTGGGCCTTGGGCACCTTGTTCCTGATCGCCACTTCGCGCAATGCCTGCGCAAAATCAACGTTTTCGGTGAGGGTGCAGCGGTTGGCGTGGGCGAACTGTTCCAGCTTGTGCGTGCTGCCGTGCACTTTCACGGTCACGCCCGCGCCAGGACTCACGCAGCAGCCTATGTATTGCGTGATGTATTCTTCTTCGATCAGCACCAGTTCGTGACCCAGGAAGCTTGCCGGTTTCCTCAACAGATAGTAATCGGTGTAGTCGTAGCGCTGGTTCGGTTTCTTTCCCAGCAGACCCGCATGCACATAGGCCTCGATGGCCTTGCCCGAGGTGCCCGTGCGTTCGCTCGTGCCTTTTTTGAGCTGCAAGGCATGCAGCAGGCCGCTTTCCAGTTCCTGCATGGTGGCGGCGCAGGCCAACGGGAAGCACGCCGCAAGCAAGAGGCAGGCGATAGTGTGACGAAAGTTGACAGGTTTCAGCATGTGCTTATGTTGGAGTTTGAAGGTTGCTCAGATGGCTCAGGCCTCGATATGCCGCACAGGAACGCCGTGCAGAATGGCTGCCTCGTACACGCGTTTTGCCAGGTTTTCATCGTCGATGAGCAATACCCTGTTGCTCAGTAGATTGGTTGGCAGGAAATGCACTGTGCTGCTCGGTTCTTCCAGCACGGTCAGGCCTTGCTGGCGCGCTTGGGCGGCAATGCGGCGCGCCTCCTTGGCCTCAAATTGGCCCAGAGGGAAAAGCTTGCATCCGTGCAGCCGCGTCGTGACTTGCTGGATCGACAGTGGCTTGAATTCCTCAATCGTTTTTCTTGCGGACAGGCGCTCCTGTGCCGATCCGCCAGGGACGGAAAACTGCAGCGCAAGTCCGGTATGCTGGCTATTGATGTGCGTCAGTCCCCAGCCTGGCTGGGAACCGTCCCATAGATATTGATACGGGTGCAAGTCGTCGGCTAGCGCCATGTTCAAGGCTGCATCCCCAGCATCTGCCGTATCACCGGCAAGATCAGCTGCCATGCGTTCGAGGTCGCGGCGATCTCGTCGTAATGGCTGGCGCCGGGCAGGATCAGCACTTCCGCGTGGTCGCCGGCCAGCTTGGCCTTGGCCGCGTAGTCGTGCGCCACGCGGGGCGGGGAGATGGTGTCGAGCTCGCCCGTGGCCAGCACGGTGCGGCTGCCGTTGGGCATCAGGTCGGCGGCGTTGGTGTCGCTGTAGATGTCCGGGCGGTCACTGCTGGCGCTGCCTGCCAGCTGCGCGATGTCGCGCTCGCAGCTGGTCTTGATCAAGGCTTGCTCGTGGCGCAGGTCGGCCAGTCCGCCCAGGCTGAGGATGTTTTTCACCGGCAGATACTGCTCGCGGTACAGGGGGCTGCCCTTCGGCAGTTTTTCGCGCCCCGCGATCCACTGCACCAGCTGGCCGCCGGCAGAATGGCCCATGGCCACGATGCGGCTCGTGTCGAGCTGGTACTGGCTGGCGTGCTGGCGCAGGCTGTCGAGCGCCGCGTGCATGTCCTGGTAGGTGCCCGGATAGCCGCCGCCTGGCTCATCGACCCGGCGGTACTCGACATTCCACACGGCGATGCCTTGCGCGGCGAGGGCGCCGGCCACGTTGTGCATCTGCGCGATGCCGCCGAACTCCACCGTCCAGCAGCCGCCATGCACCAGCACCACGACGGGAAACGGCCCCGCGCCGCTGGGACGGAACAGCTGCGCATACTGCGACGGCGCCGCGCCATAGGCGAGCTGTACAGTGGGCGCGGGGCCGTGCAAGGCCAGGTAGTCATCCAGGCTCATGGGAGCGGCGACGGTACCCTGGCTGCAAGCGAGCAGGGCGGTGGCAATCAATGAGGACGGCAGGGACATGGTCATGACGGCTTGTGCTTGAGGAAAGAGCAATACTCTAGCATAGGCAGGCGCCACTGCCGGCGCCGGACGGTGAAGGTGCGCCGCTTGCCGGCGTGCAGGCGACAGCGGCGGTGTCGGCGGAGGCGGAAAGCTGCTCTTTTCCCCATGAAGAGCCTTGCCACATGGTATATTCCGGGCATCAGTTTTCCGCTTATCGACACGGTGCAGCCAAACAACATCATCACATTACTGGACGCCGAGCATAATGCGCTGGGGAGCATCGCGGCCGGGGTCGACCTGGCCCATGCATTGGAACATTTATTGCTGGCGCTGCAAGGCCAGGCTGAGGACAGCGCACATGCCTGCCTCGTGCTGATCGACGAGTCCGACCGCTTTTGCGGCCTTTCCGCACCCAGCTTGCCACAGGACCTGTGCCTGGCCCTGCGCCACGGCGGCGAGCAGCCTTCACCGTTCGGCACGGCGGCCTTTTCCGGCGCGCCCGCGTATTGCGGCGACATCACGCGCGACCTGGGCTGGAGCGCGGGCCGCAAGGAAGCCTTGCTGCACGGCTATCGCGCCTGCTGGGTCGCGCCCGTGTTTGGCGCCAGCGGCCATATCCTGGGCGTGCTGGGCATGCTGTTTCCCACGCCATGCCATCCCACCCAGCCCGAGATCGAGCTGCTGGCCGTCGCCGCCAGGGTCGCCTCGCACGTCATCGAGCGGGGCCAGCTGGAACAGCAGCTGCGCGACAGCCGTGAACACTTTCACTACGCCATAGAAATGAATACCCAGGTGCTGTGGACGGCCGATGTCGACGGCAAGCTGGACTATGTTGCGCAGCGCTGGCGCGAATGGACGGGTGTCAACGGCCTGGGCACTGGCTGGCTGGATGCCATCCATCCGGAAGACGTGCCGCAGTCGCTGGCGGCCTGGAGCGAATCCGTGGGCAGCGGTCAGCCTTTCGATGCGGAAATGCGGGTGCGCCGGCAGGACGGTTTGTACCGCTGGGTGCATTCGCGCGCCTATTGCCGGCTAGATGCGTCTGGCAAACCGCTGAAATGGTACGGTTCCTGCGAAGACATCGATGAACACTGGCAGGCGCGCAATGCCTTGCTCGACAGCGAAGCGCAATTCCGCTCGCTGGCATCGACCATGCCCAACCAGGCCTGGCTGGCGCATGGCAATGGCACCACCTACTGGGTCAACGAGCAGGTTTGCCACTACACGGGGCAATCGCTGAAGTCGCTGGTCACCAGCGGTTTTCGCCATTGCGTGCACCCGGACGATCTGCTGACCACCCAGCACAGCTGGGAACGCGCCGTGTCCACCGCCAGCGCATATGAGCACGAGTTCCGCATGCGCGGCGCCAGCGACGGCCAGTACCGCTGGTTCCTGGCGCGCGCCTTGCCCCTGTTCGACGAGGCGGGCACGGTGCTGCGCTGGGTGGGCACCAACACGGACGTGCAGGAACAAAAGAACGTGCTGGAAAAGATGGCCTATCTGAATTCCTCGCTGGAAGTGGAAATGGCCAACCGCACGGCCGACCGCGACCGCATGTGGCGCTTGTCGACCGACATCATGCTGGTGGCGGACTTGAGCGGCATGATTATCGCCGTCAATCCCGCCTGGACGAGCATTCTCGACCGGCCCGAAATCGAATCGCTGGGCATGGATTTCATCAGCCTCGTGCATCCGGACGACCGCATGGCAGCCTTGCAGGACCTGTCGCGCCTGGCCCATGGCGCGCCCACCTTGCGCATGGAAAACCGCTACCGGCGCCGCGATGGCGGCTACCGCTGGATTTCCTGGACGGCCGTGCCGGCGCAAAAGCTGATCCACGCCATCGGCCGCGACGTCACGGACGAGAAGGAGGCGCGGCTGGCGCTGGTGCGCAGCGAGCAAGCCCTGCTGCAGGCGCAAAAGCTCGAATCGATCGGCAAGCTGACGGGCGGCGTGGCCCACGATTTCAATAACGTGCTGCAGATCATTTCCGGCAACTTGCAGCTGCTGAAACTGACGGTGGCCGACAACCCGCAGGCGGCCAGCCGCCTCGATTCGGCTGCCTCGGCCGTCGAGCGGGGCGCCAAGCTGTCGTCGCAGCTGCTGGCCTTTGCGCGGCGTCAACCATTAAAACCGCTGGTGACGGACCTGGGGCACTTGCTGCGCCGCATGCATGAGCTGATCCGCCGCGCCCTCGGTGAGGATGTTTTTGAGGAAACGTTCATCAGCGACGGCCTGTGGCACACCCTGGTCGACCCGAACCAGATGGAAAACGTGCTCCTGAACATGGCCATCAATGCGCGCGACGCCATGGACAAGGGCGGACGGCTGACCTTTACCTTGAGCAATGTCACGCTGGACGCCGCCTACGCCAGCCTGCATGCCGATGTGCTGGCGGGCCAGTATGTGCTGCTGACCATCACGGACACGGGCCACGGCATGGAGCGCGACGTGATCGACCAGATCTTCGAACCGTTCTTTACCACCAAGCGCGAAGGCGAGGGCACGGGCCTGGGGCTGTCGATGGCCTACGGCTTCATCCGCCAGAGCGCGGGGCACATCAAGGTGCACAGCGCCCCGGGTGCGGGCACGACCTTCAAGATTTACCTGCCGCGTTCGCTGGAAAAACTGGCCGAGCCGCCACCGGGGCTGGGCGGGCCCGTGCTGGGCGGCGGCGAAACCATACTCGTGGTGGAAGACGATGCCCCGGTGCAGCACACGGTGGTCGACATGCTGCGCGGCCTCGGCTATGAGGTGCTGCATGCGGACGATGGCGAATCGGCCTTGTCCCTGCTGCGCACGGGCGTGGCCATCGATTTACTGTTTACGGACGTGGTCATGCCCGGGCCCGTCAGCAGCAAGGAACTGGCGCAGCAGGCCAGGCTGCTGCTGCCGGAGCTGGCCGTGCTGTATACCTCGGGCTATACGCACAACGCCATCATGCAGGGCGGGCGGCTGGACCCCGGTGTCGAGCTGCTGAGCAAGCCTTACCGGCGCGAAGACCTGGCGCGGCGCCTGCGCCACCTGCTGGCCGACCGCCGCCTGGTGGGCGCGCCCGATCCGTCCGGACGGCGCATCCTGCTGGTGGAAGACAATGACGACGCGCGCGAAATGACGACGGAAATGCTCAACATGCTGGGACATACCGTGCATGGCGTGGCCAGCGCCGAGCAAGCCTTGCCGCTGCTGGCCATGCCTGGCCTCGATGTGCTGGTGACGGATATCAGCCTGCCCACCATGTCCGGTTTGGAACTGGCGCGCCATGCGCGCGAGCACTGGCCGCGGCTGGATGTGGTCTTCGCCTCCGGCCACGACTGGGGTGCCAGCCTGATGCAGGACGCCAGCGCGCGCTTCCTGCGCAAGCCCTTCAGCCTGGAAGAGCTGGCCGGCGCCCTGAAAGCGCGGCGTATCACGGATTGATCAGCGGTCCGGCGCCAGCAAGGCTTGCTGCAGCTGTTCGATGCTGAACGGTTTCACGAGAAAACGGGCGTGCGGGTCGCTGACGCCGGAGTTGGCCGGGGCGTGGCCCGTGGAAAATACCACTTCCAGCCGCGGATAGTCGCGCGCGGCGACCTCGGCCAATTCTGCGCCCGACATCTGCGGCAGGCTGATATCGGTCAGCAGCAACTCCAGTCCCGGCGTGCCCAGCAGAGGCAGCGCTTCTTCCGCCGTGCCCACGGCCGTCACCGCATGCCCGAGCATGCCCAGCAGATCACCCGTCATGGCGCGCGCATCCGCATTGTCTTCCACCAGCAAAATATTCCGCCCACCCGGCCGTGCGGGTGTGGGGGGCTGTGGCGCCAGCTGGGCGCGGTACTGCTGCAGCGCCGTCACGTGCTGGCCGTTGGCCAGCAAATGGCGGATGCGCCGCGCCAGGTCTTCGCGCCGGTAGGGTTTGCTCAGCAGCTCGACGCCCGGCTCCAGCCGGCCACCCTGCATGATGGCATCCTGCGTGTAGCCCGAGGTAAACAGCACGGCCAGCTCCGGCAGCAGCAGCCGGGCCTGGCGCGCCAGTTCCGTGCTGGCCACCTTGCCGGGCATGACCACATCCGTAAACAGCAGGTCGATGGGGATGCCGCTGCCGACGATGTGCATGGCGCTTTCGCCATCGCTGGCGCGCAGCACGAAATAGCCGAGGCCGCGCAGCATGTCCACCACCGTGGTCTGCACCTGTACGTCGTCTTCCACGACAAGGATGGTTTCCTTGCCACCCAGCACTGGGCCGCTCAGCTGCAGCGGCAGCTCGGTTTCCGCGTCCAGCGAGCGCGGCAGGTAAATGCGGAAGGTGCTGCCATGGCCAGGCAGGCTGTCCACCGTCAGGTGGCCGCCGCTCTGGCGCAGGAAACCATATGCCATGGACAGGCCCAGTCCCGTGCCTTCGCCTTCGCGCTTGGTGGTGAAGAAGGGTTCGAAAATCTTGTCCAGCAGTTCGGCCGGAATACCCGTGCCCGTGTCGGAAATGGCCAGCTGCACGTAGTCGCCTGGCACCACGTCCGCATGGCGGGCCGCGTAGGCACAGTCGAGCACGCTGTTGCTCAGTTCGATGGTCAGCTGGCCCTGGCCCGCCATGGCGTCGCGCGCATTGATGGCCAGGTTGAGGATGACGTTTTCCAGCTGGTGCGGGTCGACCAGGGCGCGCCAGCTGTCGTCTGCCAGCATCATCCGCGTGTCGATGGTCTCGCCCGTGGCGCGGCGTAGCAGCTCTTCCATGGAGCGCAGCAGGTGGGCCAGGTCCGTTACCAGCGGTTTCAGGGGCTGGCGCCGGGCAAACGCCAGCAGCTGGGCCGACAGTTTCGCGCCACGCTCCACTGCGGCCGTGGAACTGGCGATGCGCTTGGCGGCCAGCGGGTCGTCGCCCACGGTCATCTGCAGCAGTTGCAGGTTGCCGGAAATAATTTGCAGCACGTTGTTGAAATCGTGGGCCACGCCGCCCGTCAGCTTGCCCAGGGCTTCGAGTTTTTGCGATTGCAGCAGCGCCGTCTCGCTGTGGCGCAAGGATTCCTGCATGCTGCGCAAGGTGCTTTCCGCCTCTTTTTCCACGGTGATGTGGCGGCCCGTGGCAAAAATCAGGTCGCCTTCGGCCGCGGCCACCCAGGACAGCCAGCGGTAGCCGCCATCGCGGTGGCGGTAGCGGTTTTCAAAGCTGGGCACGCTCTCGTGCGGCGCTTGCGCCACTTGCGCCAGGGCCTGGCGCGTGGCGCCCGCGTCGTCGGGCACGATGAAATCGAACAGGCTGCGGCCCAGCATTTCCTCGGGCAGCCAGCCCAGGATGGCGGCCGCGGCAGGGTTGACCGCGGTGAAACAGTGTTCGGCGTCAACGGCCACCATCAGGTCTTGCGCGCTGCGCCACAGCCGTTCGCGCTCGCTGTTGCGCGCCGCCAGGTCCGCTTCGAGCTTCTTTTCCACGCTGATGTCGCGCGCGCTGCAATACACCTTGTCGCCTTCCGGCACGGCCACCCACGACAGCCAGCGCCAGCCGCCCAGCTTGTGGCGGTAGCGGTTCTCGAAGCGCAGCGCCGGCTGCCCCTGGCTGGCCGCATCCCAGGCCGCATAGGTGCGCGGCAGGTCGTCGGGATGGATCAGATTGAAAAACTTCGTCGTGCGGATTTCCTCTTCCGACCAGCCCAAGGTGGCTTGCCAGGCGGGATTCGAGTGCTCGAAGTAGCCGTCCAGGTTGAGCACGCCATGCAGATCGGGGCTGACTTGCCAGGTGCGGCCAAATTCGCGCGTGCGCTCGGCGATTTTCCGCTCCATGCCGGCACTGAGCAGACGCAGCTGTTCTTCCGCCTGGGCCCGTATGATGGTGGACCAGACGCGCTCCGACACTTGCACGGCCAGTTCAATCTCGTCCGCACGCCACAGACGTGCCGCGCGGCTGTGCACGACGAACAGGGCGGCCAGGCGGCCATCTTTGGCGATGGGAATGTTCAAGAAGGCACGGATGCCCAGGCGCGTAAAGGCGGCCAGCGCGGCCGGCAAGGCCGTGCGCGGATCGCTGGCCACGTCGCTCACGGCCACGGCCTGGCCGGCGGCCAGCGCGTCGGCCAGGCTGGCCGCATAATCTCCCAGGAAATATTCGCCGGCCGCGCCCGGCGCCAGGCCATCGCTCCACGCATGCTGCAGGGTAGGGGCATGCAGCGCCTGGCCGATGTCGAAACAGGCTACCTGCTGCGCGCCGAGGCGCTGGCCCAGCATCTGCGCGGATAAGGCGAGGATGCCGCCCGTGTCGTGCAGCGGGCGCAGCCGGCGCTCCAGTTGCAGCAGGAAGGCCACGCCGCTGGCGCCGCCCTGGCCATCCGGGTGCAGTTGCGTCGTCATGCCGGCCTCAGCTGCCGGCCAGCGGCAGGGTGACGCTGAACAGGGCGCCATTGCCGGGCTGGCTTTGCAGGGTGATGGCGCCGCCATGCGCGTCCACCAGCTGCTTGGTGATGAACAGGCCCAGGCCCAGGCCGCCCGTGCGGTCCTGGTGCACGACGCGTTCGAAGGCGTCAAAGATGCGCTCCTGGTCGCGGCTGTTGATGCCGATGCCATGGTCGCGCACTTCGATGACGGCGCTGTTCTGCGTATGGCCCAGGCTGATCTCCACCGGCTGGCCCTGGCCGTAGCGCACGGCGTTGCTGATCAGGTTGACGACGATCTGCTCGACGCGGAAGGCGTCCCAAAAGCCGTGGATCGGCTCGAAGGCCAGCACTTCGAGCACGCTGCCCGTGGCGGCCGCGTGCGGACCGAGGTCGTCGGCCACCCTGCGTACCAGGCTCGTCAGGTCGACGGCTTCGCGGCGGATCGACAGCTTGCCGCTGCTGATGCGCGAGACGTCGAGCATGTCGTCGATCAGGCGCACCATGCTGCGGATCTGCCGCCCGTCGCGCGCCACCATCTTGTTCAGCTTGTCCGGTTCGAAGGCGGCCAGGTTGCCCCGTTCCAGGTTGACGGTGCGCATCTGTGTTTCCAGGAACAGGGTGTTCAAGGGCGTGCGCAGCTCATGCGCCACCATGGACATGAACTCATCGCGCAGGCGCAGCGAGCGCTGCAGCTCGGCTTGCGTGGCGCGCAATTCCTTCAGCAGCGCTTCCTGCTGCTGGCGGCTGTATTCGAGCGCCTGCACCTGGCGCCGCGTCTCGCTGCGCTGCTGGTGCAGGGCGACAAACACATTGACCTTGCTTTGCACGGCATTGATGTCAAGCGGCTTGTGCAGGAAATCGACGGCGCCGCTTTCATAACCCTGGAAGGCGAAATTCATTTCCTTGCCGGCCGCCGTGACGAAAACGATGGGGATGTGGCGCGTCTTTTCCGTGCCGCGCATCAGCTGCGCCAGCTCGAAGCCATCCATTTCCGGCATTTGCACGTCGAGGATGGCCAGCGCGAAATCGTGTTCCAGCAGCAAGGCCAGCGCTTCTTCGCCGGACGAGGCCTGGTAGACGCTGCGGTCGCTCTCGCGGATCAGCGCGTTGAGTGCGCGCAGGTTCTCCGGCAAGTCGTCGACGATGAGTAATTTGGTACTGGTTTCAGTGTTCATGTTTCATTCCTGGCACTTGACGTCCAGCGTAGTGGGATGCGGCGGGCGATGGCGCACGCTTGCGGTAGAGTTTTTCCTGCCCCGCCACGGGCTCGAAATCGGTGGCAAAGCGCGTAAACTGCACGCTTTCCTTGCTGCCCAGGCCGAGGAAACCCCGGTGGCACAGCGATTCGTGGAACAGGGCCAGCGAGCGTTCCTGCAAGGTCTTATTGAAATAAATCAAGACGTTACGGCACAAAACCAATTGCGTTTCGACGAAGACGCTGTCCGTGGCCAGGCTGTGGTCGGCAAAGTTGATCTTCTCGAGCAGGCGCGCGTCGAAGCGCGCCGTGGCGTGCTCCAGGGTGTAATACTCGCTCAGCTGGCCCAGGCCGCCCGCTGCCACGTAATTGTCCGCATATTCCTGCATGCGGTGCAACGGATAGGCGCCGCGCGCGGCCGTGGCCAGCGCCTGCGGATTGATGTCGGTGGCGTAGATGCGGCTGCGTTCCAGCAAGCCTTCCTCGTGCAGCAGTATGGCCAGCGACAGGGCTTCCTCGCCCGTGCAGCAGCCGGCCACCCAGATGGTGGGCGAGGGATAGGTCTTGAGCACCGGCACCACGTGTTCGCGCAAGGCGAGAAAAAAGGCCGGATCGCGGAACATTTGCGTGACGGGCACGGTCAAAATCTGCAGCAGTTCGCCAAAGCAGGCCGGCTCGTCCAGCACGCGCTGCTGCAAGGCAGCCAGATCCGCGCAATGCAAACGCTCGAGCGCGTGGTGCAAACGGCGCAGCTGCGATGCTGGCGAATAGTCGCGGAAGTCGTAGCTGTAGCGCTGATAGATGGATTCCATCAGCGCCTGCAGTTGTGCGCGTTCCGTATCTTTCATGCCAGTAGGCATCAGCGGTACTCCGTCCGCCGGCGTTCCCACAGGCGCGCCATCAGATGCGTTCCATCTTCGGCATCCACACGCGCAGCAGCGAGTACAGGCGGTCCAGGTCGATCGGCTTGGCCAGGTAGTCGGAGGCGCCCGCCTGCAGGCATTCTTCCTGGTCGTTTTTCATGGCCTTGGCGGTGATGGCGATGATCGGCAGCTTGTTGTAGCGGCCATCGGCGCGGATCA
>RCUS01001643.1_pt1 | contig 11148 bp, 14 predicted proteins | sample 2166221 | NCBI WGS metagenome assembly RCUS01 (sample SAMN09932758, study PRJNA488358) | compost metagenome | isolation source: compost soil in cyclohexanecarboxylic | place: Germany: Experimental Botanical Garden | reverse complement strand
GCCCCCGCCGGTAAGGCCGGTAGGCGAAAAGGGCAACAACCCCTTCAGAAATCCCGAATCCGTCGAGTCTAACCCTGTAGACCTCGGCGTCAAACATCTTGGGGCCATGCCCCAAACCCCGCTGATCATTTCCCGCGCTTGGTCTGATGAAGCTCCAGCCCAACCACGACAAACGATCTACCAGTTAATCACCCACTTTCTGCCTGCCTTGTAAGCGATATAGCAAACGACCCAAACCGGTGGGCCCAAAAGAGCAATCACAACAGCGGCTTCTTGAATACTCATCAGAAAAGACCCCCAGCGATGACCTGAAACCGGATATCAATGGTGCGCATAAGCGACTTAGCAATGTGATCTGAGACGTACCGAACAGCAGCATCAGCAGTTTTGAAAACACGAACACCGCCACGCGAAGCCTGCAAAGAAAGCCCACTGCAAACCAGCTCATAACCACCAGTGACAGGTACAAGGACCAATTCAGGGGTCTGGTTAGCTGGAGCCGCCTGAACCATACCCCGGAAAACATCGAGAGTGGCTGTTTGCATGTCGTTTTGCACCTTCTGAAATGACGTTATAGGCATATCGTAGCTACGTTTTCATATTCACGCAACGCAATTTTCAAAAAGCCATCGGAACCCCCAAGCCAGCGACCCGGCCCACAGCAAGATCCAGCGCAAATGCCAGATAACGGACTTATGGCGGTCATCCCAGAGAACGCGGCAAAACAGCATTAGCATCGACATATCAAATCCTCTCCACCTGCAGGAGCAACATCAGCTCGCTTTTGGAATCAGAGTCAGACGACGAGAAATTCCAGCCAAATAGCCCAGATCGCGCCTTTTCCTCCTTGTTGTCAGTGAGCCCGCCCAAAACCACCATTTCCCCATCGGCAACGCTCAACGCCGTTTGGATCTCGCGTTTATTGAGGGTTGGGTTCTCTGAATTGCCCGTTGTCGTCTTCACGAAATTCGAAACGGTTTGCACCAGGTCAAGGTCAGTCGTGCGGCCACGAATCCGAGCAGTGACCTCAAGAATCACGCCGGAGCTGTGGTACTCGTTCGATTGAGTGGTCTGGCCATTGGGGTTGATAAGAATCTGCCCAGCAACCGGCACATCAGCACCGACCTGAAGGCGAACCGATTGGTTGTTGCGAACACGGGCAAAAGGCGACGTCAGCACCTTAAAACGACCATCTTGGCTAATGGCCGACGCGACAAAATCCAAGCCACCAGCATGAATCGAGAGGCTGTTAGTCAGCTGATCGGTACCGAGGGTGATCCCCATTTTGCCCTTGAACAGATCGGCCACCATTTTCAGCGCTGAAGCATCCTGATCGGACTTCGACACCTCATACAGAACCGCCCGAACAACAACCGACGGCGACGGCGTATCCACCTGAGCCAGCAGATCCTTGAGTCGGGCAATCGCGGCCTTGTCGCCAGAAAACACTAAATACTCATCACCTTTGGTTGATTGAACGCCAGTGGTGATCGATGAACTGCCCACCACATCACCGCCAGCTTTTAGCGATCCACCACCTGTGCGACGGTTGGCAAAAGTGCCTTCAACCAATGGCGTCAGCAGATCCACGAGATAACCGGTGTCCTGGTACTGAGGCCTATACAAAAACGGCGTGCCTTTGGTGCCCTTGATATCCACCTCAGGCACAACGACTTTCGTGCACACCGTCACAACACCACCCAGATCACGAGCCTCATACCCATTGGCATCGAGGACGGCCCGAAACATTGCGGCATCGAGCGCACGACCTTGAGCGCGAACAGAAACAAAGCGCTGATCATTCAGCACCGCGTCACACAGCACATAGGGTTGCCGTGATACTTCTTTGAAATACAGGCTGATTACCTGACTCAGTGGCATCGACTGCATGTCGAACGATGGAGGCATGTCGTACCCGGGAATCGGCGATTTAAGCCGATCAGCCGCGGGGGCATCGTTCACCACCCAAAGCGGAACCGGCTGAATATCCTTCGACACATCCACCATCGGCGGCGACTTCGGTACCGGTGGAAGTTCAACAACAGACGCCCAGCTCAGCAGAGGCAAAAAGCACAGAACAGCAGAAAGGAAAATTCTCATTTTTCATTCGCCTCATCACGACTTTGCTGACTGGCAGGAAGTGTTCCCGTCCAAGTGGCGATTCGCTGACCTTCAACATTGCCCACCATCATCACGCCACGACCGACAAACAAAGCCGGGGATTCAAACCGAAACCGGCCTTTTTCATCGGTCAGTACAATCCATCGCTCACCCCGGATAACCACTTCACCCGAAACGCGAAGCCTTGAAGAAATCGGCGTTCCACCAGGTGCAACAGGAGTTGTGCCGGGAACAGCCGCTGCACCAGGTGAAGGTGGTGTAATTGAAGTTGAAGCTTGAGCGCCATTCGGACGCTTAACAAAATCCCCCCTCAAGAACTTAATCATGAAGGTTGAAGCAGCAATAACAATCACGACCAGGAGAGCAGCCACAAACCAGATCATCGGGTTACGTAGAACATTTTGACGTTTATCAACTACTACTTCCTTGCCAGCAGATCCCCCAGCGTAAGATTTATAAAGCGGAAAAATGGCCTTGTCATAGTTCATAACCTTTCGGGAAAACATGGCCGTCTTGGTGATCTTATCGCCTTCGAAAAGCTCAAGCCTATAAGTCCGAGCGAGTCCAAGAGTCTTGATTTTCAAGGTTCGTGCTGTGAGCTCAATAACAGACCGAACAGAACGATGAACATCAGAGATGCTCTGAAAGATCAAAGCACAGTCACAGCTCACACCCGTTTCAGGATGCGTGTAGTGACGGTGCATACGGAAAAATTGCATATGCTCAGGCGACAGTTTCTTGTCTTTATTCCAATGGCGCCAAGCCTCATCGATAACAACCAAATCACCCGCTTGAACAACCGAAACAACTTCAGGCTTCTTTTCATCCGGAAAAAAAGCAGGTTTTTGAACATCGTCATCAGTCACATGGACGATGCCGCCAAGCTTCTCACGATCAAGGCCCTTGTGTTTTTTCATCAAGTAATCATGAATTTTTTCAACACTAATACCGTCAATGTTGGTGACAATCCGGCGACCTTGTTTGATGGCAGGCAACACAACGTTAGCCGTAACCTCAAAAGACTTACCGGAACCCATGACCCCTGTATAAGCGTTAATAGCCACAAAAAACTCCTTATCCGATCACAGGAATGCGTCGAATGATAAAGCGCGTTACCAATGCAGAAAGGCATGCAGAAACACCAAAATCAATCTTGAAAACATCCAAGAAATACCAAACTCCCGGAGCCTGAGACGAAAAAGCAGAAGTCAAACTAGAAACACCTGGGAGAAGCGGTATAAGCACCTGAATGAATTCAGTTGTGATGAAGAAGAGCGCGAAAAATACTACAAACTTCACCATTGCCGACTTAGCAAACCAAGCCGCAAACGAGAACAGCGCGGACAATACTCGACCGAACATTGTTATGCCCTCAACACGATGAACAAGGCCGCAAGAGTCCAAACAAGCAACATGGCAGCCTCAAACGGCGCCCTATTCTGTTCGATCAAATCGCAGTGAGCCTCCAAACGATATTCGCGATTAAAAACAGACATCGTCGGTTTGGGGCACTCAGATGCATGCGCTGGAACAGCAAAATTTTTAATATCCGGCATCAAGTTAAGGATCGGCGAAAGAATCGCCTGAGCCGTTGGTGTCGGTTCCATTGACGGAGGAGGTGTATTCGGATCATCGCCAAAATCGACTTTCTCACCCTCGCCCGGCGTTGGTGTCGGGTTCGGATTCGTCGACGTTTCTGGCATCGGAAAAGGAACTTTGTTGTCAGTAGTCGGAGAAGCCTCAGCCAAAAAATCACCGACCGTTGGTGCTTTATCGGGATTCTGGGCTAACCAATCCTTTACATCCTGCGCCGTGATCGGATCAGTAGCAGGCCAAGGCAATGCATTCGACTGAGTCTGAGCAGCTTTCCACGAGGCATTGGAAATAGCCGCAAGCATCTCAGGCGAGAGCTGAGTTTCTGCCACCGCGTCAGGGACATCAGCAATTGCCTCCACAACTGGCTTAGGCACAGGCTCGTAAGAAGGCGGAGCAACAGGCGTCAACGTCGGAGGAACAAACGAATAAACAGTTTGTCGTTGCCGCGTTTCACCAGTACCGACAGTACGATTGTAAGAGTTCGCCCAATAGCCATTCGGCCCCGGATAAGGCCCCGGATAGTATTGAGAAAAAGTCCAATCGAGAGGTTGAGCAAAAGGCTCAGGGTTGGCACAAGTACCTGAAGCTGGACACGCAAAACCCAGTGTCTTGATGTGACGAATCTTACCGCCACTCTCACGGAAATAAAGATCTTGGCCAGCGCCATACTGATCGAGCAAATCAATGTAACTGCTTGGCATCAGGCCCAAGTTAGAGCCATCAGAAGTACCCATACCTTGACCAGAAAGGGTAACGGTTTCATCGTCACCGTATAGCCAGTCAATCATGGCTCCCTGACCAAGCGTGACAGCACCAGTCACAACACCTGCAACAGCAGCCCCGGCCAACAAAACAGGCCAACTCACAGCAGCTGCACCACCCACAGCAACGCCTGTTGCAATAGTGGTCAGGGAAGCCCCTGCACCGGCAATGGTGGCACCGAAACGTGGATCATTTGCCGCAAAACCAAGTTTGCCAATTTTCGATTGAACAACACCAGAAGCCGCCGTATTGACCTTGCCGTTATAGGCTCGAACCACCGCAGCCTGAGCGGGCTGCAAGGCAAACAGCAAAACAATAACTAACCCCGCAACCCCTGAATGCAGACGACTCCACATACGATCCCCCAGGTGAAAAACAGTGCGTACCAAACTTCAACCGTCATGACGACGACTCCAAAAAAAACGGAGGCCGAAGCCCCCGTATTCACCAGGAAAAGCGATTACGCCCCGCGAACTTGCCGGATAACGAATTTGACACCGGCAACGATGACGTAGACGGACATCAGCAAGCCAGCAACAGCCAGAACACCCAGACCAACAGCAGAGAAATCGACGCCGGAAGCCAGCGATGCGATATCAGTAGGAGCAGTACCACCCATGTTAAAACCCTCAGAATGTTGCGTGGAAAACGCCACGCGCGTGTATCGCTCTAGGCCCTTCTCACCATTTGAATAAGGACCCCACAGCCGAGCGAAAGCAGATAAACAAAGACCGTCGATGAAAAAGCAAAACCGAAATAAGCACCCGCTGCGGATGGGTCAAACGGTTGTGCCATCAGATCAAGAGCAGTGGATTCACTCGGCGCGATCATGTAGGCCTGAGTGACGGTCTGGGCTTGGCCATCAGGGCAATACCCCTGAACGCCCTGTCCCGGAACGCAAACCAGAACGGTCTGAACATTGCCAAGAGCCACTGCCACGATTACGAGGCCTTCGCTTGATTGTTCATGGAGCCAAAGAGGTCGACCTCTTTAACGAACTTCACGCCGATCAGCGTCAAAGTTGCTTTGCCCTGTGCACCTGGACGCGAGCCGTATTCCAGCTCAAACAGACCCGGCAACTTGTTGATCATGGAAGCCTGCAAACTGACGTCAGCCGAAACCTTGGTCGGCTTGAAACCGAATGCATTTGCAGTGTCTTCGCGATATTCGTTGAGGTACCAAACCGACAACCCTTTACGCATTTCACCGGTCTTTTCATCGACCATTTCCCACGTATCAGCCGACGTGATGAGCGCTCGTTCAGCCATGTCAAAACCCCTATACTCGATACGGCAGCACCTTCGAAAATCGGCCATCGCTGCCACGAAACAGCCGATGCGCGGATTCTCATAGGCGCAAACGTCAAAGTCAAGGGACTTTGATCAAAGAGGTTTGACTTTTAGGAGGTGAAAATGCCGGATTTTGAGATGCCATCAGCATCCCAATGGATGGACATACTGAAAAAAGAGAAGGGTTTTGACAGCGATGCAGAGTGCGCCGCGTTCCTGAACGTGTCTAAACAGGCGGTTTCGCACTGGCGTCAGGAAAAGCATCAAATGGGAGTCGGTGACTGCATGGCCGTTGGCCTGGCTATCGGCGTGAATCCGCTTTTTGTCATCGTGTGCAGCCAGTTTCACGCGGCAAAACCAGAGCGGAGAGCAAAATGGGAAGCCTTGGCCCGGCCAATAGAACCAAAAATTCCACGGAAGCCGGGCAAAAAGAAGCTTAACGCCTAGGCCTCCGAACGCCCTCGCCAAGAGGTAAGCCGGCGATGAAATTGACCGCAGCCGGCAGACCTTGATTGCGTGCGATCAGTAAAACGAGCGCATGCGCTTTATTGCGGACGACTTTGTCAAACTGGTGATCGGTCAAAGCACCGAGCAACTGCGAATTACCATCAAGCCTCGAAGCGTGCTGACGGTCACCATCCTCCGAATCATCCACGACAATTGCTTTAGGTAGCGAAGCCAAAAACGCCTTGAGCGTCCGCGAAAACTGGAGCTGATGCCGACCCAAAAAGGCATTGGCAAACTCGACAAAGCGTTCGCGTGCAAATTTGTCACCTTGGGCAGCTTCATGCAGCAACTGAAAAGGGGTAGAACCCTTGGCACGAGCGGCTTTGACATGCGCACCGGCAAGCTCTTTTTCAGGCCCCCAACGACGTTCGCGCTTCTCACCATCAGCAGTGAACTGGCCGAACTTGGTCAAATATTCCTGAGCCGACAGAGCCTTGCGAATATCCAGACCCAAATGCTTGACCGTTTTGCCGATTTTGACCGTCTTGAGGGGAGCAGGTAGGCCCACGGCCTTGCACGCAGTCGCCCAGGCATCGAACAAGCGATCGCGAAGCAAGGTGATTTCCTTTGTGGTCAGCTCACGACGGAAAAACCACAGGTGATGCTCATGAGGGTGCCAGCCGTTTTGCCTGCCGTGCGTAACCTCGAGGTTAGCGATTCGACCGATATAACCGAGGAAAGGCATGGACTCTGCCCTTGGACGCTTGAGCGCAGTGGGCCGGGTCGCTTCCTTGAACGCCTGAGATTTTTGCAGGTGCTGCATGGCCTCCTTGAACTTACCCAGCAAATCGCCCAGCTCATCACCGATACCGTGCTTGACCGTGAAAGTGAGCATGTAGCTGGAACCATCGACCTCAGACACGGCGTTATAGGCGTCAGAGATCTCATCACGACGCATCCGGTTGATTTTTGCCGAGCAAAGCGGGCAAGTCCAAACAGATCCGCAGACCGCCACTTTGTGCCATGTCACAGAACCTGAATCGAGGTTTTCCCAAAGCTCTGGCTTCTCGCCGGGCACCTTGTTGCGATAGCAGCTCACGACACGAAATTTCGGAGCGACGTTGACGGCCTCGGTGCTGGAAACTTCGCGTGTTTGAATGTCACTGAACTCAGCGCCCTGAATCGGGTGGAGCTTATGACGGATCTTAGGCAAACCGATGGAGGTAGCCAGCACCTTAGTGATCTGACGTGTCTGGATGTCGCTATAAGCGACTTTGGCGAACAAATCGGTGTAAGGGGTGGGAATTACCTTCTCACGCTCTTGCCAGTACTCAGGGCGGCTCAGAATGCGTTGCGCATGACGTTGGAGAAGCCAACGCTCAAGCAAGGCCTCATCACCGTCCCACTCTTTTTCCCAAGATTGGTTCTTTTCGCTGTAAACGAACCGAGAAATTTCGCCAGTTTCTTGGTCTAAAATCTCTCTAACCTGCTGATTTTGCTGGGGTTTAACCAGTACAGCGGTCCCGAATTCGTCGGTAAATTTCGTAGTATTACCTAGGGCGGCTGCGCCGCGCTGCCCGTCCTCGCGGAGCTGCGGGCGGTCAGCGCTTACGCCTCCGCCTTGCGTCGCCTCAATGCACGACCCATTGCGGGCTGCTGTCTGCTGCTCTACCATCTAGAAACTTCCCATTCCTGGCGCAACCTAGAACAGGGAATCCAAAGGGTCAGTGTTGCAAGCACTGGCCCTTTTTCTTTTCTGCCCCCGCCGGTAAGGCCGGTAGGCGAAAAGGGCAACAACCCCTTCAGAAATCCCCGCGTTAACAGAGTCTAACCCTCTAGACCCACAAAACTAAAAATCTAAAGCGTCTCCGACGGCCCTTCGGGGACTCTCGCCGGCGAGGCCTCGGGAGCTGGGGAAAGAAGCACTCCCCACCCCCCTCAGTGAGCGTTTGGTCGTTACTGGTCTATCAAGGGCTTTCGCGGCATAAACGGGCTGATGAAGCGACGCCCATTTATTCCACGGTCCCTTGACAGCCCATCCACTAAAACAGGGCACTGCCCAACACCTGAATCCGAATATCAACGAGCCGAGCCAACGGCTTAGCGATATGGTCGGCCACGTAACGAATCGCAGCATCAGCAGTGCGAAAAACTCGAACATCACCCCGAGAGGCCTGCAAAGAAAGGCCGCTGCAAACCAGCTCGAAACCACCGCTCACAGGAACCAACTGAATTTCCGCAGACCGATTTTCAGAGGTGGCCTGAACCATACCGCGAAAAACATCTAAAGTGGCTGTAGCCATGTCGTTTTACACCTTGCGCGCTTACGTTATTGGCATATCGTAGTCTCGTTTTCATGTTTAAGCAAACCAATTATCCAAAAGCCATCGAAACCCCCAAGCCAGCGACCCGGCCGACAGCAGTATCCAGCGCAGATGCCAGAAAACTGATTTGTGGCGGTCATCCCAAAGAACACGGCACAGCAGCATTAACATCGACATATCAAATCCTCTCCACCTGCAGGAGCAGCATCAGCTCGCTTTTGGAATCGGAGTCAGACGACGAGAAATTCCAGCCAAACAGCCCGGATTTCGCCTTTTCCTCCTTGTTGTCAGTGAGCCCGCCCAAAACCACCATCTCCCCATCAGCAACGCTCAGCGCCGTCTGGATCTCGCGTTTGTTGAGGGTTGGGTTCTCTGAATTGCCCGTCGTTGTCTTCACGAAATTCGAAACGGTTTGCACCAGGTCAAGATCAGTCGTGCGACCACGAATGCGAGCAGTCACCTCAAGAATCACGCCGGAGCTGTGGTATTCGTTCGATTGAGTGGTCTGGCCATTGGGGTTGATGAGGATCTGGCCAGCCACAGGAACATCAGCACCAACCTGAAGACGTACAGATTGATTGTTGCGAACCCGGGCAAAAGGCGACGTCAGCACCTTGAAACGACCATCTTGGCTAATGGCCGACGCGACAAAATCCAGCCCGCCGGCATGAATCGAGAGACTGTTGCTCAGCGTGTCGGTACCGAGGGTGACACCCACTTTTCCCTTGAACAGATCGGCCACCATTTTCAACGCCGATGCATCCTGATTCGACTTCGACACCTCATACAAAACAGCCCGTACAACAACGGACGGCGACGGCGTATCAACCTGTGCCAGCAAGTCCTTGAGTCGAGCAATCGCGGCCTTGTCGCCAGAAAAAACCAGATATTCGTCACCCTTGGTGGCATTGACCGACGAGCTCAGCGCCGAGCTACCAACATCACTACCGCCGACCTTGAGCGAGCCACCACCAGAGCGACGATTTGCAAAAGTGCCCTCAACCAATGGCGTCAGCAGATCCACCAAATAACCGGCGTCCTGGTACTGAGGCCGATACAGAAACGGCGTGCCTTTCGTGCCCTTGAGATCCGGTTCAGGCACGACGACTTTCGTGCACACCGTCACCACCCCACTCAAATCCCGGGCCTCATACCCATTAGCATCGAGGACGGCCCGGAACATCGCAGCATCGAGCGCCCGACCCTGTGCGCGAACAGACACAAAGCGCTGGTCATTGAGTACGGCATCACACAGCACATAGGGTTGCCGTGACACTTCCTTGAAATACAGGCTGATGACCTGACTCAGCGGCATCGACTGCATGTCGAACGATGAAGGCGTGTCGTACCCGGGCAAAGGCGAGTTCAGCCGATCAGCCGCGGGGCCACCGTTGACCACCCAAGTCGGCACCGGCTGAATATCCTTCGAGACATCGACCATTGGCGGAGCCTTGGGCACGGGCGGCAACTCCATGACAGACGCCCAACCCAGCAAAGGCAAAAAGCACATAACAAGGGAAACGAGAATTCTCATTTTGCGTTCCCCTCATCACGACTTTGCTGACTGGCCGGAAGTGTCCCTGTCCAAGAAGCGATCCGTTGGCCCTCGACATTCCCGATCATCATCACGCCGCGACCGACGAACAAAGCAGGCGATTCAAAGCGGAACCGGCCCTTTTCATCAGACAGAACGATCCAACGCTCACCCCGGATAGTCACCTCACCCGTAACCCGAAGGCGCGACGAAATCGGAGTTCCACCAGGTGCAGCAGCTGGAGAAGCGTTTGCACCAGGTGAAGCAAGTGACGGAGTTGTTCCAGGAGCAGCAGCAATTTCCTTCGGATGATCAACCTGACCACCTTTGAAAAACTTAGTCAGAAAGGTCAGAGACGCCGTGACCAGGACAACAAGGAAAACCGCAACAATCCAGATAACCGGATTCCGCAAAACGTTCTGACGTTTATCAACTTGAACTTCCTTACCCGCCGATCCGCCTGCATACGACTTATAAAGCGGGAAAATTGCCTTGTCATAGTTCATCACTTTTTTGGCAAACATTGCCGCTTTAGTGATCTTGTCACCTTCAAACAACTCAAGGCGATAAGTCCGAGCAAGGCCCAAAGTTTTGATCTTGATAGTTCGCGCTGTCATCTCGACAACCGATCTAACAGAACGATGTACGTCGGAAATACTTTGAAAGATCAAAGCCACGTCACAACTAACACCGGTCTCCGGATGCGTGTAGTGACGATGCATCCGGAAAAACTGCATATGCTCAGCCGACAGTTTTTTATCCTTGTTCCAGTGCCGCCAAGCCTCATCAACGACAACCATGTCACCGGCCTGCACAACAGAGACGATTTCCGGTTTTTTCTCATCCGGGAAAAAGGCAGGCTTTTGGATGTCGTCATCAGTGATATGGACGATTTTCCCCAGCTTTTCGGGGTCTAGACCTTTGTGCTTCTTAAGCAAATAGTCGTGGATTTTGGATTCACTGATACCGTCAATATTGGTAACGATCCGACGCCCTGACTTGATAGCCGGCAACACAACGTTAGCCGTAACCTCAAAGGACTTACCGGAACCCATGACACCTGTATAAGCGTTAA
>RCUS01001642.1_pt1 | contig 11150 bp, 9 predicted proteins | sample 2166221 | NCBI WGS metagenome assembly RCUS01 (sample SAMN09932758, study PRJNA488358) | compost metagenome | isolation source: compost soil in cyclohexanecarboxylic | place: Germany: Experimental Botanical Garden | reverse complement strand
GCCAGTGGCCTGGGTGAGTGAAGGCTGGGAAAGTGAATCTGCCAATAGCCTTCGGAGCACACACCATGCAAAGGAACACCAACAGAACGCAATTCTTCTATCAGAATGGAAAACTGATCACCCTGAGGGTTGGTGAACAAGGTCGCAGCATTTTCCGTACTGCGGATGTGCCACTCGCCGAACTGCAAACGGAAGGCACGCACTCCAGCGGCTTGCTGGCGACGGACGATAAGGGTTCAGTGCTGAACGTGCAGGAAAACACCTGATTTTGGAGGAACGGGCGCTATCGAGAACACTGGCGTATCCGGTATCAGCCACCGCGTCGCCTGCTTCGCGGGCATGCCCGCTCCCACAAGGACCCCATCAGCTGAAGGAATGTGCTGTACCTGTGGGAGCGGGTTTACCCGCGAACACCGGCGCAGCCGGTGCCAGCCACCGCGTCGCCTGCTTCGCGGGTGAACCCGCTCCCACAGGGACCCCACCAGCCGAAAGAATGCGCCGTACATGTGGGAGCGGGCGTGCCCGCGAACACCGGCGTAGCCGGTGCCAACCACCGCGTCACCTGCCGGGGGCGCTCGCTGACACCTGCGCCTGACGTCAATCCAGCGCGCCGTTCAACACCTCGTAGATGATCCCCGTAGCGACTGCCACCAGGATCAGGTCCGCACCCGCCTGCATCCATTCATAGCCATCGTAATGAGGGAGCTGCCCCAGCAGCCTGCCATCCAGCTTCTTGGCGATACCCGGCGGCAGTGGTTTGCCACGGGCCAGGTTCTTCTGAATGCCAGGGGGCAGCGCCGGCCCTGCGCTCCAGTAGCCACGGTGCCCGTCAAGAATGCCAAGCACATCGCCACGGTTTATCGAGGGCCCACCATACGAGCCCCCGTGACCTTGACCATGCTGGCCCTTGTCCTTGCCGTGGCCCTGCCCTTTACCATTACCCGGGTCGGCATAAGTGAGCGCCGGCCCCACTGCCAGCGCGATCGAGGTAGCGATAACTGCCCATCGACGCTTTGCCATAGCTGTTTCCTTACACCAGAGACGTCCCAGCACTGTAGACCAAAACCCGGTTCAGGGTGAAAGTCCCCAAACGCGGGTCAGGGCTTGGCACTCCGATAGAGCATGATGGCTGCCACATCGAGTGCCAACACGGCAACGGCGAAGAGAAACATGAAGTACAGATCTTCTGGAAACATGGCCGTATCCCCAAATGGGCAGGTTTTCAGGGATGCAGCAATTCCCGTTCCAAACACCTCGCTGAACGAGCCTGCCCATCTGCTATCGAGATGATTGCTCCGTAACCACGACATCAGCCGGCAATGTTCCAGCGCGGCTTTCCCATTTTGCGACCACGATCGGCGCCAGCGCATTGCCGAGCACGTTCAGTGCCGTAACGGGCATGTCCATCAATCGATATACACCTGCAATCAGGGCCACGCCTTCCAATGGCAAACCTGCCGCTGTCAGGGTTGCAGTCAGAATCACAAACATGAACCCGGGCACTCCGGCAGCGCCTTTGGACGTCAATACCATGATGAATACCAGCATCACCTGGTCGGCCAAGGCCAGTTCAATATTGTAGGCCTGCGCGATAAACAGCGTACCCAGGCCCGCAAACAGCGACGCGCCATCCAGATTGAATGAATAACCCAACGGGATCACCAGCGACGTGATCGCTCGCGGCACACCCCGTGCTTCGGTCTTGGCCATCAATTGCGGCATGACGGTGGCAGAACTCGCGCTGCTGAAGGCCAGTATCAGTTCATCCTTGAAGGCCTTGATGATCTCGAAGATATTCTCGCCAACAGCCCTGGCAACAAGGCCCAGCACGGCAATTGCGAAGAACAGTACCGCTACATAAGTAATGGCTATCAGTTTTGCCAGCGGCATCAGTGAGTCAATCCCGAAGGTCGACACGGTGACGGCTATCAGGGCAAAGATGCCGATCGGCGAGTAGGCCATGACCATATGAGTGACCTTGAACATGGTATCCACTACCGTCTGCAGCACGGCAACCAAAGGCTGCCTCCTGGGTTCATCCAGCGTAGACAGCGCCACCCCGAACAAGATGGCGAAGAACAGTACCGACAACAGCTTCGCCTCTGCCATTGCGGCCACTACATTATCAGGAATGATGCCCAACAGTACCTTGCCGAGCCCTGCCGAACCATTTTGCACCGGTGGCACTGCTTCACTCGCCGATGAAACGGCGAAGCCCGCACCGGCGCCTGGCTGGAGCACGTTACCGACCAGCAGGCCGAAAATGATTGCGACCCCGGTCACAACAAAGAAATAGACAAGGCTCTTTGTTCCCACCCGCCCCAATGCGCGTTTGCCAGAGCCGGCTATGCCTACCACCATGCAGGAAAACACCAGCGGCACGATGATCATTTTCATCAGTTTTATAAACGCATCGCCCGCCGGCTGTAGCACTTGCTCAATCCACCACCCCTTGTAATCGGGAAAATGATTCAACAACACGCCAACGCATATACCGACAGCCAGACCAATTGCAATTTGCGTGATTAAATTTATTTTTATTCTCACAGGACTGATCTCTGTTTTTATAAAATACTAGGAAGCAAAGATTGCACTTAAATTCTTGAACCCCTTGATTTCGAGCGGATTACCACTTGGGTCCAGGAAAAACATTGTCCTCTGCTCGCCAGGCTCACCCTCGAAACGTACAACCGGTGGAATTTCGAACTGCACGCCCAGAACTTCAAGGCGTTCAGCCAAGGCTTGCCAGCGATCCAGAGGCAATATCACCCCGATATGAGGCATCAGTACAAGGTGCGGGCCGACCTTGCCAGTGCGGCTGGTTTCAAAGGGCTTGCCCACATGCAGAGATATCTGGTGACCAAAGAACTCGAAGTCTACCCACGTATCAGTGCTACGCCCCTCGACACAGCCAAGAACCTCTTTATAGAATTTTCTTGCTTCATCCAGATCTTTGACATGATAAGCAACATGAAAGGGTGTCAACATGATGGTACTCCTCGAACGGAGCCACTATCCTCACACCGCCCGGCATTCATGTACACCAACTGACACTTGGCCTGAGCATAAGCATTACTTATGGACATTCAAAATCTGGAAAGCCTCATATCTGTTGTTGAATGCGGCTCCATTGCGGGTGCGGCAAAGAAAGCAAATGTTTCAGCCGCTGCAATAAGTTTGCGCATTCGAAATCTGGAGAAACACTTGGGCTGCACTCTCTTCAATAGAGAGGCACACGCGATAAGGCCGACAGAAAAGCTGCTGGCATTGATTCCACGGATACGTTGCATCGTCGAGCATGCCAATCAGCTCAGGAACGACCTGAACGCCGACACGCTGACCGGGGAACTGCGCATTGGCGCCATATCAACCGCCCTCACCGGTCTTGTACCGGCAGCACTCGAGCATTTGTCATCCTCCGCGCCCGACCTCAAACTCACCATCACGCCCGGTGACTCGAAACTGCTTCATGACAAGCTGATCAATCAGGAAGTGGATGCGGCAATTCTGGTGGCGCCACCCTTCAGGACAGCAAAATCGTTGAGAACGCTCACGTTGCGCAGCGAACCGCTGTGCTTGTTGGCACCTGCCGCGGCCTCCCGGGCTGAAGCGCAGGCAATGCTGGCCACCGGGCCCTATATCCGATATGCCGTGGATTCCTGGGGCGGCCTGATAACCCAGCGTTATCTGGACGATCTGGGTCTCGCGCCCAGCGTGGCTTGCGACCTGGATGCGCTCGAGGCCATCAGCCTGCTGGTGTCGCTGGGGCAAGGCGTTTCCTTGGTACCGCAATGGCCGTCATTGCTGGAGCAATCGCCAAACGCCCTCATTCTGACCGATGACCCAAGGTACTGCCGCGACATAGTGCTGGCCTACAGTGCCGGCCATCACCGCACATCGGCAATCAAGCTGCTGGCATCCGTACTGATGGCCTGACACCCCAGTTCAGTACAGACGGGCCTTGATCAGCGGGCGCAGCAAGTAATTGAGCACGCTGCGCTTGCCGCTGAGGATATCCACCTCGGCAACCATGCCGGGGATGATCGGCAACACCTCCTCGCCGCGCTTGAGCTGGCTGCCGTCAGTGCGGATCAGCACCTGGTAGTACGACTCCTTGCCGTGGGGCGTGTCCTCCTCGATGGTGTCGGCGCTGATCTGCTCCAGGGTGCCCTTCAGGTCGCCATAGATACTGAAATCGTAGGCGGTGATCTTCACCTTGGCCGGCATGCCCGGCACCAGGAAGGCCACGTCGCGAGGCTTGATCCTGGCCTCGACCAGCAGGCGGTCCTCCACCGGGATCACTTCCATGATCGCCTCGCCGGGCTGGATCACCCCGCCACGGGTGTTGATCAGCACGGTATTCACCCGCCCACGCACCGGCGAAACGATCCCGGTACGGCGCAGCTGGTCCTGGCGCTGCTGGACAATCGGCTCCAGGGCACTGAGGTCGGCCTTGCGCTGTGAGCGTTCGGTATAGGCATCCTGGAAGTAGCTGCTCTTCAGCTCGGTCAGCTTGCCGTTGAGGGTAGCGATGTCCTGGCTCAGGCGTAGCGCCTCCATCTGGCTCACCGCACGCTTGGCCACCAGCGGGCGGACCAGGTCGAGCTGGCTCTGGGCCAGGCTGATCTGCCTCTGGATCGCCTGGCTGCCTTCGAGCAGCTTGTCACGCCGCGACTTGAACAGCTCGCGCTCGGAACGCGCCAGCGGCCCTTGCGGGTCGATGTCCGATGGAAACTCGATGGCCGCCTTGCCCAGCACTTCGGCGTCCAACCGGGCGATGGCCGCGCGCAGCACGCCGGCCTGGTTGGCCGACTCCTGGAAATTGGTGAGAAAGCGCGTCTCGTCCAGGCGCAGCAGCGGCTGGCCGACCTCCACCAGGTCGCCCTCCTGCACCAGCAGACGGTCGAGAATGCCCCCTTCCAGGCTCTGGATCTTCTGAATGCGGCTGAACGGCACCACACGCCCATCGCCGCGCGTCACTTCATCGAGCTCCGCCCAGGCGGCCCAGGCGACGAACAGCAAGACGCTGCCGAGCAGGGTCCAGAGCAGCGGGCGATAGACCGGGTGAGTGGTCGCCAGCAAGGGATCGGCCAGTTGCCGGCGCAGCACTACAGAACTTTTTTCAGCTGCCATGGCCAGCTCCTTCGGCGACCTGCGGCGCCTGCACGTGGTTGCCCAGCACCACCTGGTTCAGCGGGCCGTCCATGATCACCTGGCCGTTGCGCAGCACCACTGCACGGTCCACCAGCGCCAATACGCTTTTCTTGTGGGTGGTGATGATCAGGGTGCGCCGGCCCAGCCATTTCTGCAGGTAGTCGATGACCTGTTTCTCGCTGTTCTGGTCGAAGGCCGCGGTCGGCTCGTCGAGCAGCAGGATCGGCGGGTCCTGCAACAGTACGCGGGCCAACCCCACTGCCTGGCGCTGGCCACCAGAGAGGCTGGCGTTGCCCTGGATCGGCATGTCCAGGCCCAACGGGTGGGCGCGTACGAAAGTGCCCAGCCCCACGCCATCGAGGGCTTCCAGCAATTCCTCGTCGCCCAGCGCGGCGTTGGCCAGGTTGAGGTTTTCGCGCAGGCTGCCGTGGAACAGCGCCACATCCTGCGGCAAGTAGCCGATGCCGCGCTGGCGGTCGGCCGGGTCGAGCTGGCTCAGGGCGATGTCGTCCAGCAACAGCCGGCCGGATTGCGCGTCGAGCAGGCCGCTGAGCAGCCGCAGCAGGGTCGACTTGCCGGCGCCGTTGCCGCCGAGCAGCGCTACCCGCTCGCCGGCCTGGATGTTCAGCGCCTGCACGTCGACCACCGGTGGGCTGTCGCCGTGGGCCAGGCGCAGCGCCTCCAGGCGGTAATGCCCGTGGAGCCGCTCGCGGTGCACGAAGCGCTTGCCGGCGGGCCGCTCCTGCTCGGCGGACATCAGCTGGTCGAGGCCCTCCAGCGCCACCTTGGTGTGCTGCCAGCGGCCAAGAATGGCGGCAGCCTGGGACAGCGGTGCGATGGCCCGCGAGGCCAGGATCGAACAGGCCACCAGGGCACCGACGGTCATCGCGCCGTCGCTTATCCGGTAGACGCCGAACACCACCACCCCGACATAGCACAGCTGCTGGACGATGCTCGCCGAATAGCTGAGGGTCGAGGCCAGGGCGTGGGTCTTCATTGCGGTACCGGCCAGTTCCCCGGTGAGCGTCTCCCACTGCTGGCGGCAGCGGCCTTCGGCACGCGCGGCCTTGACCGTCTCCAGGTGTTCGAAGGCTTCCAGCAGCACGCTGTTCTTCATCGCCCCCTCGCGCAGGTTCTGCCGCGACAGGTGCCCCAGCAGGCGCTGGGTCAGCAGCCCCGGTAGCAGCATCAACACGCAGGCCACCAGCGGCACCCAGACCACATGGCCACCGATCACGGCAATGATCAACAGGAAGATCACCACGAACGGCAGGTCGCTGATCAGCGCGGCGCTAGACGAAGTGAAGAACTCGCGGACCGACTCGAACTCACGCACCTGGGTGCTGAACGCGCCCATCGACGCCGGTTTGGCGGCGATCCGGGTGCTCAGTACACGTGCGAACAGCAGGCTCGACAACTGCAGGTCCAGGCGCTTGCCAAGTACGTTCAGCAGGTGCCCGCGAAGGATCCGCAGTACCCCGTCGACGATGATCGCCAGGGCCACGCCGCTGGCGAGTATCCATAGGGTATCGAAGGCCGCGTTGGGTACCACGCGGTCGTACACCTGCATGGCGAACAGCGCCGAGGCGACGGCCAGGACGTTGGCCACCAGGGCCGCCGCCGTGACTTCCGCATAAGAGCGCCAGAGCCGCTTGAGCGGCCCGAAGAACCAGTGCTCCGGCAGGCCGCTGGCGTAGTCGCCCACCCGCCCGTCGGGGTGGTAGCGGCACTTGGCGAACACCGCCGTGCCGCTGTAAAGCGCCTCCAGAACGGGCAGCGCCATGCACTCACGGCCGCCGTCGCTCTGCGGCACCAGCACCTCGTACTGCTCACCCTCGATGCCAACCAGCAGCAGGCTCCGGCCATCGTCGAGCAACAGCAGGGCCGGCAGCAGGTAGGCGTCCATCTGCCGCAACGGCAGCTCCGCAACCCTGGCAGTGATGTCGGCGCGGCGCAGGGCGCGGGCGACCAGGCGCAGCGGCAGGCGTCCGTGCTCCAGTGCCAGGCCGTCGACCAGCTCGGCGTCGCCCAGCGGCCGGCCCAGTTGCCGGCACAGCAGCAGCAGGCCCTGGCGCAGCGGGTCGTCGTGGTTCAGGGTCACGACATTATCCGGGGATTGTTCAACTTCCATGATTCAACCGATTCTCCAGTAATGCCCCCAACAACCCGACCTGCGCGGCCGCCCGATACTCGATGCGCTTGCGCTCGATGTGCAGATTGATCAATTGCCGCTCGGCCTCGAAGCGTTCGCGCTGCACGTTGAGCAAGTCGATCACGTCGCGCCGGCCGACCTCGAACTGCTCGCGGTACAGCTCGCCAACCTGCTCCGACTCTGTCACCTGCTGGCTCAGCGACTGTTCCCGCCAGCGCAGCGTGTCACCGTTGTCGAACAGCGTCTGCAACTGCCGGCGGATGTCACGCTGCATCGCATCGGCCGTCCATTGCGCCGACTCCAGACGCTGTTGCGCAGCGGTCGGCCGGCGGAAGTTGGAAAGCCCCTGGAAGGTGTCCATGCGAAAGCGCAGCGACATCACCGAGTCGCTTTCCGGGCGACCGCCGATCTCCCGGCGCAACGCGGAGGCCTCCAGGTTCAACTGTGGCAGCAACGAAGCCTTGGCCTCGCGGACTTGCGCCTCGGCGACATTGGCGTCCTCCAACGCCTTGCGCTGCAACGGCGACTCACGGATCACCCGCGCCACGTCGCTGGCAGCCAGGTAGCGCTGCAGCGACATCGGCTCGGGCTCCACCAGTTCGGAGGGGTCCTGGCCAACCAGGATCGCGTACTGGTTGCGCGCGTCCTGCAGGTTGCCCTTCTCCAGCGACAGCTGTTCCTGGGCACGCGACAGTTCGAGGTTGGCGCGGTCCAGTTCGCTGCGGTCGGCGTAACCGTCGCTGCCGCGCGCCTGGGTCATCTCGCGGATGCCGTCCAGGCGCTGGATGTGCTGGCGCACCGTCTCCACCCGGCGCTCCGAGGCAAGCACATCGAGATAGGTCTCGACGATATCCAGCGCCGCATCATCGCGCGCCACCAGCACCGCCTCGGACAGCTTGCGCCGGGTCGCGCTGGCGCTGTCGACCTTGCTCGTCACCCTTCCCCAGTCATACAGCATCTGCGATACGGTGACGTCGTAGACGACCTCGCCGACGTCGAACTCCTGCGGCCCCCCGGACATGCTGACAGAGGGGTAGTAACCACCTTTGGCGATCTCCACTTCGGTGCCGGCACGATCCGCTTCGGCCATCGCCGAACGCACCTGCGGGTGGATCGCCAACCCCGCCCGCACCGCCTGGTCGAGCGGGATGGCCGAGGCGGACAACGGTAGCCCGAGGCACAGGAGCCAGAGGGCTCCCGCGCCACGGCGCCGTCCCTTGAGCACGGACAGGCCGCGCATCAGACCACGACCTGTACCGTGTTGTCCTCGATCAGCAGGGTACTGCTGCCAAAGTTGTAGACATCGTAGGTTATGCCGTTGACCTGCTGGGTGGTCCCGGTGTTCACGGCACCCACCACGTTGAGGGTGTCGTTGCTCTCGCCGGTGATCTGCAGGATGTTGTTACTGTCGGTGATGGCGTCGACCTCCGCGGCGGTCAGGGTCAGCACGCTCCCTGAGTCGCCCTTGCCGAGGTCGATGCGCTCGATGTTGGAGAGCATGCCGACGCCGACCGCGTTGTAGTCGAGGTCGATGCCGTCGGCCAGGATCAACGTGTCGAAGCCGGCACCACCGTCGATGCTGGTGAAGTCGGTCGCGGTGATCTGGATGGCGTCGTTGCCGTTGCCGGCCACTACCTGATCGCCGGTCCCCACGTTGAAAATCAGGTCGCTGCCATCACCTCCGTTGATGTGCTCCGAACTGCCGTTCGCCCCGGACATGACATCGTCCCCGGCGGTGCCGTTAACGTCGATCTGGCCGATGTTCAGCGACAGCCCGTTAGGGGCCAGGGTGATGCCATAGGCCGAACTGTCGTTGCCGTTGGTGTCGGTGGCGACGATGTTGAACGAGATCTGCGAACCGAGGTTGAGGATATCGGTGATGTTCAGCCCCAACTGGGTGAGGACGGTCGGGCTCAGCAGGTTCAGCGAGAAGTTGCCGGAGCTGTCCGCCTGGATCGGCAGCAACTCGACGTTCAGCACCGGGGTGATGACACGGATCACCACGCTGGAGTCCGGCTCGGTGGTGCCACTGAAACCGAACCGCGGGCTCAGCGGGTTGAGGCTGACATCGACGCCGAAGTTACCGATGGTCACTGGCTGCTCGATGCTGCCGCCAACGCCGATGGTCGCCACATTGCTCGGGTTGCCGGCCGGGTCCTGGCCGGTTACCGAGACCTGGGCGTTGAGCAACTGGTCCAGGGTAAGGTCGATGTCCAGGTCGGTGAGCAGGTTCAGCGAAGCCAGCCCGCTGTTGTCGGCAGTCACCGTGGCGGTGGCGGTGACGCCGCCGATGTCCACTTCAACCGTAAGCTCGGTTCCCGGATCGGTGGAGATCGTCAGGATGCTGCCCACCAGCGACAGCACCGGGGTCGCAGGCGGGATGGTGTCGACGGTGAACGGCACCGGGGTCGACGCAGTGCCGCTATTGATGTCTGCGGTGACGGTAGAGGCGCCCTCCGGGAACGGCCCCATGCCACCGCCAGGGGGAATGGTCACGGTGACGCTGCCGGCCAGGATGTCGCCGGCGGTGATGGTGTGCGTTGCCTGCGTCTCGTAGCCGTTCTGCCCGGCGAAGGCGACGGTGATCACCTGGCCGACCTGCATGGTCGGGCGGATCGTCACGTCGACCTGGATGCCGTCGCTGATCTCCGCAGCGTTGATCCAGGTATCGGCGGCTTCCGGCACGCTGATGGTCGGCGGCGCCAGGTCCGGCGCGTTGATCGTCGCCGGGCCGCTGAGGTTGCCGGCAGCGTCGGCAGTAACCCCGCTGATCAGCTCGCCGGTGATCAGCGGTGGCGCCAACGGCAGGCTGAAGTTGCCGAGGCTGTTGACATTCACCGTGATCGGGTTGGCGCTATCGCCGTCGATCACGAGGCGTACCTGGCTGTTCGGCTCGGCGGTACCGGTCAGCAGCGCACCGTCGGCACTGATGCTCAGCACCGGCGCCGACGGCGCCACCGAGTCGACCGTGGTACTGGCCGGGCCACTGCTGTTGCCGGCGGCGTCCTCGGCCACCGCGTTGACCACCGTGCCATTGGCCAGCGGCGTGGTTGGGGTGAAGCTCCAGTCGCCACTGCCGTCGGCGGTCGTCTCGCCGATCGGGTTGCCGCCACCATCGGTGAGGATGACGGTGGCGCCGGGCTCAGCGGTACCAGTGAGGACAACACCATTGCTCGGTTCGATAGTCGGCGCGGCCGGGGCGATGGCGTCAACGGTGACGCTGGTCGGCCCGCTGGTATTACCGGCCGGGTCCTGGGCCACGGCGTTGATCACCGTGCCGTTGGCCAGCGGCGTGCCGGGCGTGAACGACCAGTTGCCACTGCCGTCGGCGGTGGTCTGGCCGATAGGGTTGCCACTGCCATCAGTGAGGATCACCCTGGCGCCGGCTTCGGCGGTACCACTGATCTCGGTACCGTTGCTCGGTTCGATCGTCGGCTGGCCGGGGGCTACCGCATCCACCGTGGTGCTGACCTGTGGGGTGCTGGTGTTGCCGGCGGTGTCCTGGGCCACGGCGTTGATCACCGTGCCGTTGGCCATAGGCGCGCCAGGCGTGAAGGCCCAGTTGCCAGTGCCGTCGGCGGTCGTCTCACCGATCGGGTTGCCGTTGCCATCGGTGAGGATCACCTTGGCCCCGGCTTCAGCGCTACCAGTGATCACGGTCCCGTTGCTCGGGTCGATCGTCGGCTGGCCAGGTGCGACTGAATCCACCGTGGTGCTGCCCGGCAGGCTGGTATTGCCGGCCACGTCCTGGGCCACGGCGTTGATCACTGTGCCGTTGGCCAGCGCAGGCGCAGGCGTGAAGGTCCAGTTGCCACTGCCGTCGGCGGTCGTCTCGCCGATCGGA
>RCUS01001641.1_pt1 | contig 11155 bp, 12 predicted proteins | sample 2166221 | NCBI WGS metagenome assembly RCUS01 (sample SAMN09932758, study PRJNA488358) | compost metagenome | isolation source: compost soil in cyclohexanecarboxylic | place: Germany: Experimental Botanical Garden | reverse complement strand
GCGCGATGACCCGCTTCCTTCGCACGAGCCGCTTCTGCGGTCATCAGGCGAGCAGCGACCAGCTTGGTGGCCATGTCGGCCATACGCAGCTGAACGGCCTGGTGCTTGTCGATGGTCACGCCGAAGGAGCTACGCTCGCTGGCATAGCGCTTCGCTTCAGCCAGAGCATTCGCAGCCAAGCCGACAGCACTGGCGGCGATAGCGATACGACCGACTTCGAGCGAGTCCAGCAGGTGGCGCATGCCCAGGCCCGGCTTGCCACCGACAACGGCAGTCGCCGGCACCTTGACCTTGGAAAGCAGGATCTCGACGGTGTCGACCTGGGTGTAGGCCATCTTGTGAAATTCACTTTCCACGGTAACGCCTGGGAAGGCTTTTTCAACCAGGAAAAGGCTCAGTCGTGGACGACCGGTTTCGGCATCGACGCTGGTACGAGCCAACGTCAGCAGCAGAGTCGCACGCTCACCGTTGGTCACAAAGATCTTGGTGCCATTGATCACGAAGTCCGATTCGTCTGTCGACGCAACGGTGGTGATCGACTGCAAGTCGGAACCGGCTGCTGGCTCGGTCAGACAGAGAGCGCCACGGTGTTCACCGGTCGCCATCAGAGGCAGGTACTGGCGCTTCTGCTCTTCGGTACCGTGCTTGCTGATCGCATAGGCGACAGTACAGTGGCTATTGATGAAGGCAGCCAAGGTTGTCCAGCCGGCAGCGATGGTTTCCATCACGGCAGCGAACACCGGCAAGCGCAGCTGGTAACCGCCGTACTCTTCCGGAATGGCCAGACCGAACAGACCCATTTCCTTCATCGCTGCCAGCATCTCTGCCGGGAACGTCTTGCTCAATTCGAGCTGCTGAACGTTGGGCCGGACTTCTTTGGCGATGTACTTACGGACGGTTTCGAGAATTTCTTTCTCGACATCGTTAAAATCGTTGAATTGGCTCATGCAGTCCACCCTCCGTCCGCAGCAATGGCTTGACCAGTGATGTAGCTAGCCTCTTCAGTGGCCAGGAAATAAATGAGGTTCGCGATCTCTTGCGCAGTACCTTTGCGCTGAGCCGGAATGATTCGGCTGATCCAATCAGGATTCGCACCGACGCCACGGTTCATGAACTCTGCAGCGGAGCTAACGATCGCAGCTGAGTTGCCGCGTACATCAGTGTCGATCGCGCCTGGGCAGACTGCGTTGACGGTAATGTTGTGCTTTGCGTGGGTCTTGCTGATCTGACGGGTCAGACCAACCACACCGAATTTCGAAGCGGTATAAGAAGCGCCATCGGCGCCGCCAATGAGACCGCCAATGGACGATGTGTTGATGATCCGCCCATAGTTCTGCTTGACCATGTGCTTGATCGCGGCTTGGCAGCCGAAGAAGGTGCCTTTGAGGTTGATATCAACCATGTGATCCCACAGGTTCTCCGTGGTCTCCTCGATATCAGCCATGCCGTCGAAGACGCCGGCATTGTTGACCAGAATGTCGACGCGGCCATATTGGTCGACAGCACCCTGCACCAGCGCTTCCACTTCCGCTTGGTTGCGCACGTCTACCTTGACGAACTGGACTTCAGCACCGGTTTCTGCCAACTCGCGAGCAACGGCTTCACCGCGCTCAGCGAGAATCCCGCCAATAACAGTTTTTACGCCTGCAGCAGCGAACGTCTTGGAAAGCGCTAAGCCGATACCGGACTCACCGCCGGTAATGACCGCAACGCGGCCTTTGAGGTCAAACATGATTATCTCCACATCATGGGGCCACGCCGAAGGGCGCAGCCCCTCAAACAGACTTAATTAGCGAAGCGCTGGCGACGTCCGAAGCGTTCACGAACCTCAGCAAACTCTTCTGGCCGCTTCTGGGTCATTTGCTCGTAGTAACCGATGCGGCTGATGCCGTACGCACCCATCTGCTTCAGCAGGCCGAGCGACTCCGCCATCTTCAGTGCGAAAGTGTTAGGGTTGAGAATAGTGGGGTCACGGTGCTGGCCATTGCTGAGCAGCCATTTCTCGGTGGCGGCAGAAATGATGGTGCAGGACAGAATCACTGCCTCTACTCCGCCAACCTCGCGAGCTTTTTCGGATGCCGAAAGCGCGTCACGGGCGACGCCTTCAAGGTCTTTGATCATGTCGGTGATGTGCCAGTCGATGTAACGCACATCGCGGCACTTCTGCTCTGCGCCGTAGATTTTGACGAGATCCCTCATATAGGCCGCAGATTTACGGTGATCGGTTACCAGCAGGTAGTCGTAGCCGAAATAGCTGACGTGCTGCATCGCGGCTTCAAGCGGGCCGATGACAGGAATGTCAACCAACTCACGGGCAGCCCGTACGCCTGGATCATTGCAGCAGCCGATGATCACAGCGTCGAAGCCATCTTTCTCAGCCTGGATCACACACTCGAAAAGCTCCTCTTCAACCAGGTGCTTGGGGTACCACCAGTCGCAGTTTTCAGGAACGTTTTCGGTGTTGGTGACCACCAGCTCGTTCCCCTGGTTGAGGTACGGCGTCAGGGTTTCAGAAATCAAACCGTTGTAGGCCGGTGTACCGAAGGGGTTGATGAAATTGACACGAACACCCATGAGAAAAGCTCCGCGATTGTTATGTGCCCCGCCTTGAACGGAGCTTTCGGAAAAACCTACCAGTCGTATTAAAAATTAGACCGTTGAGTCAGTATGATTGAATCTTGCGTCGTGTCAATAGGTCGCAGCGGTCTTGATCAGCCGCTAATCAGACGCTGCGGAGCGCGCCTACGACCGCACCAGATCGCGGCAACACGCTCCAGATCGGTGCAATACAAACTCCTCACGAGCCCCTTGCACGGTAGAGGTCTGTTGTATAGATTATACCCGCCGGTCAGTTTTTTAGTATGACGGGACAATCAGACAGAGGTGACTCACACCTCCAACTCCAAGAAACGATGTGAGGAGCAAGGGATGATCAAGGCAGTAAATGTGGGCGCGGGCTTCCCAGGCGTATCCACCGCCACCCTTTCGGGGGAAGGCGAGATTCTCTTCTTGAGCGGCCATTGCCCAACCGATAGCAATGGCGACGTGGTCGAGGGCGACTTCGAAGCTCAGGTTCGAGCCGTATTCGAGAACTTGAAGGCGACCCTCGCCGAGGCCGGAGTGGGCTTTGAAGCAGTCGCCAAACTCACCACGTACGTCGCGAACTTCGAGCCATCGATGCTTCCCGTCTTCAAAAAAGTGCGAAACTCGTATGTGAACGAGGCGTGCCCGCCAGCGAGCGCCCTGGTCACCGTACCGATGCTCTACGACCCAGCCGTACTGATCGAAATCGATGGCTTCGCAGTAGTACCACGTCAACCGAAGTAAATAAGCGAGTTGCCAGAATGTCTCAATTCGATGCTGTAATTGTCGGTGCCGGCCATAACGGCCTGGTATGCGCCGCGTACCTGGCCAAGGCTGGGAAAAAGGTCTGCGTGGTCGAAAGGCGTAACATCGTAGGCGGAGCAGCTCTCACCGAAGAACTGTGGCCCGGCTTCCACCTTTCGGTTGCATCCTATTGGATGTCGTTGATGCAGCCCAAAATCATGCTTGACCTTGACCTGCTCAAATATGGCGTCGAAGTGATTCCGACCCCGCCGGGCATTCATCCATTCCAGGACGGCTCTGTCGTCACTCACTGGGCGGACGTCGACCGGATGTGTGCTGAGATCCGCCGGTATTCCGAGAAGGATGCGGATGCCTACCCGGGCTATGTCGAGCACATGAAGAAACTCGTTGGGCACCTTCGTAAGCTGTTGTTCGAAGTACCCATCGACATTTCGACCGGCAAGGTGAAGGATCTGACCAAATCAGCCGCCCTTCTATGGCGCATGAAAGCGGCAGGCCCAATGTTCTACGACATCTGGGATTTGCTGACGCTGAGCTGCCACGACTTCCTACGCCGCTGGTTCGAGAGCCCTCAAGTGCTCACCATGTTCGGCTGCTACACCTCCGGGAGCGGCGGCAACATTGGGCCTATGGTTCCTGGAACCGCGTATGTGCTCGCGCGCCCATACCTGCGAGACGGCACCACCAAAGCCGGCCCAGGAGGCCTGGTTAAAGGTGGCATGGGCGCACTGGCGAACGCCATCAAGCAATCGTGCTTGGATCATGGCGTCACCATCCGCTGCAGCGCTCCTGTGAAAGAGATCATTGTCAAAGACAAACGCGCAGTTGGCGTACGCTTGGAAAGCGGTGAAGTCATCCACGCCAAGTCCGTCGTCAGCAACGCTAACGCCAAGACGCTCTTCCTGCGACTGCTGAAGCCTCAGGATCTGCCGCCGTCAGTCATTGATGCCGTAAAGCGAATTCGCACTAAGGCGAGCACCTTCAAGATCAACATGGCGCTGTCCGGTCTGCCCAAATGGCAAGGCCTGAAGGCCTCGGACAATCAGACTCCCGGCTCAATCACGATTGCCGAGAACCTGGAAGAACTGCAGACCGCGTATGAGTCGGCTCAGCACGGTGAGATGGCCCAGCATCCTTATATGTGGATTCTGACCCCAAGCGTGTTCGATCCGACCGCAGCTCCTGAAGGCAAACACACCTTGAGCCTACTGGGCGGTCATGTGCCTTACGCGCTTCGAGATGGCCGACCATGGGACGAGACTACGAAGGAAGAACTCTTCAACATCGTGGTCAACCAGATCGAACGCTATGCACCCGGTTTCCGCGAACTCGTTCTGCACAAACAGGTGCTGGTACCGTCCGATCTTGAGGCGATGTTCGACCTGCCAGACGGCCACGTTCACCACGGCGAGTTGAGCATTGACCAGATCTTCTTCCGTCGCCCCATTGCTCACTACGCCGATTACCGCTCGCCAATTGCCGGGCTGTACCAATGTGGTGCATCGACCCACCCAGGTGGCGGTGTGACAGGCGTTCCTGGCCACAATGCTGCTCAGGTCATTCTCAGCGAAATCTAGTTCATGCTGTGTCGATTCCCCCCTCTGCCTGTCAGAGGGGGATTTTTTCTTCTCCCCCGTCACCCTCCTCCCTTCGACGTTTCCATCCTCCCTTTCCCTTAGCTTTTCTGGCAATTTCCCTACGATCCTGCACGCGCTGATAGCGCTCTCACATGCCGCCGGGCCGAGCCAGACTTGCAAGATAAAAAATTTGACGTATCGGTCTATAAAACTGACAATGGACATCCAAGGAGCGTGAAGAACTACTTCATTTGCTCTCTATCGCATGCCAGTATCGAGTGAATGACTGAATGGAAATCACGTACCGAGGTGTCGTCTACCCTGCGCAAACGGATGCAATGGGGCACATGACTGTGCAGTATTATGTGGCAGCCTTCGACCAGGCCTTCTGGCATCTGATCCACTCGTTGGGCTATAACGCCGATTGGCGCTTCGAGCGCAAGGAAGGCTGGGCAGATGTCCGCTACGAGATTGACTACAGAGCCGAACTGAAAGTCGGTGACCTGTTCAAAGTGGCGAGCATGGTTAAGAAAGTGGGTAATGCCTCTATTGTCACTCACCATCAGATGTTCAGCGCCAACGATGAGCTCTGCGCAGAAATCCAAATGACGTCGGTCTATTTCGATTTGGAGCAGCGGACTTCCAAGGCCATACCAAATGACGTCAAAGAAGCAGCCATGAGCAGGATTCAACTGCCTAGCGATCTTTAACCTTTATCCAGGTGGATACCTTGAATACTGTCGATTTGCGCGACCAGCTCAAGCAAAAAAAACAAGCTTACGTCCAGGACGAGATCCTCTCTTCCGCCGCTACCCTTTTCGCTGACAAAGGGTTCCGTGCCATCACGATCAATGATGTTGCAGCCAGTCTGGGCTACACCAAGTCGGTCGTTTACTACTACTTCAAAAACAAGAACGAGATCTTGTGGCAGATCTTCAATCGCATGCACCAGTGCTACGAAGACACGATCGTGGGGATCTTGCAGGAAGACCTGCCGACTGATGAGACCCTGAAAAAGATCCTGTGCCAGCACGCCCTCAACGTGATGCAGCGCAAAGACTGGACGGCGATTTACTTCCGGGACGAAAGTGAGCTTGAAGAACCGCAGCGCCTGCTGATTCGCAAGCGCAAGCGTGAATACGACAAGATGATCGAAAGCGTTTACCAGCGCGGCGTGGACGAAGGCCTCTTCAAGCCTGTTCCCACACATATCGCGGTAAGCGGCTTCATGGGCATGTGCAATTGGCTGCACACCTGGTTCGACGAAAACGGCAAGATGACTGCCGAAGAGATTGCCAAGACCTATGTGGACATGATGGCCGGCGGATACCGGAAATAAAAAAAGCGCCTCACGAGAGGCGCTTTTTGTTTCAACCTACTTACTGGTCAGCGTAACGGGGCTCGCCGACGTCAGCACCATCAGCCCGCAGGCCCTGATCGGTAAGCAGGCTTCCCAGCTTGCCCGATTCACGCATGTTCTTGATGGTAGCGTTGATGGCCGCACCCAGTTCAGGATTGCCCTTGCTGTAAATGAACGCCGTCTGGGCCGGATAAACCGAAGACTTCACTTTCTCATCCGGCTTCGCAACCTTGATCTGGATGTCCTTACCGATACCGCCTTTCTTCTGGCTTTCAGCGCCGATTGCATAGGTGTTGACTGCAGCATCGATGCGACCACTGTTCAGATCCTGAGAAAGCGCCACAGCGTTCGGATACAGTGACAGCTTGCCACCGTAGAGTTTCTTCAGCTCAGGCACCCAGAGGTAGCCAGTCACAGTACCCACCTTGCGATCTTTGAGCTGATCAAAGGTGTCGGCGCCATCACGCGAGTAGATGGCGGTCTGCTCCAGGTAGACAGGATCGGAGATGCCCATGACCTTCGAACGCTCAAAGGTGCGGTACCAGGCGCCCACGGAGATGTCCGATCGAGATGCCACGACGTACTGAATCGAAGCTGCAGAGTCGGTGACGATGTGATTGACCTTCAGGCAGTTGTCCTTGGCGATCTGCTGAATGATTTCCCCGTCCACACCGCTGAAGCGACGGGCCTGGTCATCATATGCAAACGGCGGCAACACCACCGAGGTAACGGTCAGCTCGCCAGGCTGGATGGTCTTGAAGGTATGCAACGGCTTGCATTCCTCCGCGACCGCAGAAGCCGAAATGGCCAGAGCCAGAACCGAAGCGCCCATGCCCAGCAGACCTTTGATGCTATTCTTTTTCATCGTCTCACCTAGCTTTTTGGATAAACCGAGGGAACGTGAGCTTCGGCAAATGAAGCGTAGCTCGCGCCAACTACTACTTACTCGTCACAGCTTGAAGCACGAATTTCTGGATCTGCCTCACCAGAGAGTCGACACAAAGGTCGCTTCCCCACTCCTTGGTGAGCGCGCCATCCAAGGTGGCGCAAATCGTCCCTGCGGTCAGACGGTCATCCTGGAGATGAAAGACGCCCTTTTTTCGACCAGAAGCGATAACACCGGACAATACCTCAACAACTCGAACGCGGATTCGGTTGATATCCGCCTGCTGATCAACCATCAGATTGCAGGTTTCACGTCGCGACAGGACATAAAGCGAGCGGTTTTCAAGCGCTATGCTCATGTAGGTTTTGACGAAGGCACCGAGCGCATCAATCGCATTACTGTGACCTTTGAGTTCCTTCATGACCGCATGCAACAACAGCGAGTCAAGTTCCTCAATGAAGTCAAACAAAAGCGTTTGTTTGCTCTCAATGTGGTTGTACAAAGAGCCAGCCTGAATTCCTACAGCATCGGCCAATTGTCGAAGGCTGACAGACTGAAACCCCCTGGTAACGAATAATTCCAACGCAGTGCGACGCACAACAAGCGACTTGCATGAGCCACTTTCAATATTGGCATTGGTGGCAGGCGAACTGGCAAGACTTCCCATATTGATACCACCAACCTCGTACAACTTGATGCCGTTGTACATAACGAAAGAGTTTCAATGAAAACGCTGCCGCCTGTGAAAGCGGCAGCAGTACCGCTTACAGGCCGCTTTTCGCGAGATCTTCAGCAAAGTTGCGGCGCTCGCGAGCGTAGTCCACCTCACTGTCGCTGATCGCGCGAATACGCACCTTGCTCTGCATTTCCTCGGAAATGTGAGCGACCACACCTGGCATGGTGGAGATGACAGCCAGACCGGTCATCTCTGCTGGGGTGAAGCCCATCTGAGCCAAGATGGCACCCATCATGCCGACTTCGTTGATCACGATCTCTGGCTTGTTGGCCTGGGTGGTAAAGGCCTTGTGCACCGCCTCATACCACTCGCAGATGTCACCCCATACGCCGGTTTCGATTGCCAGGGCCTTGAGCTGCTGGGCACGCGGGTCGGTATAACGGAAAACCGGGTGACCCAGGCCTGGCACACGCTCCTTGCGGGCACGCATCCCTTCCACCAAGGCGTTGGCCGAAGCTTCGAAATCACTTGTGTCCGCAGAGAAGGTAGCGTTCAGGAAGTTGCCAGTCTGGTCAGGGGCCAGAGAATACTCACCAGCGGACAAAACGGCAGTGGCCAGCCCAGCCACCATGGACGGGTTGCTGGAAACGCAGAAGCGAGCAGCGGCAGTGCCTGGCTTCTTCAGCGCGTAATCCAAAACCGAGCACAGGATGCCGTCGATCATCTTGGACTCGCCGGCATTCGGCAGACGGCCGCGGATCAGAAGGTAGGTGGCCGAAGCGAAGCTCAGCTTGCCGATCAGGTCGCCCAGGTCGTAGCCCCGGATGTAGACAGCGGACTCCTCAACGTCGCTTACCGAGGTGCTCCAATACCGCTTTTCTGTAGTCATTTCTGGTTCCTATCGAGTGTGCCTGCATCGCCCACTTGGACGATCGCTTGGTTCGACTGTATTCTAGGTATCTTTTTTTGTCCAGCGGGTATGTAAAAATGATTACCGGGTTTTATTGCACCCAGGAGCTCACCCGAGCTGGGCCTGAAACCAGTCAGAACGGACTCCTGAAGACCACATAAAAAAGGGCGCTCAGCGCCCTTTTCTCTTAGCTCAACCCCCTGCCCAAGGTATCTCTTGGGCAGCCATTTTCACCCCCGGCTCATGGGTCGATCCAGGGACGGGGGAAGAAACCAGATCGGCAACCTGCCGGCCAACGGCCAATGCGCAAATCGCATTCACATCGTGCCCTACTGCCATGATTGCGCCGGAGATACCCTCAGGACGAACTACATAGGGTTTGCCAAGAGGAGTGATCGGAACGTTCACAGCGTCATCACCCGCTGCGACACGCTCCTCTTTGAGCTTCAGATCCAAGCCTAAGCACTCTTCGAACCTAGCGCTCAGTACACCCGCTGCAACCACGGTTTCATCTGCCAAGAATTGCCCTGCACTGGTGGTAACACCAACGACCTTACTGCCCGAAACCAGGAGTTCCGTCGCTTCCAGGCCTTCGAAAATGCGACCGCCTCGATCATTCACGATGTTTTTCAAGTCCCCCAGCATGTCATGCACCAAAAGCTCATCAGCACGGGTGCCACGACGCACGCTGTTGGCGGTGACCGTGGACTGCGATGTGAAACAGAACCGGCTGACCAGGCGCATGTTGTAGCCCAGATCTTCAAAGAGAGGGAAAAGCAGCTCCTTACCCCTCTTGGCCAACTTCGTGGACTCTCCATTACCTACACAGTCTACAAAGGGGGCGCGAGGCGCATTGGCTCCTACCTTTGACTGCTCGATCAAGGTAACCCGCATCCCGGCCTGTTGCAGGAAATAGGCAGAGCAAACGCCAACCGCCCCTCCACCGATGATGATCACATCCAGTCCAACGTATTTTTCCACAGCGTCTACCTCGTGGTAACAAATGCCTCGGCGTGCTCAGATGGTCTGTCCAATGAGTAACACCACCCAGCATACCCATGGGACTATTTTGAATACCCAGTGGTCAGTATTTCGTTCAAACCTCTCCCTGTCAATGATCCTCGGAGGGCCAGACTCGCCTAGGTTGACCAGTGGTAGGCCGCATTCAGGCCGTTCTCTGGGGCAGAGCCAGCCCGGTCGTTTAGAGAATTCAGTCCACGGTCAGATTGCTGATGGAAGCTTTTGGGGGAAGTGGAAAGCAAGCCGCCAGTCGGTGCCCATCAAGGACAAAACCGCCTGGCTTCATCCAACAAGCCCCAATTTCTGCGACCTACATCACATTTTGCGACCAAAACTGAAAAGCTACTCTGTCATTTTTTTAAAAAAAACGGAGTTGTTATATTTGAGACCGAAAGAAAAGCGCGTTCTGCGCCGCTCCTCTTTCTTGGATGTTATCCACGATCTTGGAGCATGCTTTTCTATGCAGTTCTGCTTCTCGCAGACCCCAATCGTTTCATAAATGTGGAAGCAGATGCGGGTTGGCCCCTTGGGGCCCGGGGGAATCGCCTCATTGGCCGTAAGGCCGCTGCTTTTCGTTTTGGGTTCAACTCCAAGGCGCGCAGCGCTCGGTGGATCAATCCGTTCAAAATGGGCTGAATTCCCCGGTCAGTGACAGACAACACGCTCTAAGCCTGGCTAACTTTTGCCTGGAGGGCCCATGAATACTATCCCCGCCAAATGGAAGGCTTCAAACGCCGATATCGTAAGCCAGCAGATCCTCAGTAACCGGTTCCGGCGCCATGCCACTTGATACCAGTCGCTGCTGCATGGCCCGGCAGATGTGCGCCCAAAGACGCGATCGCAGCTCGATATGCCAGCCATGATCGTAGTACCTGACATCCCGACGGGACTTTGCATTCAGGGCTACGAATAGGGACGAGTAGCCATCGAGACCTATCCATTCGGCAGTGATACGAACAGGCTCATCTTTACCGGGTTTGCGCTCGTAGTTATCGAGCAACTCGCTCAGAACTTGGGCGAAATTATCACCGCAGCAAGCCGAGGCTCGGCTCCAGATTTCAAGAGTGATGGTGCTATCCATTCGCAGCGCTCAGCGGCCCGGGGAGCCACGATGGCCCTGCTGGGAAAACGGGTAGCAATATACTCGAAAATCACCTGATCCCTAGTCGCTATATCGCAGCCATGATATGCAGGATTAACTCGTACAACGATCACCACTGGCCATGAGAGCTCGATTTGATGGACATTCTTAAGCGCTTCCAGCATGTTTGGGGTGAAAATCCCACTGAACTGCTGGACAAGTACAAATACCAACCCGAGCTTACAAAGAGGCTCGACGACCTGGATGCTAGGGAGCTTACCGAGCAGACCTTGCTGG
>RCUS01001640.1_pt1 | contig 11157 bp, 8 predicted proteins | sample 2166221 | NCBI WGS metagenome assembly RCUS01 (sample SAMN09932758, study PRJNA488358) | compost metagenome | isolation source: compost soil in cyclohexanecarboxylic | place: Germany: Experimental Botanical Garden | reverse complement strand
CTACTTATCTTCTTATTACCAGCCTTTTTTTATGTAGTCATCTTGATAATGACTAGTATCATTTTTAAATTCTATATTATATGTATCTTCTTCAATAGTTATCTTTGTAAGAGAAGTTTGTCCCATAACTATCCCTTTAATAGTTTCTTCAATTCCTAAGTTCTCAAAATACCCAACCATCAACTTTAAAGTAATTCCATGAGTAACTATTAAAACATCTTTTCCTTTATTGTTCTCAATTATCTCCTCTAAAGCTTCTTTAGTTCTTTTTTCAAAAATATCTATTTCCTCTCCTTCAAAAGGTTTATATTCTTTAGGGTTATAATATAGGTTATATAGTTCCTTTCCATATTTCTCAGAGTTCTCTATTTCTTCCCATATCATTCCTTCCCATAGTCCAAAACCCATTTCTTTTAAACCTTCATGAAGTTTTATTTCTAAATCTTTTTCTCCTTTTAAAATTTCTGCTGTTTTAAACGCTCTCTCTGAAGGGCTTGTATATATTACATCAATCTTTATATCTTCTAGTCTTTTGCTTAAATTTTTTGCCTGATCTATTCCGTCTTTTGTCAAAGGAGAGTTATTCCATCCTTGTAGCCTTTTCTCTAAATTCCATATAGTTTCTCCATGTCTTGTTAAATATATAGTAGTTTTCATATTCTCCTCCTAAAACTTTTTCTCTTTTAATTATAAGTGTAAAAAAGATATCCCAAAAGAGATATCTTTTTTATAAAATCATTTTTTTAAAATATTAATAAAATATTGTCCTGAAGATATCTTTGTTGCTTCTATAGAACTTCCCCCTATTTTTGAAAACTTTAATCTATAGAAATTTTCAGCTTCTGGTATTCCATAGTCACACGCCTTTAATATATATTCCTTTGATTTTCTTAAATCTTTCCTATGCCCTTTTCCATAATAATATAATATCCCTAGATTAAAGTAGCATCCACCATGTCCATTATCTGCTCCGACTTCTAAAAATCTAAATATACTACTGTATTTTTTTATTATTCCACCTAGTTTATATTGATTTTCCGCAAGCTTAAGTGCCGCATCCCATTCTGCCTTCTTAAAAGCTTGTATATAGTAATCTATGGCTTTACTCTTTTTTCTTTTTACGCCCAATCCAAGTTGATAACAATCCCCCATTATTAAAAATGCTCTAGGATTTTCTAGCTCCATTCCTTGATTTAATAAGGCTAACCCCTTTTCTACATCCTGTTTAACCCCATATCCAAATATATAACATTCACCTAATTCCGCTGAAGCATATTTATATCCCTTTTCATAGATGTTTGAAAAAATATCAAAAGCCTTTTTATAATCTTTTTTTACTACCATGCCATCTTTATAGAATCTTCCTATAGCATAACTAGATTGGTTAAGCCCATATTCATATCCCATATAATAATATCTATATGCCTCATAGTGGTCTTTAGGTGTTACTCCATAAGAATACTCTAAATAATCTCCTACATAAGCTGCAGCTTCCAAATCTCCTAAGTCAGCCGCCTTTTTAAAGTATTCAAAGGCTTTTATTCCATTAATTTCACCTAATTCACCATTTCTATATAACATAGCAATGTTAAAGAATGCCTCTGGCATTTCCTTTTCACAAGCTTTATTATAATAGTCTAGCGCTTTGTTAACATCTCTTTTTAAAAAATCTTTTCTCTCATAAATATACCCAGCATTTATATACGCACTCCCATAATCTAGATCAGAGGCTCTAATAGATAGCTCTAATGCTTTATCTAAATCTTTCTCTACATAGTAACCTTCAATATACATTATTGATAGTCTAACCATGGCACTAGGGTCTTTTTCTTTATCTACAAGTTCTGAGAATATTTCATAAGCTCCTTTATAGTCAGTTTCTCCAGCATAGCCATATAATTTATACAATCCAAGAGAAAGTTTTCCTTCAATATCATTTAACTCTGTAGATTTCTCATAATAGTCTAGTACTTTATTAAGGTCCTTTTCTTGTCCATAATTACCTTCATATAGTTCGGCCAAATAATTGTATGCTTCCGTCATTCCCTCTTCTGCCGCTTTCTCTATGAACTCTATTCCCTTATTTTTATCTTGTTCTATATTAAAACCTTGTGTTAATAGTTTTCCTGCTATTAATTGCGCTGGTGGATAACCATGCTCAGCTGCCTTTTTACACCAATACACAGCCTTTACCATATCTTCCTCTATACCAAGTGCATTCTTATACATAGTGCTTAACATGAATTCTGCTGGTGAATAACCATACCCTGCCGACTTTGAGTAATATTTGAAAGCTTCCTCATAGTTTTGATTTACTCCATCACCATCATAATATAGATTTGCAAGCTGATATTGTCCTGGAGCATATTCATTTTCCGCTGACTTAGTAAACCAATATAAAGACATCTTATAGTCATTATCCGGCTTTTTGTCAGAGAGATACATCATTCCTATTGCCCACTGAGAATAGGCATTGTCGCTTAAGGAAGATTTTTTATACCATTCTAATGCTTTGTCGTAGTCTTTTTCTACTCCAAGCCCAAGTTCATACAAATATCCTATCCAAGATTGAGCATAAGAACTTCCTAAGTCTGCAGCTTCACTAAAACATTCAAAACACTTTTCCATGTCCTTCTCTTTATCATTTCTTCCATAGTAATAATCTTCACCATCATTTATTAAAGCAGATAACTCCTCGTCCTCAACTTCTTCTTCATAATAAGGAAGTATATTCTCTAGTGTTTTTAAATTCTCTTCTTCATTTTCGACAATTTCAATACTTATTTCTTTTGGATAGATGTATTTCTTAAATATATTCTTTTCCTTTTCTGTTAGGCTGTCCATAAATAGAGAATAATCCTCTTCTCCAAATTCTGTTACAAGCCATGTACTTACTTCATACATGACTCTCCCACACTCCTCATCAAAGCTTCTCTTTGTATTTAGGAGATTAATAATATCATGGTATAGTTCTTCATTTATATATCCTTTAACCATAAGGTTTCTAAGGCATATTTTAATATCTTCATTTATATATTCTATAGAAAGTTTTTCATAAACTCTTTTTACTACTAGAAGAACTGCATTTTCCAGAATATAATGATACTCTTCTGATGGCATCTCTAGCTTAGTTAGCTCTTCATATATGTCTAAAAATTCTAGTTTCAAAAATCTATAATTATAATCCATGCCTTACTCCTTACTGTATTTATTTTCCTGTTCTTAATATTATATATCATAATATTTTTTCAATGCAATAAAAAGAAGTTTCGCATGAAAAAAAGGTAAGGATCAACAATCCCTACCTTTATATAAAATCTATTTACTTTCCATTATAGCTAGAGCCACAGCTCCTAAAACACCAGCATCTGTTCCTAATCCAGCTGGAACTATCTTGCAATATTCTGCCATTGATTTGAAGCATCTTTCGTTTACAACTTCTTGTACTTTATTAAATAGTACATCTCCGCCCTTTGAAACGCCTCCACCTATTATAACCTTATCTGGGTCAAAGCTTGCTATTATGTTAGCTACACCAATTCCTAGATAGTTGAATGCTTCATCTAATATCTTCTTAGATACTGCATCACCTTTTTCTGCTTCTTTAAATACTTCATATGAAGTAACAGTTTCATAATCTCTTAATGATGTTTCTACCTTACTGCTTACTGCTTCATTTGCACGTTTACCTATAGCTGTTCCTGAAGAAGTAGCTTCTAGACATCCTAAATTTCCACATCCACATCTTGGCCCACCTGGGAATACAGTAGTATGACCTACTTCTAAAGCATTAGTGGTGCTTCCTCTATATATTTTACCATTTAATATAGCTCCTCCACCAACACCTGTGCTTACTGTTATATATACCATATTTTCAGTTCCTTTACCTGCTCCAAACATAAATTCTGCTATTGCAGCTACATTAGCATCATTGTCTAGATAAGTTGGAATAGAAAATTTTTCTTCTATTGGCTGTACTAATTGAAAGTTTTTAAATGGAAGATTCGGTGTAGTTACTATAATTCCTTTTTTTGCATCAAGAGGTCCTGGAGATCCTATTCCGATTGCAGCTACTTCATTAGTTGCAACGTTTCCTTCTTCTAAAACCATCTCTATAGTTTTGATTATTCTTCCTAATACAGGATTATCTCCTTCATGCGCTAAAGTTGGTATTGTAGTTTGAGCTACAACTCTACCCTCAAGATCAGATAAGGCACAGCTGATCTTTGTTCCTCCTAAGTCAACACCTACTACATAATTTTTCATAGATTTCCCTCCTAGATTTATAACTTGTCCCAATAAAACTCTAATAAAATACTAGTTGCTTAAAACTAGTATTCTCAATACATAACATACTTATTATAACATAAGTATATACAAATTCTCACTTCTTTTTTATAGCATTAATAAAATAATTTCCTTGTGAATCTTCCCCTTGATACAATATGTTAAACTTATTATCTTTAAGCATAGAGCATATTATGTCTAGGTTTTCAGTTTGGGACGAATCTAATGTTATAGTAAAATTATCCGCAGTATCTACAACTCCTATATAATCATAAATATTACTATAATCACTTAATCCTATTTCTCCTTTTATCTCCATTTTATATTCTGACATCTGTGAACCCTCCTAGTGAACCACTCTAATTTCAGGCACCTATTACTTAGCATATTCCCCTTTATATTCCTATATTCTTTATTGAAATTAATTTAACCAAGAAAGCATAAATATATACCTGATTTAATAGAAAACACCCATAGGAAATTATATCCTACGGGTGTTTGTATTTATCATTATTATATTATTAAGCTTCGTTTCTAAGCTCCCTATTCCTTTTAACCTCATCTATTATAACTAAGGTTTCTGGAGCTGGAACTTCTTCATATCTCTCAAACTTCATCTCAAAATTACCTCTAGCCCCAGTTATGCTTCTAAGATCTGTAGCATACTTAAACATCTCTGCCATAGGTACTTCTGCTATAACCTTTTGAAGCTTTTTATCTGGCTCCATTCCTAACACTCGTCCTCTTCTCTTGTTTATATCTCCTATTATATCTCCCATATAGTCTTCTGGTATACTTATGGTTACAGACATTATAGGTTCTAATAAAATAGGATTAGCTTTCTCTAAACCTCTCTTATAAGCCTGAGAAGCAGCTATCTTAAATGCCATTTCTGATGAGTCTACTGTATGATAAGATCCATCATGAAGGGTAGCTTTTAATCCTATAACTGGATAGCCAGCCAATACCCCGTGACGAATACATTCTTTTAAACCTTTTTCAACTGCTGGTATAAAGTTTCTAGGTACAGACCCACCAACAACCTTATCAATAAATTCAAGCTCATCTTCTCCATCGTTTCTTGCCTCAAATTTAATCCATACATCTCCATATTGACCATGTCCACCTGATTGCTTTTTATGTTTTCCTTGAACATCAGCAACACCCTTTATAGCCTCTCTATATGGAACCTTTGGTTCTTGAAGCAATACATCTACTCCGAATTTATTCTTTATCTTTGCAGCTATTACCTCTAGATGTGCTTCACCCACTCCGGATACTATGGTTTCTGCATTCTCAATATCTCTACTTATTTTAAAGGTTGGGTCTTCTTCTAATAATTTGCCCAAAGACAATGAGATCTTCTCCTCATCACCTTTACTCTTTGGTACTATAGACATAGATATTACAGGCTCTGGGAAGTTTATTTTATCATATTTTATCTTGAAGGTAGATTCACATAGGGTATCCCCTGTTGCACTATATTGCAGTTTAGCTATTGCACCTATATCACCAGCTATAATCTCTTTAGCTACTACCTGCTGTTTCCCTCTCATGAAATATAAATTACTTAGCTTCTCACTTTTATCTTTATTAGAATTATATATACTTAAATCATTTTTAGCTTTTCCTGTAATTACTTTAAATAGAGATAATTTTCCTACAAAAGGATCTGCAATTGTTTTAAATATAAATGCAGAAAAAGGCTTATTTTCATCATAGTTCATGAAAACCTCTTCATCAGTTTGTAAATCAATTCCCTTTTGCGGAAGTGCATATTCAGGTGATGGGAAACATTCACATATATCTTCAAGTAATACATCCATCCCTATAGCTGATGTAGAACTACCACACATAACAGGTGCCACATCCCCATTTGCACAACCTCTAATTAATCCCTTATATATTTCTTCATCAGATAATTCTCCTTCTGAGAAGTATTTATCTAGAAGCTCTTCATCAGTCTCAGCAACAGCTTCCATGATAGCCTGTTTACAGCTATCTATCTTTTCCTCTAGTTCAGGTGGTATATCACAGAAAACCCCTTTAGGATTTCCTTTACTATATATTCTCGCCTTTCTAGATATAACATTTACTACTCCATGAAAATCATCTTCTTTTCCAATTGGATATTGAATAGGTACAACACTTATCCCAAATCTATTTTTTAAGTCTTCTAAAACTCTATCAAAATCAGAGTTTTCTCTATCTAGCTTATTTATAAAAAAGCTCCTAGGGAGTTTTATTTTATTACAATAATCCCACGCTTTTTCATCACCTACTGCAACACCTGATACACCGCATACTACTATTGTTGCTACATCTACTGCTCTCATGCCTTGAACCATTTCACCTACAAAATCGAAGTAACCAGGAGTATCTAATAAATTTATTTTTTTATCCTCATATTCTAAAGGTAAAATTGTTGTGTTTAAAGATATCCTCCTTTTTCTTTCTTCTAAATCATAGTCACTTACAGTAGTTCCTTCCTCTGTCTTCCCTAATCTGTCTATTGTATTTGTTGTAAATAATAAAGCCTCTACCAAAGATGTCTTTCCTGATGAACTATGTCCAACTATTCCTACATTTCTTAAATTGGAAATTTTGTACTCTTTCATACGTGCGTTAAGGTCCTGCGCCTTAACATTCACCCACCTTTCTTTAAAGTTTAGGCTATATGATGCTGAAAAATTTCAGCTAAGTCATCTATATTAAAATATTAATACTATTAAAATATTATTCCTAACTCTATAGATAGAACGCTTTTATTATTATATATTCTCCATATTTATTATATTTCCTTTTAATTTTCTAAATATTCAAACTATTTCTATTTTTAAATAAAAAAGAATACAATATTTTCATACTGTATTCTTATATATATTAATTAGGTTTTAAAACAACCTTTATACAATTGTCTTCTTTAGCATCAAATATCCCATAAGCATGTTTTCCTTCATCAATTGATAACCTATGAGTTATTATATCAGTAGCATCAAATTTACCTTCTTTAATTAACTCTAGTATAGGATCAACATATGTATGTGCTGGACATTGACCCATCCTTAGAGTTATATTTCTTGAAAAGAAATCTCCTAGCGGAAATGCATTATACTTAGATCCATAAACACCTACTAAAGCTACCGTTCCACCTTTTCTAATAGCTTGAGATGCTATTTCAATAGCTGACTTTGATCCACCTTGAAGCTTTAATGCACTTTCTATTTTCTCTATAGTAGACATCTTTCCATCCATCCCAACACAATCTACTACTGCATCTGCTCCTCCTCCAGTTATTTCTTTAATATATTCACCTGTATTATCATAGTCTTCAAAATTGATAGTTTCAACTTGATTATACTTTCTAGCATGCTCTAATCTATATCCTACTCTATCAACTGCAATTACTCTTTTAGCTCCTTTATATATAGCCCATTTTTGAGCTAATAAGCCTACTGGACCAGATCCTAAAACTACAACAGTATCATTTGGTTTTACTTCTGCAATATCAACACCCCAAAGTGATGTTGGTAAGATATCAGTTAAAAATAAAACTTGTTCATCTGTCAGCTCTTCTGGAATTATAGTAGGACCTACATTTGCATAAGGAACTCTTAGATATTGAGCCTGACCTCCATCATAACCTCCAAAAGTATTACTGTATCCTAATAATCCTCCCGTTTCTCCATTTGGATTTGAGTTATCACATTGACTCCATAAATCATGTTCACAATACCAACAATGCCCGCAAGAAACCGGGAATGGAACTATTACTCTATCTCCTTTTTTAACCTTAGTTACATCTTTTCCTACCTCTTCTACAATCCCCATGGTTTCATGTCCTAATACAAAACCTTTAGGAAGATTAGGTATAAATCCATGAACTAAATGTAAGTCCGATCCGCAGATAGCTGTAGAAGTTACTTTAACTATTATATCATCCGATTTTTGAATAGTAGGATCTTTTACTTGTTTAACTTCTACATCTCTAATACCTTCATAAACTATAGCTTTCATCTGTAACTCCTCCAATAATTTTATTTTATTCTTAAGTAGTATCTGTTTAAAGCCTATAATTTATTTAGTTATACTTTATTTTTATATTAAACATAAATCTTATTATCTAAATATATTTTTAAACGCAAAAAAGCTATAAGATTAAATCTTATAGCTTCAACATTTACAATAATTATCTTCTATTGTTTTGTTGTTTTTTAGCTCTTCTACAATCAACGCATCTTACTGGTTCATTGTCGAATCCTTTTTCTTTGTAAAAAGCTTGTTCTCCTTCAGTGAAAACGAAGTCTTTTCCGCAATCTCTGCAAACGATAGTTTTATCTGCCATTTCAATTCCTCCATTTTTAAAGATTTATAAGTGATTAACAAATTCTCTAAAACTGGAGAAAATTATTATCTTCTTATATCTTTACTTTTTATTACTCATTTATAATATCACATTTATTATTTTGATGCAAGGATTATTTTCCTTGTAAAGTCACTAATTCTCTAAGGAACAAGTCTGCTCTTATCCCTTGGAAATAGAGTCGTTTCCCTCACATTACTAAATCCTAACAATAAGGCTAAAAACCTTTCCAATCCTATAGCAAAACCTCCATGTGGTGGAACTCCATATTTAAAAATATCAATATAACTTTTAAAATCTCCGGGATCTAACCCTTTAGCTGTAAAGCTCTCTATTAACATAGAGTAATCATCAATTCTTTGTCCCCCAGATGTTATTTCCATTCCTCTAAATATAAGGTCAAAAGATTTAGTCCCCTCGTTTCCCTTAGGCATTGTATACATAGGTCTTTTTTCTCTGTAATAATTAGTTATGAATATAAAATCTGAATTAAACTTCTCTTTAGCATATTTGCTTATAAGCTCTTCTCCTTCAGAATCTAAATCAATGTCATTAATAATCTTTCCATAGTTTTCTTTTAATATTTTTAAAACTTCTTTAAATTCTATTCTTGGTATTATATTGATTTGAGGGACATCAATATTCAATAACTTAATATATTTTTCACCTTCATTAACTAACTTGTTAAACATATATTTTAGTAAGTTTTCTTCAATATCCATAATTGAATTTTCATCTTCTATAAATGCCAATTCAACATCCATACTTGTAAATTGATTTAAATGTCTTCTTGTATCATGCTCCTCAGCTCTAAAAAAGTTGCCAATTTCGAAAACTCTTTCATATCCTGCTGCTATCATCATCTGCTTATAAAACTGTGGACTTTGAGATAAATAAGCTTCTTTCCCGAAGTAATTTAATTTAAATACAGAGGTTCCTCCTTCAGCACCCTCAGCTACAATTTTAGGAGAAAATATTTCTGTAAAATCTTCTTTTGATAAAAACTCTCTAAAACCTTGTAACAATATATGCTGAACTTTAAATATTGCATTGTTTTTTTCATTTCTAAGACTTAATACTCTATTATTTAATAATGTTTCTAAAGAAATATCTAAAGAATTTTTATTTACTTCTATAGGAAGCATCTCTTCTACTTTATTTATAACATTAATTTCTTCAACTATTACTTCAAAATTATTTAAAGAGTTTTTTCCTTCTTTAGCTACTCCAGTTATCTCTACCACAGATTCATTTGTTAAATTATTTAAATCTATATCTTTGTCAACCACACATTGAACCATTCCACTTCTATCTCTTACTATTACAAAGGAAATGTTTTTTAAAATTCTAACTCTGTGAACCCAACCTTGTATAAATATTTTTTCTCCTATAGACTCTTCTAGCCTACTAATCATTATTCTTTTCATAATTGACTCCTTTCATTTGAAAAACTTTTATTTTATTTTTAAATGTCCGAACATTCGAATGTTCGGACATTTGAATAAAAAAACTAACTCTCAAATAATAAAAAAAGCTTCACTCCATTTAGGAGCAAAGCTATACTTCACGGTACCATCCTAATTAATCTTAAAATATATAAATAAAAACAAAAAACTCACTCCATAACAGGAGTGAGTTTACCCACGGTGCCATCCTTATTTAATCTAATATATAAAAAGATTATCTTTAAGCCTTTTAACGGTAGCAACCGATTTATCCTACTAAATTTCAAATAAACTTCTCTAAGGTGTCTTTCACTAAAAACTTTTCTGCGAAGCTTTCACCATCCTTCGCTCTCTATAAGAATCCTAATTAGTTACTATCCTCTTCATAGAATTTATAATATTTTATATATTATATTCCTAAACCCAAAAGAAAGTCAATACTATTAAATATCTTAATATTCAATCCATGTAGTCAGTTCTTTTGTTGATATTCTTGGTACTGCATTCTTAGTACTCTCAGCGTAACCTAAATATATAAATGCTAATACTTCATCTTTTTCCTTAAGATAAAAAAACTCTTTCATCTTAGGGTGATAACACTCCTTACCAGTCTTCCAATATGCAGCTATTCCCAATGAATGAGCTGTAAGCAACATGTTTTGTATTCCAGCATATACCGCTCCAAGTTCCTCAAGCCTTATTACTCTTTCCTTTTCACTTACTTCTGCTGCAACAGCTATAATAACTGGTGCTCTAAAAGGTTTGTTTCGCTCTAACTCTAGTCTCTTTTTTCCTTCTTCTGTATTTGGATCTATGCCTAAATCAACTGCAATCTCTTCAATTACCTTAGATAAAGATTGTCTCCCATCCTTTGTTATAACAAAAAATCTCCAAGGTTGTGTTAAGAATCTTGTAGGTGCCCACTTTGCAGACTGTATTATTTCTTCAATTATTTCTTTAGGAACCTCTTTATTCTCAACATTGCCTATGGATCTTCTGTTCATTATTGCCTCTTTTAATTCCATAGTCATCACTCCTAGTAATTGATAATAATTATTAATT
>RCUS01001637.1_pt1 | contig 11171 bp, 8 predicted proteins | sample 2166221 | NCBI WGS metagenome assembly RCUS01 (sample SAMN09932758, study PRJNA488358) | compost metagenome | isolation source: compost soil in cyclohexanecarboxylic | place: Germany: Experimental Botanical Garden | reverse complement strand
CACGCTCGTAGGAGCTGTCGAACACGGTGCCGTCGATCAGGGTGCCGTGGTAGTGAGTACGCACGGTGTCTTCACGGGATGGCTTGGCGCCTTCGCCGGCAGTCAGAACTTCGAACTGCAGGCCGGAAGCCAGGGTGGTGATGCCGTCACGCTTGGCGTTTTCAGCCAGGAAGGCCAGGCCTTCGCCAGCGGCCGCTTCAGCCTTGGCTGCAGCTTCGGCTTGCATGATTTCACGGATCACTTTGAAGCTGGCGGACATTTCTTCCTGGCCGACACGGCTTGGCAGACCGGCGAATGCGTCGGTCAGACCTGCCAGGATCGCGTCCAGGTTAACGCCCGGTGGCGGGTTGTCGCGCAGTTGGTCGCCCAGCTGACGGCCAATGCCGTAGCTGACGCGGGTTTCGTCGGTGGACAGATTTACTTCGGACATGACACTGCTCCGCTGTGCGGACGGACCAGGAACTTGCCGTGCATGCACAGCGCGTCCCGGAGCGCCCGAAACCAAAAGGGCCAGCAGACTAGCACAGTTGCCACCGCGTTGATGAGGGGTGTCAGCCCTGTCGTGGAGATCGCTGGTCGATCGGCACCTTCAGGCTTTCGTCAATGCCGCCGAGCCCGCACATCTCGTCATGCACCAGGTTGTGCACGAGGTTGAAGTTCAGCTTGGGAAAGGAGTGAAGCACTTCGCGAGCGTGCTCGACCGAACGCAAATGCATCATTTCGCCGCGCTTATCGCTCAGGGGATACGCGGCGCCATGCATCCGCGCTTCCAGCAGATAAATCCCCCCTTCCATCGAGATCAGGTTCAGCTCGTCGACCTTCCCGGCGACGGCATAGGCATTCAACTCTTGCAGGTTCATGAACGCACCTCACGCTATGGCGAGCCAACACACTTACAGGGATAGGCTTCGGCGCATCAAAGCACAAGACACAAACGAAGCCGCCCGTCTGTTTTGCACAGCACAATGAGAAGCTGAAATCAGTGCTTGGTGACTTTATCCAGGTAACCCATGGCGAATGCCGAGATCACGAAGGTCATGTGGATGATCACGTACCACTGCAAATGCTCGGGATCGACGTTCTTGGCGTCCATGAAGATGCGCAGCAGGTGAATGGACGAGATCGCCACGATCGACGCGGCCACTTTCATCTTCAGCGACGAAGAGTCCATGGTGCCCAGCCAGTTGAGCTTTTCCTTGCTGTCGTCGATGTCCAGTTGCGAGACGAAGTTCTCGTAGCCGGAAATCATCACCATCACCAGCAAACCGCCCACCAGCGCCATGTCGATCAGTGACAGCAGCACCAGGATCAAGTCCGATTCGGCCATCGAAAACACGTTTGGGATGACGTGGAAGACTTCCTGGAAGAATTTCAGTGCCAGCGCCAACAGCCCGAGGGACAGGCCGAAATAGATCGGCGCCAGCAGCCAGCGCGAGGCGTACATTGCATTTTCGATAAAGCGTTCCATTGAATCTCACACGTTGGACTGGAAATGGCGGCGAGTATACCAGCCACCCGTCCATACCCAGAAGCAGCCAGAAACCGTCGAAAAATCCGTCACCTGCGCCTGTGTATCAAAGTTTTTCTGCTAGTGTCCAAATCATTGACTGCTCAGTGATGTCGGACAGGAAGACTGGAAATGGATGTGCAATTGCCTTTGACGAGTGCCGGAATTTGCCTGGCGCTGCTGCTGAGCGGCTGCTCACCCAGCGAAGAAAAACGCCAGGTCAGCCTCGAAGAAAAAACCGCGCAGTTCGAAAAGTCGCTGGACGCCATCCAGGATCCGAAGCTCAAGGATGCCGTGTCAGAGTTGGGTGGCTCACTGCTGCTGCTCGAACGCGCGCAACTCAAGCTCGACAGCAAACCGGTGGAAACCGAATACGGCGAAGACGCCCTCGCCATGCTCAAGCACTACCCGACCCCACAGGCCCTGGTCGACACCTACATCAACGGGTTGTTCGTGCTGCAAAAGGACTCCAGTTCCGACTATCTGATCGATCTGCAGCCAGTGTTTCCCTTCACGTTCAGCGTTCCTGCCGCGTTTTTGTTTCCCCATGGCCTGGAATGGCAGTCGGTCACGCTAAGCAACAAACGAGTGATTCCCTTCCAGCCGGAATGGTCGGAAACCGACCCCGGCATTCAGCTCAGCCCATCGAGCTCCAACCTGACCAACCCCGATGACCTGACCGTGGCCTACCCCTTCATCGAAGGCCTCGACATTGACAGAAAGCAGCAACCGCAACCGGTGAGCCTGCAAGGCAAAGTCGAAGTCATCGCGCCACGCCGCCTCTACAGCTTCGACCTGACGAAAAAGGACGTAGGCCAGACCCGCACCAATGACAACCTGAGCGTCACCCTCCTCACATTGACGAACAACTACGCGGAAATCGAATACAACAACAGCACGCCGCTGGCCCCCGAAGTCAGTGAAGCACCGCTCAACCCGCTGATCGTCCAGGCCAGGGACAGCACCGGGCAATTCATCGCGCGCGCCGGTTCAATCAACGAAACCTCGGTACAAATTGCCTTCTATCAGCAGCAACTGGCCAAGATGCAGCAGCAAAAGAGCTGGAGCGAGTCCCTGGAAAAACAGCTCGATGAAGAACAACGCAACTTTGAGAAACAGCAGGCTCGACATTATTCGAAGGTGTACTTCAACGGGACGATCGAAACTCTCGAAGTCAGCATGCTGGATTTTTCCGCCGTCACGGTCACCCGAAAGGACCTCGACCTACCGATCCGGCGCTTCGATGCCTATACCACGGACAAGTCCATCCAGCCCTTGAACCTGTCCGTGGTGGTCTATGACGACCAGGCGGCGGGCTGGCTGAAAGGGGCAACGCTGAGTGAGGATCAACTGAAAAAGAACGTCAGCATCAGTCAGTCGGTCGACGACCCCAGCGCTGCGCGAATCGAATTCACTCACCTGCGTACCTTCAACGATGAGCTGCTCGGCACATCGTTCAACCCCGGTGAAAGTCCGGTGAGCTTCTTTACCGAAGACACTCGTGGCAATCGCGACGAGCCGATCGAACTGCCGTCAGAGGCGTACCAGATCGATCCCCTGCGCGGCACCATCACTTACGATCTGAATCTGTTTCCACAAACCCCGGCCTATGCGGTGGGCTCGATGCCGTTGTTCCTGGCCACGGTCGACAAGCAAACCGTCGAAGCCCGTCAACTGCCCAAGGGCCTCGCGCTCAAAGACAATGCACTGGTGGTGGACCTGAAGGTATTTCCCGCCCAGGACTGGCGCTTTTTCGCCAAGGACGACAGCGGTAGTTACTTGAAGGAGATTCTATCGGTCAGTCATGGCGCGAGCGCACAGGGGCCGGCGCAGTTTGCCGTGCATTACTTCTACGGGCAGCCTACGCGCCTGGAAACCTATCAGCGCACTGACCTCACCACCGTGCAATATGGTTTCGAAGTCAAACTCGACAAGGCCGACATGACGCGCCTTGATCAATAGTGCCACTCAGTGCTCGGGGTGAAACTCGAAGCCGCCCATGTTCCGGCAGCGACCACCGTTGATTTCCCGCAGTTGGGCTTGCAGGTGCAGGCACCAGATTTGCGGATCGTCGGCCAACTCGTAGCCGTGCAGGGTCAGGCTTTCAACGATGGTGTCGAGGATTGATTCAGCGACGAACGGACCGTGAAACGGGCCTTGGGCCTTGATGGCCGAAGGTTGTTCACCGGCCATTCCGGCGGCGAACAGCAGAGTCCACATGCCCGTATCTCCCGCCAATGGACGGATGGAGCACTCGATACGGGTCACAAGGCCCAGGCATTGACGGGTGAGGCAGAGGTTGCGCGACATGGCGGCGACCCTCGGTAGATCCGGTATTCAGCCTCCACGGGAAGGCTGTTTCGATCCAGTGATTACTGTCCCTGTCCTTGAGCAGAGAATAGAAGAAAAGTGCGGGATGCAGGCCATTCGATACCAGAAGGCGCCGAATGGTCATTGTGTGAATATTGACGCCAGAGTGATGGCGTTTTCGGACTGTATAGATCACCTGTAGGAGCCGAGCTTGCTCGCGATAGCGGACGTTCAGTCACCACAGGCCTTGAATGTCAGTCCGTCATCGCGAGCAAGCTCGGCTCCTACAGGTTATGCCTCAAGCAGGCTTGGCCTCGACCAGCGCCTCGACCGCCATCTCCTTCTCAGCCTCTTTCAGATCTTCCTCACTGATCATTTCCGCAATGACCCGCAAGCGCTCCACCACCCGTGCGTTGACGCTGCCTTCAGGGAATTCGCCGTTCTCATCCGGCTCGCCCGCCGGCTCGCCGACCAGCAGACTCAAGGCCTCATCAGCCTGGCGTACCGCGTAGACATGGAACTGCCCGGCACGCACCGCCGTCAGCACTTTCTCGTCGAGCATCAACGTAGCGACGTTGGCCTGCGGAATGATCGCGCCCTGCTCGCCGGTCAGCCCGCGCGCTTCACAGAGGCGGAAGAAGCCTTCGATCTTCTCGTTGACCCCGCCCACTGCCTGAACTTCACCGAACTGGTTGATCGAACCGGTAATCGCAAAGCACTGCTTGAGCGGGGTTTTCGACAAGGCCGAAATCAGCGTACACGCCTCGCCCAGAGAGGCGCTGTCGCCATCCACATAACCGTAGGACTGCTCCAGGGCGATACTCGCGGAAATCGCCAACGGGAATTCCTGGGCGTAACGGCTGCCCAGATACCCGGTGAGGATCATCACGCCTTTGGAGTGGATCGGCTGGCCGAGGTTGACCTCACGCTCGATGTCGACGATGCCGCTGCCGCCCGGGTACACCGTGGCGGAAATCCGCGCCGGTACACCGAAGGCCGAATCGCCGACTTCCAGCACCGTCAAGCCGTTGCACTTGCCGACCGCCGCGCCATCGGTGTCGATCAGGATGATCCCCGCCAGCATGTCATCGAGAATCCGCGCCGACACACGTCCGGTACGGGTGGCCTTGGCCTTCAGCGCACGTTCGATGTGCCCGGCGTCGGTCATCTCGTCACCCGCCAGATGGCGAATGAAATCCGCCTCGCTGACCAGTTGGAACAGATCGCCAATGCGCGCCGACAACCGCCCCTGATGCTCGGCCAGACGCGCGCTGTACGTTGCCAGACGCGCCACCGCATCGGCGGTCAACGGCGCCATGCCTTCTTCGGACGTACGGGTTTTGAGCAACTGGGCGAACTGCTCCAGGCTCTCGTCGACCATCGGGATGTCTTCGTCGAAATCCACCAGGACGCGGAACATCTCCTGGAAGTCCGGATCGAGGTCTTGCAGCGTGTAATACAGCTGACGGGCGCCGATGATCACGACTTTGACCTGCAGCGGAATGTGCTGCGGGTTCAGCGTGACGGTGGCGAACCGGCCCATTTCACCGAGCGGCGATTCCATCTTCAGCTTGCGCGATTGCAGAGCGCGTTTCAGCGCGTCCCACACGAACGGCTCGCTGAGCATTTTTTCCGCTTCGAGGATCAGGAAGCCACCGTTGGCGCGATGCAGCGCACCCGGTCGCAATTGCCGATACGTCGTGTACAACGCGCCCTGATCGGTGCTGTATTCGATACGGCCGAACAGGTTTTCGTAGGTCGGGTGCGGTTCGAACACCACCGGCGCACCGCCGCTGGCCGAATGACCGACCACCAGGCTCGGCGCGTATTGCTCTTCCAGCAGTTTGCGGGCGACGGCGTCGGTCTTGCTGTCGTCCACCAGTTGCTCGACCACGGTCTTGAGCAGGTACACCTGCATCGCTTGCAGGTAACCGCACACCGCCGCGTTCTCGGCGTACTTCTCCGACAACGGCGACAGTAACGGCTGCAAGGCCAGGGTGATGGTTTCTTCGTTGAGGTGGCGCAGTTGATTGCTCGACTCGCGCTTCCATTGCGGCAGGCTGGCGAGCTCCTCGTTCAAGCGCTCTTCGAGGGACGAGATGTCCTCATGGAAACGCTCGCGCTCGGCTTCCGGCAACTGGGCGAATTCCGCTTCGTCGAGAGCCTTGCCTTCAAGCATCGGGGTGAACGCGATGTTGCTGCTGTCGCGGTAGAGAGCGACGTCCTTTTCCAGGGCCAGACGCTCGATGATATCCAGAGCCTTGTCGTAGCGCTGATTGAAGGCGCGGTCGATGGCGCTCTTTTTCTGCTGGTAGGACGGGTGCTCGAAAACGGCCGGGAAAGTTGCCAGCAGGTTGTCGATCAAACCGTTGATATCACCAATGAAATTACCGGCGGTACCCGACGGCAGCTCCAGTGCGCGGGGTTCGCGCGGCTCATCGAAATTATTGACGTAGACCCAGTCCGCCGGGGTCTGCAGGCGTTTTCCTTCGGCTTTCAGGTAGCGCTTGACGAACGAAAACCGGCCGGTGCCGGGCTCACCCATGACGAACACGTTGTAACCGGGGCGTGGCATGGCCACACCGAACTGCAAGGCTTCGACCGCACGTTCCTGGCCAAGCACACCGCGAAAGGGCTCCAGATCATTGGTGGTAGAGAAGCTGAACTGTTCAGCGGAAAACGGACGGGTCAGCGCTTCGGGCGCTAGACGCAAGCTGGCAGCAACAGGATCAGGCATCGGGCTTCCTTAGATCAGGCGGGGCAGATAGCGGCATTCTGGCGCTGCCTGTACCTGACTGGCAAGGAGCGCCTCAGGCCAAAGCATAGACAAGTCATGCCGCCGTTGCGGGCGTGCGCCAAATCACTGTTTCCAGCAAATGTTTTGCAAAAAATCACGGAACCGCGCGATCGTGCCTAAACTCCAAACTGCGCGGCTGGACTAATAACCGGCCCACTGGCACCGGAACGGGCCAGATCCCTTGTCCATTGGTACGCACATAAAGAGAACAAAGCTATGAAACGGATTCTTCTCGGTACTCTCTTCACCGCTGTATCCATCAACGCCATGGCTCAGGCGCCAGGCGGCCCGGATTGCGGTTGGGGCAACATGCTGTTCGAAGGCCAGCGTGGTACTCCGGCTCACTTCCTGGCATCCACCACCAACGGCACTTCCGGCAACGCAACCTTCGGTATGACGTCCGGTACCAACGGTTGTGCAACCAACTCGTCGCTGACTTATGGCGGCAAATCCTGGTTTGCCATGAATGGCATGATGAACGAGCTGTCCGAAGACATGGCCAAAGGTAACGGCGAAGCGCTGACTACCTATGCCGTGGTACTGGGCGTGGCGCCGGAAGACCGTGCGCACTTCGCCGCCGTCACTCACGAGCACTTCCAGCAGATCTTCAGCAAGGCTGACGTGACTGCCGAAGATGTGCATACCAACACCCTGGCCGTTCTGAAGAACGATCCTCGTCTGGCCAAGTACGCCACTCAGGCATAAGCTCGACCCGCCCGCTTCTTTCGGGAAGCGGGTTTTGTTTTTTGGACCTTCCCTCGTTGGGTAATGCCAATCAGGCATTAACCGCGCCGGGTCTTTAATTTTTTTCCTGTTTAAGTTGCCACTATGCTCAAACGCCTTGCCTGGCTGGCGCTCTGTGTCTGCGCCCCGCTGTCCGCCGAGCCTCACATCGACCCTCAACGTTTGCAGCAACTGGCCAACGACCCTTTCTGGATCTCCCTGGGCCATTACGAAACCGCCAAGCTCGGCGGCTGGCGCAGCTATGTCAGCGACCCGAAATTCTTCCTCGCCGCTGATGGCAACGAACATCCCGATCATGAACTGGCCGCTACCGTGCAGGCCTTGTACGCGCCGGCGAGTGCCGGTGAGCAGCACGCCCAATGCGTTTATCCCGCCCGCACGCGTTGGCTCAAGTCACAATTAAATCTGACCGATTTGCCGACACTGGACTGCGCCGAGTTCAAGCAGTGGTTCAAGGACGTCTCGCCCCACAGCGCGGTGATGATCTTCCCGGCGGCCTATTTGAACAGTCCATCGTCGATGTTCGGCCACACCCTTTTGCGCATCGACCAAGCTGATGTGCAGAGCGACAAGACCTCGCTGCTCAGTTACGCGATCAATTTTGGCGCCTACATCGAAGGCTCCGACAACAGCATCCTTTACGCCTGGAAAGGCTTGATGGGCGGTTATCCGGGGCTGTTCGCGCTGGTGCCGTACCAGGAAAAGCTTTCGGAATACCGCAGCCTGGAAAACCGCGACCTGTGGGAGTACCGGCTGAACCTGACACAAGCAGAAACCGCGCGCATGGTCGAGCACGTCTGGGAGTTGAAGCAGATCAAGTTCGATTACTTCTTCTTCGACGAAAACTGCTCCTATCGTCTGCTGGAACTGCTGCAAGTGGCCCGCCCGAGCCTGCGCCTGACCGAACAATTCCCGCTGACCGCCATCCCGACCGATACCGTCAAAGCCGTGAAAGAGGCCGGGCTGGTGGAATCGATCCAGTACCGCCCTTCCCGTGAGCGGGAGTTGCTGAGCCGCGCCGAGCCGTTAAATCCCGAAGAGCAGCAATGGGTGTTGAAAGTCAGTACTGACCAGAAGCAATTGCAAACGCCGGAATTCAAGGCGCTGCCTCGCGACCGTCAGGCGCTGATCATCGATGCGGCCTATCGCCTGGAGCGCTACCGCGCCAACGGTCAGGAACGCGATCCGGCGCGAGCGCAACGCAGCTTCGAACTGCTGCGGGCGATCAACCAGAACCCGGCACCGGAACTGGATATCCCGCAACCAGGCCTGCCCGAAGATGGCCACGAATCCCGCACGTGGCAGGTCGGTGTCGGCACCCGTGGTGACCGAGCGTTCGGTGAATACGGCCTGCGCATGGCCTATCACGACCTCAACGACAACTCGGAAAGTTTCCCCCTCGGCGCGCAGATCGAAATCCTGCAACTGAAGCTGCGCCAGTACGAAGGCAATGACTGGCAGGTGCAGCAACTGGACCTGGCGACCATTCGCTCCCTGACCCCGCGCAATGAGTTGCTGCAACCGCTGTCCTGGCAGGTCACCGGTGGCCTGGAGCGAGTGCCGGGCAAGCATGACGATGAAACCCTGGTCAGCCACGTCAACGGCGGCGGCGGTGGAACCTGGCAACTGGCCGACGACATGCTCGGTTTTGCCTTGGGCACTGTGCGTGTGGAGCACAACAATGACTTCGCCGAATTCATTTCCCCGGCGGCGGGTTTCAACACGGGGTTGCTGTGGAAAAACCCGCTGGGGAACTTGAGCCTCGAAACCAAAGGTGATTTTTTCACCAATGGCGAAGTGCGCCGGTCCATCAGTTTGAATCAGCAATGGGAGCTGTCGCGCAACCTGGGCTTGCGCCTGAGCGCCCAGCGCGAGTTCAGCCATTTGGCAACGCCCGAGAATGAAGTGATGCTTGAGGTGAAGTGGTATCACTACTGATTCGAATCGCTTTCAGACATTCAACGAAACCAAATGCCTGCAACCATGGCCCAATTCCTATAACGGGAGAAATCATGAGCCGGGCATTCGTCAACGAAGATAACGCTGCCGCGCAAGCCGATCAGCCGGTCGAACGGCAGGTCAGTGCGCAACCCAACTACGTCACCCCGCAAGGCCTGAGCCTGTTGCAGGAAAAGATGGCTGAACTGCAAGCCCTGCATGCCGAACAAACAGCCAAGGGCGAACAGGCGGACAAACAACGCCTGGCCGATCTCGAACGGGATCTGCGCTACTTCAAACAGCGGCTGGGCAGCGCGCAAGTGGTGCCGGTTGCGACGTCTACCGACAAAGTGCAGATCGGTAGCTGGGTGACTTATGCCGATGAACACGACAGCGAACACCGCGTGCAACTGGTAGGTGAAGATCAGGCCGATGCAGCCCATGACCTGATCAATTGGGGCTCGCCTCTTGGCCGGGCGTTGCTCGGCGCACAACTCAATGATGAAGTGCTGTGGCAACGCCCGGCCGGCGATCAGCTGATCGAGATCATCCGCATCGAACCCGCTTAAACCACACCTTGGGCCAGCATCGCATCGGCGACTTTGACGAAGCCGGCGATGTTCGCGCCTTTGACGTAATTGACCTGACCGTTCTCCTCACCATAATGCACACAGGCGTGGTGGATCGACTGCATGATCGCGTGCAGCTTGCTGTCCACTTCACCACCGGTCCACAGCAAGCGCATGGCATTCTGCGACATCTCCAGCCCGCTCACGGCAACGCCACCGGCGTTGGACGCCTTGCCCGGTGCGAACAAAATGCCCGCTTCGATGAACAGGTCCACGGCTTCCAGCGTGGTCGGCATGTTCGCGCCTTCCGCCACGCAGATGCAGCCGTTGCGCAGCAAAGTGCGCGCAGCATCGACATCCAGTTCGTTTTGCGTGGCGCATGGCAGCGCGATATCGCAGCTCAGTCCCCACGGATGTTGACCTGCGCGGAACTCCAGGCCGAAACGCCCGGCCAGTTCACTGATGCGCCCGCGCTGTACGTTCTTCAATTCCAGCACCGCTTGCCATTGCTCTTCGGTCAAACCGCTTTCGCAGTACAACGTGCCTTCGGAGTCCGACAGCGAAATCACTTTGCCGCCCAGGTCCATGACCTTGCGCGCGGCGTATTGCGCGACGTTGCCGGAACCGGAGATCGCTACGCGCTTGCCCTCGACCGTCATGCCACGACGCTTGAGCATTTCTTCAGCGAAGTACACGCAGCCGAAACCGGTGGCCTCCGGGCGAATCAGGCTACCGCCGTAGCTCGGGCCTTTGCCCGTCAACACGCTGGTGAACTGGTTGCTCAGGCGTTTGTATTGACCGAACAGGAAACCGATTTCGCGCGCACCGACACCGATGTCACCGGCCGGCACATCAACGTCGGCGCCGATGTGACGGTACAACTCACTCATGAAGGCCTGGCAGAAGCGCATGACTTCCGCATCGCTTTTACCTTTCGGATCGAAGTCCGAACCGCCCTTGCCGCCGCCCATTGGCAACGAAGTCAGCGAGTTCTTGAAAGTCTGCTCGAACGCGAGGAATTTCAACACGCCGAGGTTCACCGAAGGATGGAATCGCAACCCGCCCTTGTACGGGCCGATAGCGCTGTTCATCTGGATGCGGAAACCGCGATTGACCTGCACCTTGCCGTGATCGTCGACCCAGGAAACCCGAAACACGACCGCCCGCTCCGGCTCGCAGATGCGCTCCAGAATGCCCGAAGTCAGGTAGTGCGGATTGGCTTCAAGAAACGGCCACAGGCTGCGCAGAACCTCTTCGACGGCCTGGTGAAATTCGGGTTGATCCGGGTCGCGTTTTTTCAGGCGGG
>RCUS01001636.1_pt1 | contig 11171 bp, 7 predicted proteins | sample 2166221 | NCBI WGS metagenome assembly RCUS01 (sample SAMN09932758, study PRJNA488358) | compost metagenome | isolation source: compost soil in cyclohexanecarboxylic | place: Germany: Experimental Botanical Garden | reverse complement strand
CTGCCAATATCGAGCGTATTGAAATTTTAAAAGGCCCCGCTTCTGTTTTATATGGTCGTAGCGCTGGTGGTGGGGTTGTGAATATGGTGAGTAAGTTCGCCAATTTTGACTCTAAAAGTTCAGTTGGTGCTTATGCAGGTTCGTATGATAACTACGGAACAACTGCCGACATCAATCAAGTCATTAATGACAATTTAGCAGTGCGCCTTACCGGAGAATATGGCGAGTCAGGCAGCTTCCGCTCTGGCATTGAAAATAAAATTGAAATGTTTTCACCAAGTTTCACTTATAAAAATGATGATGGTACTCTCACTTGGACTACACAATATACCTATGACAAATTAGGTCGTGTGCCTGATCGTGGTCCAGCATATGAAAACTTGCCTGCGGGAACCTCAATTAAAATGGGATTTGCCCAAGACGGCGATTATGTTGATGATATTTTGCAAGTGGTTCGCACCGATGTGAATTATCAATATGCGCCTGATTGGAACTTTCACTGGGCAGCAAGTTACCGACAAGCAGAACAGAACTTTGACCACTTTTATTTTGGAACTTATTGTGGGTTAGATGGTAAAGATTTAAAAGGCAAAGAATGCACCTCTAAAAAAGGTTATATCAATCAAATTTACTACTGGCAGCAAACCAGCAATAAGACCACCACCAATACATTTGATATTAAGGGCAAATTCAAAACTGGTCAGCTTGAACACCAAATCATGATGGGTACAGACTGGACATATGAACAACGAGAGCCACGCTTAGCAAATGAAGCTCAGAATGGTTCTATTTACGGCTACGTCAATCCATTCACAGGCGAACGTGAATATAGCCGTGGCAATGGCCCATTAAAGATGAGACAGCATAACTATAATGAAGGCACAACTTACGGAGTGTTTATTCAAGATTTAATTGGTCTAAATGACCAACTTAAACTGATGATGGGTGTCCGCTACGATTACTTCGATTTTTCAACCACCAACAAGTTAACTAATGAAAACCGTAATGTAAAAGATGGCAGCTTTAGTCCAAATGTGGGTTTGGTATGGCAACCGCTTCCTGAACATAGCTTTTATACGTCTTACTCTAAGAGCTTTGCACCATTTGGCGGACAAATGGGTGTTAACCAAGTCACTGGAAGCACTGATGTCACAAAAATGGATAAAGAGCCTCAATATAACGAGCAATATGAAGTGGGCATAAAAAGCGAATGGTTAGATAGTCGTTTAAATACTCAATTTTCGGTCTTTGATATTCGTAAAAATAATATCCGCTATAAACCAAAGCCTAATGAAGAACCAGAAGTATGGGCAACGGCCGGTCAGCATCAATCTCGTGGTCTTGAATTTAGTTTTATTGGCCGTGTACTAGATAATGTCTTTGTCCGCGGTGGTTATGGCTACACAGATGCAAAAGTAAAAGAAGACAAACAAAAGCCTGAACAAGAAGGTAACTATTTAGCAAATACATCTAAGAACACTGGTAATTTATTTGTTCGTTATTTACCAACTGAACAGTGGTATACCGAGGTGGGCGTGACCTATGTCGGGTCTTATTATCCAAATATTAATAATCAGGTAAAAATGGAAGGCTTCAATCGTGTCGATGCAGCAATTGGCTATAGTGCAGATCCGTGGAATGTCACACTTGCGGTAAATAACCTAACCAATAAAGAGTACTGGCGTTCGGACAGCATGCCAGGCACACCACGTAATGTGTTATTACGTTTGAACTATCAATTCTAAGTAAAATTGAACTGGCCTACCTCTATTTTTAGAGGTAAGCCCTTTTATTTTTAGATACCGTATTTTTCGCGATACGCTTGCATATTTGCTAGCGCTTCTTTTTCGCCTTTGGTGATGACTGAGCAAGGTCAACAAGACAAGTTGGGCATGACGATGGAGTGTAAGAAGTGTGATGTAAAAGATTTCGAATAGATCATTTTATTGACAAGAAGTGATAAAACCGCTTAAAAAAGCAGCCGACATGTTACAAAGTTGGCTTTTTTCTGTTTTTAAGGGTGGCGAAAAATATTTAAATTAGAGCATTTTGCATAACGACCATTCTGTTAAATCAAGATAAAATTTTCACGACCAAACCGATATATTTTCGATCAACTCTTTCACAGTTCTAGCTTCATTGATAAAAAGTTCAATCGCCTGTGCTTGACTAAAATCACTGTTTTTAAACCACTTGGGATTTTTTAAAAATAAATCCGTGAGTTCTTTTTTAATCTCATCTAAATTAAATTTTCTGATAGGCTTTACTTCAAAAACAACCCATATTGATCTATTTTTTTTTGACGCTAAATAATGCCCACCAAAATGTTTGATAACAATCTTGAAAAATTTTGGAAATTCTAGCTCATGTAATGGTATTTTTTTTGTCTGTGTAATCTCATATTTCATACCACTTGAATCAAATATAATTGCACCAGACAAATATCCTGTATCAAATGCTTTTTCGCTTATATAGCTTATTCGATCTTCACTTTCTAAATTACCTTTAATAAATAAGGACGTATGCATTAAAACTGGATATTTTAAATTCATTATTCTTCTCCTGTTAACATATCTGCACCAATACCTGAACCAATAGAGATTTCAGCACCTTTAGTCCAAGTAGGGGTTCCATACCATAATTTTTCAATAAGATTGAATGTTTCCCCACCAGGATCATTCCCATGAATCCGTTGATGCACAGAGCGTTCTACTGCTTTTAAATTCCACGGATGATTTTTTATTGCGTCTGGCACTTTTTTTCCCATCCAACTATTTCTTTCAATTAACCAATGATGTAGTTCATAACCTTTAGGTGTACCTTGAGCATTTCTGACTCTTGGGCTGACATTCTTCCATTTAGTACTTAACTTAAACCAGCTTGCACTTGATTTAGCATGTTTAAAGGCACCAGTCCACCAGCCTCCTCCGATAGACCCTAAAGCTCCAGAAACCCCAACTTGCGTCCAACTCACACACTGAAAATCCCCACCATTCAATGCCAGTTGAATGCCTAAATCAGTTCCTGCACCTAATGCTATTCCAACTAATATCGGTACAAACTGCCCTGTCGGATCGTTATACGACACAGGATTGCTATAGGCATATGCATAGGTATTTGTTCCATCAAATAAACCTAATGGATCACTTTGAACATAACGTCCTGTTGCTGGATCATAGTCACGGTAGTAGTTATAGAATGTTCCGACTTCACTATCATAATACTGTCCAGCATGGCATAATAATAAGGTTATAATTTCATAAGTCAGATATTAAAATAAAATCACTCAATAACATTCTTTCTATCACCTATATTAAAGCCCACTTCACCATCATCTAAGAATTTTAAAATTTGAGGTGCTATTAATAATATTTTCTTAATTGTTTCATCAGACATCATTTTCAGCCAAAATACTCTTGGTAACCACCATGGCTTTCCCCAAAAATAAACATATTGATTTTTTTTTCTTACCAGAGCTCCATGACTTATCGATTTATGGGGTGGTATTAAGCTATTACTATAAATAGTTATTTGAAAACATGGTTTATCATATTTATTAAAAGCTACTCTAATCTTATTTATTTCCTCTCCATTAATCTTTGAAAAACAAATATCTTTTGCTTCAATTAGATATTCAGTATCTCCATATGCTGATGCCCCTACTTGCTTAAAGCCATTTTGCTCAAAATATGGGATTAACTTAGTGTCTACTAATTGACTTAAATAACGTGTTTGAACAGGAATTCGATCTTGCCAACGTTTATGGCGTTTCTTATAAGAATTCATTGCTTTAACTTGATCCACTTCATTCTCCTATATCTAAGGTAGAGCCAACACCACCACCACCTGTTGTTGCACCAACACCACGACCTACATTGGCAACTTCTTGATAGGTGGTTCTAGAAATATAAAATCTATCTGAACCGATCTCTTTTCTTAATGCTCGTTGTGCTGGTGTTAATTGTGCTGTTCCAAATTTTGCTTCTACAACCTTGATAACACCATTCTTTTGTACTATATAGTCAGGTACAGCTCTTCCTGCCTTCTTTGAAAGGTTGCCAAACTCAGTGACAAATTCAATAGCGGCATCTTGTTTACCAAGAACCTTTTCTCCCCGTAATAAAATCCCAATACGAGCAACTCCTTCACCAATATCGCCTTTCATTTTTTTACTGACATAATTTTTCATCACATAAGGAAGTCCTTTGGAACCAATATTACCGCCTAAGATACCCAATGCCCCTGACACACCCACCTGTGTCCAACTCACACACTGAAAATCCCCACCATTCAATGCCAGTTGAATGCCTAAATCAGTTCCTGCACCTAATGCTATTCCAACTAATATCGGTACAAACTGCCCTGTCGGATCGTTATACGACACAGGATTGCTATAGGCATATGCATAGGTATTTGTTCCATCAAATAAACCTAATGGATCACTTTGAACATAACGTCCTGTTGCTGGATCATAGTCACGGTAGTAGTTATAGAATGTTCCGACTTCACTATCATAATACTGTCCAGCATGACGTAGGTCATTGAGATAAACTTTTCACGACCAAACCGATATATTTTCGATCAACTCTTTTACTGTTCTAGCTTCATTGATAAAAAGTTCAATCGCCTGTGCTTGATTAAAATCACTGTTTTTAAACCATTTTGGATTTTTTAAAAATAAATCCCTGAGTTCTTTTTTAATCTCATCTAAGTTTTTTTTCTTTGGAGATGAAACATCAAAAGTAATATATACTTTCTTCCCTGTTCCTAATGAATCTAAATTTTTCAGGGAATATTTCAAGGCATAGAATATTCCTTTTGAAGTTAGACTATTTTTTATTGTGGATTTAATTTTAAAAAGATTACCACTTGAATCAATAATAAAACAGTTTTGAAATAAGCCTTCTTCATATTTTCTTTCACTTACAATATGAAATTTTTCAGAATCTAGATTTCCGAGTAAATATTCTGAACAATATACAATGACAGGAAAATTAAAACTCATTCATTTTCTCCATATGTTACTAAATCACCCCCTATACCCGTCATTATGGAAATCTCAGTACCTTTAGCCCAACTAGGAGTACCATGCAGCCATCTACCATATGCATTATATGCTTCTTGAGATTTACTATTCCCATGAATCTGTTGATGCACAGTTCTCTCTACTGCTTTTAAATTCCACGGATGATTTTTTATTGCGTCTGGCACTTTTTTTCCCATCCAACTATTTCTTTCAATTAACCAATGATGTAGTTCATAACCTTTAGGTGTACCTTGAGCATTTCTGACTCTTGGGCTGACATTCTTCCATTTAGTACTTAACTTAAACCAGCTTGCACTTGATTTAGCATGTTTAAAGGCACCAGTCCACCAGCCTCCTCCGATAGACCCTAAAGCTCCAGAAACCCCAACTTGCGTCCAACTCACACACTGAAAATCCCCACCATTCAATGCCAGTTGAATGCCTAAATCAGTTCCTGCACCTAATGCTATTCCAACTAATATCGGTACAAACTGCCCTGTCGGATCGTTATACGACACAGGATTGCTATAGGCATATGCATAGGTATTTGTTCCATCAAATAAACCTAATGGATCACTTTGAACATAACGTCCTGTTGCTGGATCATAGTCACGGTAGTAGTTATAGAATGTTCCGACTTCACTATCATAATACTGTCCAGCATGACGTAGGTCATTGAGATAAACTTTTCACGACCAAACCGATATATTTTCGATCAACTCTTTCACAGTTCTAGCTTCATTGATAAAAAGTTCAATCGCCTGTGCTTGACTAAAATCACTGTTTTTAAACCACTTGGGATTTTTTAAAAATAAATCCGTGAGTTCTTTTTTAATCTCATCCAGATTCTTTTTTTCAGGGCTAGATAAATTAAAAGTTACCCAAATGGTTTTATCATTACTAAATGATAAATAGTGCCCTCCCATATTTATAAAAAAAAGTTTTAAAAAATGAACTATATTTAATTCATAAAGATTTTTTTTTGTTGAAGAAATAATATTATATTTTTCACCACTGGAATCTAAAATAGTACATTTATTAAAACAACCAGCATCAAATTTACTTTCACTTGCTTGGCATAAGTCATCTTCATTTCTAATATTTCCTGCTATATATTTATTAGAAATTAACATTATAGGAAAATTTAAAGATTTATTGATCATATTACTCGTCTCTAGCTATAAATATATCAGTAGTTATACCTGTTCCAGCTGAAACCTCAGCTCCTTTAGCCCAAGCAGCTGTCCCATACCACCACTTTTCAACAACACTGTAGGTATCTCCTTTATTTGGAGAATTCCCATGAATCCGTTGATGTACAGAGCGTTCTACTGCTTTTAAATTCCACGGATGATTTTTTATTGCGTCTGGCACTTTTTTTCCCATCCAACTATTTCTTTCAATTAACCAATGATGTAGTTCATAACCTTTAGGTGTACCTTGAGCATTTCTGACTCTTGGGCTGACATTCTTCCATTTAGTACTTAACTTAAACCAGCTTGCACTTGATTTAGCATGTTTAAAGGCACCAGTCCACCAGCCTCCTCCGATAGACCCTAAAGCTCCAGAAACCCCAACTTGCGTCCAACTCACACACTGAAAATCCCCACCATTCAATGCCAGTTGAATGCCTAAATCAGTTCCTGCACCTAATGCTATTCCAACTAATATCGGTACAAACTGCCCTGTCGGATCGTTATACGACACAGGATTGCTATAGGCATATGCATAGGTATTTGTTCCATCAAATAAACCTAATGGATCACTTTGAACATAACGTCCTGTTGCTGGATCATAGTCACGGTAGTAGTTATAGAATGTTCCGACCTCACTATCATAATACTGTCCAGCATGACGTGAAGGCATGGTGAATTTAATATTATTTGCATCAACATCTTCATTTGGTAATACATCCCCAAATTGATCTCCATCCAAACGCCATAAGACCTTACGACTATCTCCATCACCTTCACTTACAGCCCTAGGTGTGTTTAAGTGATCCGTATGTACTCTCAGTAAAACATTCGGACGTTCTTGACTGAACATCCCCACCAAACGGTCACCGAGCCAAATATACTCACGGACTCGATTGCGGTTTTGATCGTATTCACCTAACAATTGCCCAGATTCGTTATATACAAAATAGACAATACTTTGTACTCCATTATTTGAACTGTATTTGATGACACGCTGCCCAAGTGGATCATAGCGATTTTCAATACTGCTACCATTTTTCTGGATCTGGCTACTACGCCCAGCTGCATCGTATTGATAACTGCGGGTATTATCTTGTGTGACTTGACCTGTTGCTAAGTAGCTGTAGTCATTGATACGGTTGCTTGTATTTGCAATTGAAAGTGCACGATCTGTCGAGATGCCATTTTCAGCTTTGTTTTGCTGTATTCGATTACCATTAGCATCATAGCTATAACTTAGGACAGCATTTTTATCTCCTAACTGGATATTTTGCTGGGTCAATCGATCCATGACATCATAGTTAAAAACCGAATTTAGCGTGCTATCGCTGTCGTTAATACTGGTGATTCGATCTGTAACATCAAAATTATAATGTCGTGTCAAAATACCAGTTGAACTTATGTCATTGACTCGGCCATCTGTATCTTGAACAAGATTAAACTGGTCATATCCTGTTCCCCAATCCCAACCACTGATTCCCATTGGGGTGTAGCGAACATTCTGGAGTAATTTACCACCAGTACTCGAATTAATATTACTGAGTAGACCTTGGTTATAGGTATATGTGATTTTGAGTCCACTTGGATAAAGAATATTGGAGAGCTTCCCTCCAGCGGTATAGTTGTACTGGACACGTAATGGCACATTTGGTTTGAGTGCCATCACTTTTTCAATGACATTCCCAGCACTATCTCGAGTGTAGCGAATACTGCTATTGGTATTGCTAGTTTGTGTTAGCTCGCCTTGCCCATATTGGCCGCCATCATAATAAAAACTAGTAGTGAGTTGATTTGACCCACTACCATCTGTTTTTTGACGTACTCTTTCTGAGCTGTCATATGTATAAATATGCGTATTATTTTGACTGTCTGTGTACTGTATAAGGCGACCTGCATCATCATACTGATAGGTAGTTAAACCTGTATCAGGACTATTTACACTTTCTAAATCACCAAATGCGTTATAGTGGTATGTTGTGGTATTACCCCGTGCATCTGTAACCGTTTTTAATTGATCCAAACTGTCATATTGATATTCAGTCAGCCCTTGTGCTGGGTTTCTTTGTTGTTTTGCTCGACCTAAAGCATCATATTGGTAGTCTGAAGTTTGATTGAATGCATTTTTTTGTTCAGTCAGTTGGTTTAAATCATCATAACTAAATTGTTCTATTTGATTATGATTACCTTGTTGCTGGCTGACGCGTCCTAAAGCGTCATATACAGTTTCAGTCTTGAGTGCAATATTACTGTAATTATCAGTGATTGTAGTGTTGGTAATTGCGCCTGCATTATTCCGAGTGTAATTCACAGTATTACCAAGACTATCTCGAATTAAAAGTAAACGTTGTGCTTCATCATATTCATAATTCAGTATTTCACCATCTGGAAAGGTCACCTGAGTTAGTTGCCCAGCATTATCATAAACATAAGTTGTTGTTGCACTTTGGCTACTACTTAAACTCATGGCACTAGATGTTTGACTGGTTGTTCCAGTTCCTGAAAATGGGGTTCCCAATCCAATGGATTGGCACCATTGGTTGATTAAATCAATAATCCACTGTGCCCATTGAACAACTTTATTTGTACTGTTGTAGCTTGTTTCAAAACTTGGGTTTAAGCGGGTTTCTACTGTTTTTAATACACGACCAAGATTGTCATAGGTATAAGTAATTTTATGCCCATTTTGGAAGGTAATAACTTTGGGTTGTCCCAAAGTATTGTAGCTACTGTAACTGATTACTAGACCAGCTGGATCCGTCACTGTAAGTAAATTACCAGTACTGTCATAGTTATATGTTGTTTTTGCGGATGTTGGTTCATTCAGTGTGAGAATTTGACCTAAATTATTATACGTACATGTCCATGTTCTTGTTTTTTGGGTGCTTAAGTCTGTAATAGTTCGGGTTAGAAGGTTTCCTGTATTGTCATACGTTAGATTTATTCTGCGTAATGGTTCTTGTATTTCAGTAGGTAACGCTAATGTTGGGTGCCATTGTGTTGTTGTAATCCTTTCTTCGGCAGTTCCAGCAGCTTCTATTCGTTTTATTTCAAGATTTCGACCTAAGTCATATTCATAAGTGGTGACTTGTCCGAATTGTTCATAACGGACCAAATTTCCAGAACTATCATATTCTAAATTACTTTCTGTTATCGCTCCACGTTTTACTGTTCTAATATGTTGAGTACCTGAAATACGGGACCGGCTATATTGTCGTTGAGTACCATAAGGATCGGTCACTTGTGTATTATTGTCTGAATAATTAAAGCGGAATTGCTGTGTATTGCTTGCATGTTCCGTCAGAATACCTCGATCAAATTCATCATAGGCATAGCTTGCAAAACGATGGCCTAGCTCATCGCTAATCCCTGTCAACAAATAAGGGTTTTTGGAGGGAGCAACTTGAGTATTTTCATTATAACTATAATATTTTGTGCCTGAAGATGGTCTGCTTACAGCCCATAATGTGTTCCCACTATAAGAATATTGAATAATCTGAGTGTTCGGTAATTTAATACTGGTGAGATAACCATCCGTATCATAGGTTAAAGTCAGTTTTCGACCAAATTGATCTGTAACAGTATTTGCTTTGAAGCTTGTTGCATCGGGATAGCCCACTGTCACAAATTGATTACCTAAATAATCAATTCTGGTCAATCGTCCTTTTAAATCATAAGTTTCAACTTTATTGTTTTTAAGATCTTTAATTTCCCAACCACTGCTTAACTGGTTTAGAACTAAACTTGTATCAGGATCTACATACCAGTCAGTTGTACCTAATAATGGACTTGTTCTACCTTGTCGTAGCGTAGCTATTATTTCTTTACCATCTTCACGCCATAAGGTTATAGATGGGATACTCGTTCCTGATGATGTGAAATATAAGCGCATTGCATAATTATGAGTCCAAGCACGTGTTGAACCAAAAGGTGTATTATCGGATAAGACATTGTCTGAGAATAAACTGTTATAAACTCGATTGACTTCTAAAGGACCAATAGGTGCTTTCCAATCTGTTTCTATTTGAAATTTATTACCTGTACTGACTGAACAAGGATTTCCTAGGCCATCACAACTTTTACCTTTGTCTTTCTTTGTTTCATAAATAGGTAGGCATGTTGCAGTCGTATGTTGACCAAAGATTGCTTTTGTTCCAGCAGGACAATCATTTGATTCTGTACATAAATCATCACATTGATTTGGACAATTATAAGTTAAACTACCAACATCTCCAATTGTGCATTTAAGCCCACACTGTTTATCCCCTTTACTAATTCCTAGTGTTCCAAACCATGCACGACAAACATCATCTGCAGCATATACTGTAGTTTGAAAGAATAAAATAAAGGCTATGATTAATAATATATTTCTAAAGTAAGTCATTATTTTGAGTTGATTAATATTTGCTTTATATAATCTATATAAATTCTAGTATTTAGTAAATTATTACCAACTTATTTTTAATATCTCCTAAAACCGACATAATACAGTTTATGCGAAATTATCAATATTTTGCATACATTTATTCAAGTATTCAGCGCACTGAAACGGCTTTCTATTATTTTTCAAGCCCCACGACTATCATTTAACCAATACCATTAAATCAATTTAATAATTTAATTAAATTATAAAAAAAGGAAGCCACAGCTTCCTTTTTCCATACCTAACTCTTAAATACCGTATTTCTCGCGATAAGCTTGCATATTTGCTAGTGCTTCTTTTTCGCCTTTTGCATCTAAATAATCCATTAAATCTTTCATAGTAATGAGTGCATGCACAGGAATTTCTAATTCTTTTTGAACTTCTTGAATTGCAGAAAGTTCACCTTGTCCACGTTCTTGACGATCTAGCGCAACTAAAACACCAGCGATAGTTGCACCAGCATTTTTCAAAATCGTTACGACTTCACGAATTGCTGTACCTGCGGTAATTACGTCATCAATAATCCAGA
>RCUS01001635.1_pt1 | contig 11186 bp, 10 predicted proteins | sample 2166221 | NCBI WGS metagenome assembly RCUS01 (sample SAMN09932758, study PRJNA488358) | compost metagenome | isolation source: compost soil in cyclohexanecarboxylic | place: Germany: Experimental Botanical Garden | reverse complement strand
TGATCCACCGGAACCTGCCGACGACGCTACCGAGCTGTAGTCGCCGAGCCTAGCCGACCTGCCGCTGACTGCGGCGAAAAGCCCCCGGCGTGAGCCCGGTCCAGCGCTTGAATGCGCGCTGGAAGGCCTCTGCCGATGCAAACCCCAATAGATAAGCGATCTCACCGAAAGCAAGCTGCGTATCGCGGATATAGGTTTCGGCCAGGTCGCGCCGCGTGTCGTTGAGCAGATCACGAAACCCCGTGCCTTCTTCGGCCAGTTTGCGCCGCAAGGTCCAGCTTGGCAGTTGCAGATGCAGCGCCACTTCCTCCAGATCGGGCTCGCGCCCGCCATTGAGCAGCGGCCCCAGCAGGTGGGTGATGCGCTCGCCCAGGCTGCGCACACGCGTGCGCTGGAGCATTTCTGCTTCACACAAGTGCAGCAGGTGGTGCCAGGTACTGGGGCAATGCTGAGGATTGGCCAGCTCCAGCGTGGCTCGGCTCAGGCGCACTTGATTGCTGGCACAAGCGAATTGCACGGCGTTGCAGGACAGCGACTGGTACTGGGCCGCGTAGCCAGGGGCGTCGAACTCGAACTCCAGCCGCTCGGCCTGCACCGGCTTGCCTGCCAGGCCAGCAAGCTGCGCCAGCCAGCCGGCGAGCAGTGAATCGACCACGAAGCGGTTGTAGCTGTTGTAGGGACTGATGGAGTAGAAGCGCAGCCAAGCGCCCTGGGCATCTTCCTGAAAACTCGACTGCCCCCGATAGTTGGCGGCATACAGCGGTTCGAAACGCAGCAAGGTGCGCGCGGCTTCGCCCAGGTTGGGCGCCTGGGCGGCCGCGACGCCTGCCAGCCCCGCGTGGGCCAACCGGCTGAGGCGGCCCATGTGCAAGCCCAGCGCCGGATCACCCGAAAGTTCGATGGCCGCGTGGCCCAGGTGCATGTAGCGGGGAATCGACAAGCGCGCACCGGCTTCGGCCAGGCGCACGCTGTCCAGTCCATAGCGGCGTAGCAGGGGGGTAGGTTCGTGGCCCTGTTCGCGCAAGGCTTCGGCCAGCGGCTGGACAAAGCCTACCGAAAGATCGCCCAGGCGCACACGGGGTCTGGCCATGCCGTTACAGCCACAGGTTCAGCAGGCGCGCACCCTGGCTCGGGTTGCCGGCCAGCAGTTCGCCTGCCTGGTGGGCAAAACCCTGGCCGTCGCTGCTCTGTTCCCAGAATTGCCCCCGCATGAACACGCTCATGCTGCTCACTCCCGCACCGGTAACCTCGGTAAGGCGCTGCCAGGCCGTCTGTTCGCTGACCTCGCCACGTTGCAGGGCAAGCTCGGCTGCAGCGTCCTGATGACGGTTGCCTCGCCACGGTGCATCCCAGCTGCCCTTGCCGCTGAGGAACACCGGATTGGCGATCAATTGCACCGACTGTCGGGCCAATTGCTGGTGGTTCTCCGGATACCAGCTGTCACTGCCCACCAGCACGCCGAGGCGTCCAGCGGGGGTTTGCAGGACTTGCAGCGGCTGCTGGCGACCGGCATGGATGTAACGCCGCACTTCGCTGTCGGGGAACTGCTGGCGCTGCGGCTGGCCGAGTAACGAGCCATCGCCGGCGAACACCACGCTGCTGTTGAACAGCGGCCCCTCGCCGGCATGCAGTACGCCGTGCTCGACATACGGTGCGGGCAAGACGATCGAACCTGCCACCAGCGTGACGCCGAACTCCTTGGCCAGGCTGCCGAACAGCAGTTGGTAATCGTTGGCCATCTGCTCGGCCTTCATGCGCAGGTGGGCATCGGAGCGCCAGTCATCGGCGTTGGCGCCGAGCATCGCCAGGCCGTAGCGCAGTGGGTTGCTCACTTCCAGCCATTGCAGGGCTTCTCGGGTCTGGGTGACCTGGTACAGCTCGTTTTTCTCGCCACGGGCCCAGAGCCAAGTGCCGATATGCTCCGGCAATACCACCACCGTGCGTGGGTTCACCAGCCCTTGGGCACGGGCCTGTTCCAGGTAGGCCGAGAGCTTGCGGTGCAGGCGTTGAAGGTTCTGGTAGTCGCTTGGGTAGAGCAGCGGTTCGACGCCCAGCAAGTTGCCGCGCTCGCCTGGCACGCCATGGTTCAGCGCCAGTTGGATGCGCAGATCGGAGAGGTAGTGACCCTCCGGACGCTGTTGGGTCCAGAAAGCGTAACCGCACAGAGCGGTGATCATCACCAGCGCCAGGGCGCTTGCCAGGAGTTTTCGCATGAAGCTTCTTTTCGCCGAAATCGAGCGGGTCATACAACCGATTGTTGATCCATTGCCCATGGCGGTTCAGACAGCGCCTGGGAACTCAAGGGTAAAGGATTGGTTGGCGCTACGGTAGGGTCAGTAGCGTGAAGCAGGTGCTGTACATAACGATCATCAACTTGTGAGTTTTGATCATTGAGCGCTTTCAAACGGCTGTTTAATGTCGTTGCCAGATAAACGACGGGGCCCGCAGCTGGCGAGGTACCCGCATTCCGTGATCACGCCACCTAGGAAACCGATCCATGGCTGCCGACCGCTATCCACATCTGCTGGCCCCGCTCGATCTGGGCTTCACCACCTTGCGCAACCGTACCCTGATGGGCTCGATGCACACTGGCCTGGAAGAGCGCCCCGGTGGCTTCGAGCGCATGGCGGCGTACTTTGCCGAGCGTGCCCGGGGTGGCGTCGGTCTGATGGTCACTGGCGGTATCGCGCCCAACGACGAGGGTGGGGTCTATTCGGGTGCTGCCAAGCTCAGCACCGAGGAAGAGGCCGACAAACACCGCATCGTCACCGAGGCGGTGCATGCCGCTGGTGGCAAGATCTGCCTGCAGATCCTCCACGCCGGTCGTTATGCCTACAGCCCGCGCCAAGTGGCGCCGAGTGCGATTCAGGCGCCGATCAACCCGTTCAAGCCCAAGGAACTGGACGAGGCCGGGATCGAGAAGCAGATCGCCGACTTCGTCACCTGTGCCGAACTGGCCCAGCGTGCCGGCTATGACGGTGTCGAAATCATGGGTTCGGAAGGCTACTTCATCAATCAGTTCCTGGCCGCCCACACCAACCACCGCACCGACCGCTGGGGTGGCAGCTACGAGAACCGCATGCGCCTGGCGGTGGAAATCGTCCGCCGGGTGCGCGAAGCGGTAGGGCCGAACTTCATCATCATCTTCCGCCTGTCGATGCTCGACCTGGTCGAGGGTGGCAGCACCTGGGACGAAATCGAGCTGCTGGCCAAGGCCATCGAGCAGGCCGGCGCTACCCTGATCAACACCGGCATCGGCTGGCACGAAGCGCGTATCCCGACCATTGCCACCAAGGTGCCACGCGCGGCGTTCAGCAAGGTCACCGCCAAGCTGCGCGGCACGGTGAAGATTCCGCTGATCACCACCAACCGCATCAACACCCCGGAAGTGGCCGAGGCGGTGCTGGCCGAAGGCGACGCCGACATGGTCTCCATGGCCCGGCCGTTCCTCGCCGACCCTGAGTTCGTCAACAAGGCGGCCGAAGGGCGCAGCGACGCGATCAACACCTGCATCGGATGCAACCAGGCGTGCCTGGACCACACCTTTGGCGGCAAGCTGACCAGTTGCCTGGTCAACCCGCGCGCCTGCCACGAAACCGAGCTCAACTATTTGCCGGTGCGCGCTGTGAAGCGCATCGCCGTGGTCGGTGCCGGCCCGGCTGGCCTGGCCGCCGCTACGGTGGCCGCCGAGCGTGGCCATGAGGTGACCTTGTTCGACGGTGCCAGCGAAATCGGCGGGCAATTCAACGTGGCCAAGCGCGTACCGGGCAAGGAAGAGTTCTTCGAGACCCTGCGCTATTTCCGCAACAAAGTGAGCAGTACCGGCGTGGACTTGCGCCTGAACAGTCGTGTCGATGTAAAAACCCTGGTGGACGGTAATTTCGACGAGATCATTCTCGCCACCGGCATCGCGCCGCGTACCCCGGCCATTCCCGGTGTCGAGCATGCCAAGGTGCTCAGTTACCTGGACGTGCTGCTGCAGCGCAAACCGGTCGGCGGGCGGGTGGCGGTGATTGGCGCGGGTGGTATCGGATTCGATGTGTCCGAGTACCTGGTGCATCAGGGCGTGGCCAGCAGCCAGGACCGTGAGGCGTTCTGGAAGGAATGGGGCATCGATACGCAGCTTGAAGCCCGTGGCGGTGTCGCCGGGATCCAGCCCGAGCCGCATGCACCGGCGCGGCAGGTCTACCTGCTGCAGCGCAAGAAGTCCAAGGTGGGCGACGGCCTGGGCAAGACCACCGGCTGGATCCACCGCACAGGGCTGAAGAACAAGCAGGTGCAGATGCTCAACAATGTCGAGTACCTGGCGATCGACGATGCCGGGCTGCACATTCGCATCGGCGAAGGTGAGCCGCAGCTGCTGGCGGTGGACAACGTGGTGATCTGCGCCGGCCAGGAGCCGCTGCGTGAACTGCACGAGGGACTGGTGGCGGCCGGGCAGTCGGTGCACCTGATTGGTGGCGCGGATGTGGCGGCCGAGCTGGATGCCAAGCGGGCGATCAACCAAGGCTCGCGGTTGGCGGCTGAGCTCTGAGGTCGTTGGGGCTGCGTGAACCCGACACCTGCACGTGTGGGAGCGGGCATGCCCGCGAAACAGGTGACGCGGTGGATGGCACCGGCTTTGCCGGTGTTCGCGGGTGAACCCGCTGCTACGACGGCCTGTGCCGGGGTATCGATGCCTGTGTCGAGCCACCCTGGCACTGTGATGCCTCGGCGGGGGTGACTCATCGATTACAAGCGCTTGCGGGATTACCCTGTACACTGCGATCCATGCATGTATTCGACCTCCCCCCAGCCCCCCTGCAGTTTCTGGACTTGCCCTGGCTGCGGCAAGCCCAGGTCCAGGCCGCCACTCTGCGCCTGGACCTGATTGACCCGCTGATCAGCGGCAACAAGTGGTTCAAGCTACGCCACCACCTGCAACAGGCCGGCGCCAGCCATGCTCCAGGCCTGATCAGCCTTGGCGGCAACCATTCCAACCATCTGCACGCCTTGGCCGCTGCCGGCAAGCGTTTCGGCTTCGCCACCGTCGGCCTGTTACGCGGCCATGCCCAGGACACGCCAACCGTGCGTGACCTGCAGGCGCTGGGCATGGAACTGCATTGGCTAGGCTACGGCGGCTACCGTGCGCGTAATGAGCCAGGCTTTTGGGTTTCCTGGCAGGCGCGCTACCCAGGCTGGCACTGCATCCCCGAAGGGGGCGGCGGGCTGGCCGGTGCGCAGGGCTGCGCGCTGATCATGCAGCAGGCGCGCGCGCAAATCTCGGCCTTGGGGTGGTCAGACTACGACGCCTGGTGGTTGGCTGCCGGAACGGGGACTACCTTGGCCGGCCTGGTAATGGCGGAGGCAGGGGCGCATGCCGTGCATGGCGCCTTGGCCGTACCCAGGGATCATGGGGTGCCGGAGACGGTGGCAGCACTGGCCGGCACGCACGGCTACCAACTACACGACGCCTGCCGTGGCGGTTTCGGAAAATTCGACGATGCGCTACTGACGTTCATCGCCGACTGCGAGCAGCACACTGACGTGCCGCTCGAAGCCCTCTATACCGGCAAGGCTCTGCTGGCCTTGCGTGATCAGGTCGCTGCCGGGCTGTTCAAGCCCGGCAGCCGCCTGATCTTCGTGCACACAGGCGGCCTGCAGGGGCGACGCGGTTACTTGTAAGGCAGCATGCGCAACAGCGTGTTGTCGCGCTGCACATAGTGATGGTAAAGCCCGGCCAGTGCATGCAGGCCGATCAGCCAGTAGCCCCAGCTGCCAATACGCTCATGCCAGCCTTTGATGAACTTGGCCTGGTCCGGGTTCGGGCCGATCAGATGTGGCAGCTCCAGGCCAAAGAACGGCACCGGTTTGTCGGCGGCGCTGAGGATCAGCCAGCCGGCCAGCGGCATGCCGATCATCAGCAGGTACAGCGCCAGGTGCATCAGGTGCGCAAGGCCGGTCTGCCAGGCCGGCGGCTTGGGCACGATGGGCGGGGTAGGGCGGCTCAGGCGCATGGCCAGGCGCAGCCAGACCAGCACGAACACGCTGAGCCCGAGCATGAAGTGCAGGTCCTTCATCAGGTTGCGTTCGACGCTGTCCTTGGGGAACAGGCCACGCAGTTCGATGAGTGCATAGACAGCGGCCAGCAGCACCAGCATCAGCCAATGCAGGGCGATGGACAGGCGCGCGTAATGGGTCGCGGGGTTGGATGAAACCATGATCGGTCCTCGTCATCAGGTCGGAAAGGCGCTCTTGCTGGCGCTCAGGCACCATTGTAATGGTTACCAGAAACGAATCTTTGCGCTGGGTCTGTGAAAATTGTGTTGCCAGCCACCGGCCTCTTCGCGGGCGGGCCCGCGAAGGGGCAGGAACAGGCGACATCAGTTACCGGGCAGATACGGCCAGTCATCAGCCACCAGAAACACCCGCTCTGCCTCCTGCCAGGCGCCCTCGGCATCAGGCACCAGTCGTACCAGCAAGTGCGCCGGTGCCTGCCGCTCCAGCACATGCAGCCACGCCGCAAACTGCTCCGCCTGCCAGCACTCACCTGACGCCACCCTAGCCGGTGCCAGCCAGGCATGCCGCTGCAGCGGCTGCCAACGCTCGCCCTCGGCCATCACCCAGTCCCGCCGACGAAGCCAGCGCCCACGCAAATGTTGCGGGTTGGCGCCCTCCGGCGCCTCGGCATGCCCAGGCCGTGGATAGAACAGGTAACCACCCAGCCACATTTGCGCCTGCACCTGCTCCACCCCTAGCTGGGCCAGCGCCTGACGGCTGTGCGCCCCCTTGGACATGGGCAACTGGTGCCCCGCCAGGTGCGCAAGCTTGGTCCCCAGGCGGTCATGGCAACCTGGCCCCAGCCAGGCATGGGGATCGTGCCCGGCGCCTTCCGGGCCCAGGTACAGCTTGATCGCCAGTTCCAGGTGGTGCACGCCGTCGCGGTCGCGCAGCACCACGTCGAGCTCGCCCAAGGTGCGCCCGCCGTCGCGAATCGCCAGGTTGGCGGCCAGCAGCTCGATGCCTGGCGCCTGGCCCAGGGCAAATTGCCACAGGCGTTCGTAGTAATGCCCCAGGCGCCGGCTGCCCAATTGCGCCAGCCACTCGCGCAACGGTCGGTCATCGGCATCCAGGGCCCGCAACCATTGTTCAAGGCGTTGCGGCTGCTGCGCCCACAGGCTGCCCGCCAGCGGGTGTCGCTGGGGGCAGGGCGGGGCGCTGAGCAGGGGCGGCGACAACAGGGCCCATGCCAGGTCACGCACGGTAGAGTGCTGCAGTTGTCGGGGCAGGTCGTGAAGCTGGGCGAATGGCGTCATCCTGCGAGCATAGCCGGTTTGCCGCTGCCCGGTGGTTTCGCCCATAATCGGCGCATCGTCACCCGCCGCAGAGCCTCGCAGGAGCCCCATGGAGCAATTTCGCAATATCGGTATCATCGGTCGCCTTGGCAGCTCGCAGGTGCTCGACACCATTCGCCGACTGAAAAAATTCCTCCTCGATCGCCACCTGCACGTGATCCTCGAGGACACCATTGCCGAAGTGCTGCCCGGTCATGGCTTGCAGACGTCCACCCGCAAGCTGCTGGGCGAGGTCTGCGACCTGGTCATCGTGGTCGGCGGCGACGGCAGCCTGCTGGGCGCTGCCCGCGCGCTGGCCCGGCACAACATTCCGGTGCTGGGTATCAACCGTGGCAACCTGGGTTTTCTCACCGACATCCGCCCCGACGAGCTGGAGCAAAAGGTCGCCGAAGTGCTCGACGGCCACTACCTGGTAGAAAACCGTTTCCTGCTGCAGGCCGAGGTGCGTCGCCACCATGAGGCCATCGGCCAGGGCGATGCGCTGAACGACGTGGTGCTGCACCCAGGCAAGTCCACGCGCATGATCGAGTTCGAGATCTACATCGACGGCCAGTTCGTCTGCAGCCAGAAGGCCGACGGCCTGATCGTCGCCACCCCCACCGGCTCCACCGCCTACGCGCTGTCGGCCGGCGGCCCGATCATGCACCCCAAGCTCGACGCCATCGTCATCGTGCCGATGTACCCGCACACCCTGTCGGGCCGGCCGATCGTGGTCGACGGCAACAGCGAGCTGAAGATCGTGGTGTCCAAGGACCTGCAGATCTACCCGCAGGTGTCCTGTGACGGCCAGAACCACTTCACCTGCGCCCCCGGCGACACCATCACGGTGAGCAAGAAACCGCAGAAGCTGCGCCTGATCCACCCGCTGGACCACAATTACTACGAGGTCTGCCGCACCAAACTGGGTTGGGGCAGCCGCCTGGGGAGCAGTGACGACTGATGCTCGATCCGGCGCGAAGTTTTGACATCATCGGCGACGTGCACGGCTGTGCACTGACCCTTGAACGCCTGCTCGACGCCCTCGGATACAAGCGCGTGGCTGGCGTGTGGCGCCACCCGCGACGTCAGGCGCTGTTCCTTGGCGATATCGTCGACCGCGGGCCACGCATTCGCGAGGCGCTGCACATCGTCCACGACATGGTCGAAGCCGGCCAGGCGTTCTGCATCATGGGCAACCACGAATACAATGCCCTGGGCTGGGTCACCCCGGCGCTGCCTGGCAGCGGCAAGGCCTATGTCCGCGAACACACGCCGCGGCATGCCCGGCTGATCGACGAAACCCTGACCCAGTTTGCCCAACACCCCGGCGATTGGCACGATTTCGTCAACTGGTTCTACCAGCTGCCGCTGTTCATCGACGCAGGGCGATTCCGTCTGGTGCACGCCTGCTGGGACCCGCGGCTGATCGAGCCGCTGCGCCGGCAATACCCCGACGGACGCATCGATGAGCACTTCATCCAGGCCTCGGCGGTCAGTGGCAGTTTTGCCGACACGGTGTGCAACCGCCTGTTGCGTGGTACCGACATGCGCCTGCCGGACGGGCTGACGCTGACCGGCGGCGACGGCCTGACCCGCGCGTTCTTCCGCACCAAGTTCTGGGAAGAAGACCCGAAAACCTACGGTGACATCGTGTTCCAGCCCGATGCCCTGCCCGAGGAAGTGGCCAGCACCCCGCTCAGCCACAGCCAGAAGAACGCCTTGCTGCGCTATGACGAAGACCAGCCGATGCTGTTCGTCGGGCATTACTGGCGCAGCGGCCGCCCGGCACCGATCCGCGCCAACCTGGCCTGCCTGGACTACAGCGCCGTGCTCTACGGCAAGCTGGCCGCCTACCGGCTGGATGATGAAACCCGCATCGACCCGCACAAGTTCGTCTGGGTCGACGTCGACCGCCCACAGGCCAACCAATGAACATTATCGAAGTGATGCGCCTGCCGCTGTCGGTCGACCTCAGCGGCTTCGTCCACCTGTTGCAACGCCTGCAGGTGCCGCACCGGGTCAGCGAGGAGGGTGATGCCCAGGTCCTCTGGGCCCCCGACACCCTGGCCGAAGATGTGCTGCAGCTTTACCAGCGCTACCCCGACGGCAACGCCGACCTGCCGGCCAGCGCCGATCCTGTAGGGGCGGGTTCACCCGCGAATGCCCCCACACAGCCTTCTCTGGCAGCCCAGGCCAAGGCCTGCAAAATCACCACCCTCACCCTGCTGCTGTGCTTCATCGTCGCCGGCCTTACGGGGCTTGGTGACAACTTCACCACCATCAGCTGGTTCACCTTCCTCGACTTCCGTGTCCAGGGCGACTACCTGTACTTCACCTCGCTGGCGCAAACCCTGGATGACGGCCAGTGGTGGCGCCTGGTATCGCCCATGCTGCTGCATTTCGGCGTGCTGCACCTGGCCATGAACAGCCTGTGGTACTGGGAGCTGGGCAAACGCATCGAACTGCGCCAGGGCCCGTGGGCGTTGCTGGGCCTGACCCTGCTGTTCAGCCTGGTGTCCAACCTGGCCCAGCACTACACCAGCGGGCCAAGCCTGTTCGGCGGCCTGTCTGGTGTGCTGTACGGCCTGCTCGGGCACATCTGGCTGTACCAGTGGCTGGCGCCCGACCGTTACTTCAACCTGCCCAAGGGCGTGCTGGTGATGATGCTGATCTGGCTGGTGGTGTGCCTGAGCGGCGTGATCGACACCCTGGGCCTTGGCCAGATCGCCAATGCCGCCCACGTCGGCGGGCTGCTCATCGGATGCCTGACCGGGCTCTTGGGTGGGGCGCTGGCCCGGCGTAAACTGTCGGCTTGAATCAGGAGACACTATGTCCACTTTCGCGCAAATGATTGAAAACATCACCCCGGAAATCTACGAGAGCCTGAAACTGGCCGTGGAAATCGGCAAATGGTCCGATGGCCGCAAGCTCACCGCCGAGCAGAAAGAGCTGTCGCTGCAGGCGGTCATCGCCTGGGAGATGAAGAACCTGCCTGAAGACCAGCGCACCGGCTACATGGGCCCTCAGGAATGCGCGTCGAAGTCCGCGCCCATCGCCAACATTCTGTTCAAGTCGGACTCGGTACATTGATCGAACTCGCACGTGGCTCGTTGAGCAAGATGGCGGTAAGCCTGCAGGCACCGGTGGTGCAGTACAGCTTCCGCCTGGATGACACGCAGGTGCCGGTCAACCCGCTGATCGGCCAGCGCCTGCGCCTGGAATACCTCGGCGCCATTCACTGCAGCCATTGCGGCAAGCGCACCAAGACCAGCTTCAGCCAGGGTTACTGCTACCCGTGCATGACCAAGCTGGCCCAGTGCGATGTGTGCATCATGGCCCCGGAAAAATGCCACTACGACGCCGGCACCTGCCGGGAGCCGTCGTGGGGCGAACAGTTCTGCATGACCGACCACGTCGTCTACCTGGCCAATTCGTCGGGGATCAAGGTCGGCATCACCCGTGCCACCCAGCTGCCCACCCGCTGGCTCGACCAGGGCGCCAGCCAGGCGTTGCCGATCATGCGCGTGGCCACCCGGCAGCAATCGGGCCTGGTTGAAGACGTGTTGCGCAGCCAGGTGCCGGACCGTACCAACTGGCGCGCGCTGCTCAAGGGCGATGCCGAGGTGCTCGACCTGCCGGCCATCCGGGAGCAGGTCTTCGAAGCCTGCGCCGACGGCCTGCGCGAACTGCAGGGGCGCTTTGGCCTGCAGGCGATCCAGCCCCTGCCGGACGCCGAAGTGGTGCAGATGAACTACCCGGTCGAGGCGTACCCGAAGAAGATTGTCAGCTTCAACCTCGACAAGGACCCGGTGGCCGAGGGCACGCTGCTGGGCATCAAGGGCCAGTACCTGATCTTCGACACCGGTGTGATCA
>RCUS01001634.1_pt1 | contig 11217 bp, 4 predicted proteins | sample 2166221 | NCBI WGS metagenome assembly RCUS01 (sample SAMN09932758, study PRJNA488358) | compost metagenome | isolation source: compost soil in cyclohexanecarboxylic | place: Germany: Experimental Botanical Garden | reverse complement strand
CCAAGCAGTACCAGCAGATGTACGACCAGCAGCTGGCGGTGAGCATGTCCCGCGAGGGCGGCGGTATCGGTCTGCAGGAAGTGCTGATGCGCCAGTTGTCCAAGCAGAAGGCCAGCGCCGCGACCAACAACAGCCCGTTCCCGCGGGTGGACACCCAGCAGCGTCCATTGTGGGCGGCCAAGGTGGCCGAGCCTGTGCGCAGCGAAGAAACCGCCGTCACCCGCAACGATATGGCAGCGCTCAACTCGCGTCGCCTGGCCCTGCCGGGCAAGCTGACCGATCGCCTGCTGGCCGGCATCGTACCGTCGGCCGGCGCCGCTGCGGCCACCACCAACACCGCAGCCTTGCCGCAGCGCACCACGGCCATGACCGATGCCGTGGTCAAAGGCGACTGGCAGTCGGCGCAGAGCTTTGCCGCGCCGGGCTCGATGCGCATCTATGGTCGCGCCGTGGCCCAGCCGCCGCTGGCACCGGCCAAGCGTGCGTTCGGTTCTTCCGATGAATTCGTCGCCACCATGTTGCCGATGGCCGAGCAGGCCGCCAAGCGCATCGGTATCGATCCGCGCTACCTGGTGGCCCAGGCGGCGCTGGAAACCGGCTGGGGCAAGTCGGTCATGCGTCAGGCCGATGGCAGCAGCAGCCACAACCTGTTCGGCATCAAGGCCACCGGCAACTGGCAGGGCGGCCAGGCGCGAGCGATCACCAGCGAGTTCCGTGACGGTCAGTTCGTCAAGGAGACCGCGGCGTTCCGCTCCTACGATTCCTACCAGGACAGCTTCCATGATCTGGTCAGCCTGCTACAGAACAACGCGCGCTATAAAGAAGCGGTCAAGGCTGCCGATAAACCGGAACAGTTTGTACGCGAGCTGCAGAAAGCCGGTTACGCAACCGACCCGGATTACGCGAGCAAGATTTCGCAGATCGCCAAACAGATGAAATCGTACGAAAGCTACGCAGCGATTGGCACTACAACGAAACTATAAGGTTTGAACCATGGCGAGTTTGATCAACATCGGGATGTCGGGGCTCAACGCCAACCAGGCGGGCCTGCACACCACGGGTAACAACATTGCCAATGCCGATGTTGCCGGTTATTCGCGCCAGCAGAACGTGCAGCGGGCCAATGGCGCGCAGCAGGTCGGCCACGTCTTCATCGGTACCGGCACCACCCTCTCCGATGTGCGCCGGGTGTACAACGCCTACCTTGAAAGCCAGCTGCGTACCACCACCTCGCTGAGCAGCGATGCCGCCTCGTACCTGAAGCAGGTCGGGCCGATCGACCAGATGCTGTCGGGCGCCGATACCGGCATCACCGGCGCCTTGAAGAGCTTCTTCAGTGCCTTGCAGAGTTCTGCTGCCAAGCCTAATGAAGATGCGTCGCGCCAGTTGCTGCTGACCAGTGCGCAATCGCTGAGCAAGCGCTTCAACACCATCGCCAACCAGCTCAACGAGCAGAATAACAACATCAATGGCAACCTCGCTTCGATGGCCGACCAGGTCAACAAGCTGACGGCAACCATTGCCCAGTACAACGATCAGATCTCCAGGGTAGCGGTGGTGCAGGGCACTCCGAACGACCTGTTCGATCAACGCAACGAAGCAGTGCGTCAGCTCTCCGAGCTGGTCGGTACCCAGGTGGTCGAGCGCGAAGGCAACCTCGACATCTACCTGGAAAACGGTCAGCCGCTGGTGTTGGGTAAAACCACCAACAACCTGGAGACTGCACCGAGCAAGACCGACCCGACCCGTTTCGTCGTGCAGCTCAATCGTGGCAGCACCACCATGGACGTCACTTCCAGCCTCAAGGGCGGCGAGATCGGCGGCCTGCTGCGCTATCGCAGCGAAGTCCTGGACCCGTCGCTGAACGAGCTGGGGCGCGTGGCCCTGGTCATGGCCGATCGCATCAACAGCCAGCTGGCCCAGGGCATCGACAAGAACGGCGAGTTCGGTGCGGCCCTGTTCAACAACATCAACAGCCCCGAGCTGATCAGTCAGCGCAGCATCGCCCAGGCGGGCAACAGCGCAGGCTCCGGCAACCTCGATGTGACCATCAAGGACACCGGCAAGCTGAGCACCAGCAACTACCAGGTGACCTTCACCAGTGCCACCGGCTACAGCGTCAAGAAGCTGCCGGAAGGCAGCATGGTCGGTTCCTATGATCTCAACGACGATCCGGCGCCGGTCATCGACGGTTTCAGCCTCAACCTCAATGGCGGTGCGGTGAAGGCCGGTGACACCTTCAAGATCACCCCGACGCGCAATGCCGCGACCAACCTGGACACCGTCCTTACCGATCCCAAGCGCCTGGCGCTGGCATCGCCGCTGACTTCCACCAGCGGTGCCGGCAACAAGGGCACCGGGATCATCGGCCAGCCAAACCTGACGTCGACCCTGGACATCTACGATCCGGCCCAGCGCCTGGACCTGCAGAACGGCCTGAAGTATTCGACCCCGGTCAAGCTGGTGTTCGGTGACGAAAAGGTCAACCCGCAAACCTACAAGCTGCTCGATGCCAAGGGTGGCACGCTGGGTACCGGCACCATTATTCCGGGCCAGGAAAACAAACTGCAGTTCTCGGTGCCGATGGTCGACTCCACCGGCGCAGCGATCAATGATGCCAACGGCAACCAGAAATCCTTCACCTTCGACATGAGCGTGTCGGGCGCGCCCAAGGAAGGTGACAGCTACACCGTCGGCATGACCGGCTCGGGTTCGGACAATAATCGCAACGGCCAGGCGGTGATCGACCTGCAGACCAAGGGTACCGTCGAAGTCGGCGCCAATGGCAAAGGCATCAGCCTGACCGACGCTTACGGCAAGCTGGTGGAAAACGTCGGCGGCAAGACCGCCCAGGCGCAGATGGATGTCGACTCTACCGGCGCTCTGCATGAGTCGGCCAGGGCCTCGCGCGATTCGCTGTCGGGCGTGCAGCTCGATGAAGAGGCCGGCAACCTGATCAAGTTCCAGCAGTACTACACGGCCTCGTCGCAGATCATCAAAGCGGCGCAGGAAATCTTCTCCACGCTGATCAACGCCCTTTAAGGAGTGGTAGACCGTGCGTATTTCTACTTCCCAGTTCTACGAAACCAGCTCCGCGAACTATCAGCGCAACTTCTCCAATGTGGTGAAGACCGGTCAGCAGGCCAGCGATAACATTCGCGTACGTACTGCCGCCGATGATCCGGTGGGCGCTGCGCGCCTGTTGCAACTGCAGCAGCAGAGCAACCTGATCGACCAGTACGATGGCAACATCACCAACGTGCGCAACAGTCTGGGTACCTCCGAATCGACCCTCAACGGCATCACCAATATCCTGGCGCGGGTCAAGGAACTGACCATCAGTGCCGGCAGCGGTGGCTACACCGACGCCGACCGCAAGGCCGATGCCCAGGAGCTGACCCAGCTCGAAGAGCAGCTCTACAGCCTGATGAACAGCCGTGACGAGAACGGCAAGTACCTGTTCTCCGGCTCGCGTGGCGACACCCCGCCATACGTGCGTAACGCCGATGGGACCTACACCTACCAGGGCGACCAGAGTACCCTGAGCCTTCAGGTGGGTGACATGCTCACCATGGCCTCCAACGAGAGTGGCTACAGTGTGTTCGAACAGGCGCTGAACACCAGCCGCAGCCAGACCAAGCTAACTTCGCCGTTAGTGGATGACGGCCGGGTCAGCCTGTCCAATGGCCAGGTCTCGGGCAGCACCCAGTACAACGATCGCTTCCGTGGCGGTGAGCCGTACACCATCACCTTCACCAGCAGCACGCAGTTCAAGATCACCGATGCGGCCAACAACGACGTGACTCTGGAGGCTACCGGCGAGGGCAAGTTCGATCCGAGCAAACCGGGTGGCGTGACCTTCCGTGGTGTCGAGATGGCCCTCGATATCAACCTGAGCGACGCCGACAAGCCAAACGCTGATGCGCTGATCGCCGGCCATACCTTTTCACTCGGCTCCAAGCCAGATGAAGTCAGCGGTTCGCGTAGCCCTGGCAATACCTCGTCGTCGCAAATCACGGGCGCCAGTATCAGCGACTCGACGGCCTACAACAACGCCTTCCCCGGTGGTGGCGCAGTCATCAAGTTCACCAGTGCTTCCGCCTATGAAGTCTATGCCCAGCCCATGGGGCCAGACGCGCGCCCGGTTGCCACTGGCACGCTGACCGGTACCCCGGCAACCAAGGCCAAGATTGCCGGTGTCGATTTCGATTTCTCGGCACCGCCAGCTGCTGGCGATCAGTTTTCGGTCAAGGTCGATAACCATCAGACCCAGAACATCCTCGATACCATCTCCGAGTTCCGCAAGGCACTGGAGCTGCCGGTGGACAAGGATCTGGCATCACGGCAGAAGTATCAGGGTGCCTTGCAATCGGCAATCGGTAACCTGGAAAGCGGTGCCAACAAGGTCGCCGAGGCGATCAGCTCGATCGGTGCCCGCGGTGCCGCCCTGGATGTCCAGGCCGACACCAACGAAAGCCTGAAGATGGCCAACACCAAGACCCAGAGTTCGATTCGCGACGCTGACCCGGCCGAGGTGCTGACTCGCCTCAGCCTGCAACAGACCATGCTGCAAGCATCGCAATTGGCGTTCACCAAAATCTCCTCGCTGAGCCTATTCAATCGGCTCTGATAGATCTTCGCACAACATCACCGGGTGATGCCCCTGTCGGCATCACCCGGAATCCTCTCCAGGCCTACCACTATGATCGAACAGCCCCTCGTCAGCATCGCCATTCCTGCCTTCAACCCCGAGTTCTTCAGCCGCGCGCTGCTCAGTGCCATCTCCCAGGGTTATGCCAACCTCGAGGTCATCGTTTGCGACGACAGCCAGGGTGATGAGATCAAGGCCATTTTCGATGAGAGAGCCGGGCAAGCGAGCTGCGAGCTGCGCTATTCGCGCAACCCCTCGACCCTGGGGTTTGCCGGCAACCTGCTGCAATGCCTGGAGCAATCCCGGGGCGACTTCATCAAGTTTCTCTGTGACGACGACTGGTTGATCGATGGCTGCATCGAGCAGCAGTCGCGGATCATGGCCGATTGCCCCGAGGTCAACATGGTGGTCAATCACCGGCTGATCTGTGCGGCGGACGAGACACTCTTGCCGCCGCGGCCGGACAACTGCCTAATCGCCCCCTGCAGCGCGATCCTCAATGGTGGCGATATGCTTGATGCGGTCAGCAGCAAGGTTCCCAACCTGTTTGGCGGCATCAGTCATATGCTCATGCGCCGGGCCCCGGTGGAACAATACCTGCCGCCGTTGGTGCAGCAGGGCGCCGGGTTCGTTGCACGCCTGGATATGGCGCTGTACATGTGCCTGTTGCGGCGCGGGCACCTGGTCTATCTGTCCAACATGCTCAGTATCGAGCGGGTTCACGCCGGCCGTCTGAGCCATCAGGCCGGCATGACCCTGGCACACAAGACCGAGAGCGAATGGTTGCTTCAAATGCTCGCCGCCAATACCGGTGAAGCGCCGCCGGCTACCGGCTGGATTCGCTACGTGCCGCTTGAGGATTTCCAGCCAGGCGAGGCGCTGGAGTGGGACGAATATGAGCTGACCCGCTTGTACGCCGGGCAGATGGGCCACTATCAGCAGCAAGTCGGCACCCGGAGCCTGAGCTTTACCGAGCTCTACGCCGAGTGGCTTGAGTGTCGCACCTTGTCGCCCGCGCAGGTCAGCCTGCTGCCCAAGCGTATTGAACAATGGCCACGACAGCCGCGCATCGTTGCTGTGGTGTTCGATCCGCAGGGCGAGGCAATGCCCCTGAAGTCGACACTCGACAGCCTGGCTGCCCAATCCTATGCGGCGCATCAGGTCTGGGTGCTTGGCACTCGGGAGCAGCCTGGGAGCGAAGCCGGTGTCGAGCACATCACCCTGCGCGGCAACGGTTTTGACCAGCTCAATGCGCGGATCGCCAGGGCCGACTCGGCAGACTGGGTGTTGCTCCTGCGCGCCGGTGATCGCCTGCATCCCCACGCCCTGGTGATCATGGCCGAGCGCCTGGCCTTGCACGCCAACAGATTGTGCCTGTACACCGATGAAGGCAGTGACGATAACCTGCAGGTTGGCCAGCCAATCTTCAAGCCCGACTTCAACCTCGACCTGATGCGCAGTTTTCCCTACGTCGGTCGGATGCTCGCCTTTGAGCGTACCCGGCTGCTGGAGCTGGGCGGCTTTACGGCTGACTATGATGTACTGGCGCCTCAGGACCTGCTCTGGCGGATGGTTGAAAGCCATGGCTTGCAGGTGGTCGAACACGTCGCCGAACTGCTGGTGCAATGTCAGTACAACTATTCCAGCTGGCAGTCGGAGCCGGCCTGCGTGGCCCAGGCACCCCGCGTATTGCAGGCGCACCTGCAGCGCCTGGGTATCGAGGCCGAACTGGTATCGGCGCAGAACAGCATGTTGACCCGGGTGCTGTACCAGCACGCTGATACGCCCGCGGTATCGATCATTATCGTGGCCGGGCAAGACCTGCAGGCGCTTCGGCGCTGTGTTGAATCGATTTTCGAACACACCGCTTACCGCAACTATGAAGTACTGATCGCCATCAAGGGTGACGAGCCTCAGGACCTGCAGTCCTGGCTTGCTGCGATGCGGCAACTGGGCAGCGATCAGTTGCGCATTGTCCAGGCCGAGGACAGCGCCGGGCAGCAACTGATCAACCAGGCCGCCGAGCAGGCGCGAGGCAGCTATCTGTTGCTCGTCGACCCTGGCTGCCTGATGTTCGATGCCCAGTGGCTGAGCGAATTGATGCGCCAGGGCCAGCGTCCGGAAGTCGGCATTGTCGGTCCGAAGATGTGCAGCAGCGTCGGCATGGTGGTCAATGCCGGGCTGCTGCTGGGTGTGCATGGCCTGGCGGGAAGCCCGTTCTACGGTCAGCCGGTCGACGCCGGTGGTTACATGAACCGCTTGCTCGCGGTGCAGAACCTCAGCGCTGTCAGCGCCCATTGCCTGCTGGTGCGGCGCGACCTGTTCGATGCGCTGGGTGGCCTGGATGTCCAGGCATTCAGCGTTGAATTGCTCGACGCCGATTTCTGCCTGCGTGCGCGTGAGCAGGGTTACCTGGTGGTCTGGACACCGTTTTCGATGGTGGCGCGCCTGCCAGTCGAGCAGGTTGTCGACACCAAGGCGATAGAGCGGGACCAACGCGCCTTCTACCAGCGCTGGCTGCCCCTGGTCGCCAACGATCCGGCCTACAACCGCAACCTTAGCCTGAAGCTGTCCAGCTACAACCTGGAACCGGGCTTGCGCAGTGGTTGGGACCCGTTCATCAGCCGGCCATTGCCCTATGTGCTGGCTTTGCCGGTCAACACCACGGCGGTTGGGCATTACCGGGTGGTGCAGCCATTTACCGAGCTGGAGCGGGCCGGCTGGATCCAGGGCCAACTGGATTACGCGACGCCAAACACCATCGAAATGGAGCGTTGCAAGCCGGACTCGATCATCCTGCAGTGCCGTTATATGGCCAGTACCATTCGGGATATCGAGCGGGTCAAAACCTTTTCCAATGCGCGGCGAATCTACGAGATCGACGACTACATTATCGACGTGCCGAAAAAGAATGCGCACAGCCGTAACATGCCGCAGAACATGCGCGAACTGGTGAGCCGCGGCATTTCCCTGTGCGACCGCGTGGTGGTGTCGACCCAGCCGCTGGCCGATGCGCTGTCGAGCATGCACGACGATATCCGGGTGGTGCCGAACATGCTGGCAATGCACATGTGGAGCGACCTCAAGAGTCATCGGCAAACCACCCTCAAGCCGCGTGTCGGCTGGGCCGGGGGCACCAGCCATCAAGGTGACCTGGAGCTGCTGGCCGAGGTGGTCCGGGAGCTGGCCGACGAGGTCGACTGGGTGTTCTTTGGCATGTGCCCGGAGGTGCTCAGGCCCTACGTCAAGGAGTACCACACGGGCATTGCCATGTCGCTCTATCCGCAGAAGCTGGCGAGCCTGAACCTCGACCTGGCGCTGGCACCGCTCGAATCCAACCTGTTCAACGACTGCAAGAGCAACCTGCGCCTGCTCGAATATGGCGCGTGCGGATTCCCGGTGGTGTGTGCCGATACCAAGGCTTACCAGGGCTACCTGCCTTGCACGCGGGTGGCGGGCAACTCGACGCAGGCCTGGCTAGAGGCGATCCGCATGCATCTGGACGATCCCCAGGCCAGTTATCGCCAGGGCGATGCCCTGCGCGAAGTGGTGTTGCGCGACTTCATGCTGACACCCGACAAGCTTCAGCACTGGGCTAACGCCTGGTTGGCCGATTAACAACAGTGGCCGGCATTTTTGCCTGGCCATGACAGAAAACATGAGAACTAGGTGCACTATGGGCGAACAAGCAATCGGTTGTGCGGCGCTGCTGGATGACGTCACCGTCGTCTTGCTGGGTCAGGACGAGCCTGGCTATTCAGGGCGCGCCGCTCACTATTACCAGGCGCGCTTTGCACACCTGCAGACACTCGCAGCGCCGGCGTCGCAAACGTCGGTCGGTGACTGGTCCGAGCAGGTGCTGCAGACCCTGGAGCAGGTCGATACCACGTTTGCGGTGCTGACCCTGGAGTGTGATTTCCTCCTGACCGATGGCATCGCCGCAACGGTGCAAGCCTTGCGGGACGACGCAGACTACCTGATGGCGCAAGGTTACTCGCTGGGTTACCAGCCCGGTAATGGCGAGGTGACTTACTACAGGATCGGTTCCGCGCCAAAGGCGCAGTTGCATGCCAGCAGCGCCCTGGGGCGTATTGGCGTGCACGCCGAGTACGGTCTGCAGGCGTGGCGGGCCGTGGTGCGCACCGAGGTATTGAAAGCCGCGGTGCGCAGTGTGCCAGCGGACTTGTCGTTCGATAGCTGGTGCGTGGCGGTTTCCTACGGGCTGCTGGCCCAGGGTGCTTCCCGTCTGCTGGCGCACACCAGCGCAATGGTCGAGTACCGTCCCTGGACCCTCTGCGCGCAGGCCTGCGAAGAACTGCTGAGCCAGGCTGTGCGCCAGCTCCAGCACTGGGACAGCGAGCAGGCAGCAGTATTTGCCAACGCCAAGGGGTTCGAAGTCCTCAATGCCTTCGTGCGCAATACCCACTCGCGTTGCGAGGCGCCATTGCTGTTCACTTCGCGCTGGGACAGCCTGTCGTCCGAACCGAAGCTGACGTTCGAGCCAACCCAGTTCGTCGAAATGCCCTACTACAACGGCACCGTGTTCGGTCAACTGCGTTCGGCCGAGTTCATGGTCCATGCCTGGCCCGCCGGCCAGCTCCACAGCCATGCTCTGGAGGGGACCTGGGTACGGCAACAGGCATTGCTTGCCGAACATCCCAACGATACCGCCGAGAGCCTCATGGCCCGCTACTGGCAGGCATTTGCACTGGGTGTGTTCAACCCGCAAGTATGCCAGCTCCTGCTGGCAGGCCTCGGTGAGCAGGATCAGGGGCTGCGCCACGACCTCGGTATCTGGCTGGAGCAGCTCGAGTTGCTGCCGGTTACGGGTGTCCAGGCGCAACTGGCGAGCACGCCTTCGGGCAAGGTGCTTGCGGCAATCGCCGACGCCAGCCCGGACAGCGCCGCCCGCGAGCGAATTTTTGCCCACCTGGGTAAAAATCCGGCGCCGCAGATGGCCTTTGTGGTGATCGATCTGGAGGACGATAACGCAGGTTTGCAGGATACCTTCGACAGCCTGGTCGCCAGCGGTTTGCGCAACTTCAAGGTTGTCGTGCTCAAGGCCGGCGAATTGCCGGCCATCACCACGGCCAGGGATGCCCTGCACTTCATCAAGGTCACCCCGGCCAACATGGTCGCGCACCTGAATCAGGTGGTGCGCCAGCTTTCGAGTGAATGGCTGCTGATGTTGCAGGCAGGTGACGTGCTGGCTAACGGTGGCCTGCTGCGCCTGCAGGTAGAGCTGCCCGGCGCCCAGGGGTGCGATGCGATCTGTGCCAACGAAGTCCAGCGTGACAGCGACGGGCGCCTGCTCAGTGTCGTACGTCCTGGTTGCGACCTGGATTTGCTGCGCAGCCGGCCTGACCTGATGGCGCAGCATTGGCTGGTGCGTCGCCAGGCCATCGTCGACCTGGGCGGCTACAGTGAAGATTGTGCGCAAGCGCTGGAATTCGATCTGCTCCTGCGCCTGGTCGAAGCCAAGGGTATCAGCGGCATGGCCCACCTGGACGAGTACCTGGTGATCGGCCAGCAAGCGTCGGAGTCGATGGCTGCGGATGCCCTGACCACCCTCAAGCGTCATTTGAACGTGCTGGGTTACCGTGGTCAGGTCAACGAAAGTGCCGACGGTACGTTCCAGGTTGATTTCCGTCATCCACAGACACCGCAAGTGAGCATTGTGCTGGTCGCCGATTCCGATCTCGAGCAGCTCAAGGCCAGCCTGGCGAGCGTGGTTCAGCGTACTCGCTATGCCCGCTACGAAGTCATCGTCACCTGCGAGGCAGCCAATGCCGAGGCAGTGGCCGCAGGCCTCGCCATTGTCCAGGGGCTGGGATCGCGGGTGCGCTTGTTTGCCTGTGAGTCGTCGGTGCGGGCGCAGATGGTCAACCAGGCAGCCGCCCAGGCCCAGGGGCAGTACCTGGTGTTGATGTCCAGCCGCAGCGAGGTGGTGTCGCCAGCCTGGATCGAGTCCTTGCTCAACCAGGCTCAGCGCCCTGAAGTGGGGGTGGTCGGTTGCCAGATGTTCGATCGTGATGGCGTCATCAGTCATGCCGGTTACGAGTTGCTGGGCAGCGGCCTGGTACGCAATGCCCGGCAGGGCGCTTCGCGTTTGCAAGTGACGTTGCCCGGGCTGGAAGCGGTAAAAGGTAGCCAGGCGGTGTCGGCTGACTGCCTGATGGTGGGCAAGGCCCTGTTCGAGCAGTGTGCCGGACTGGATGAGCAGCTCGCTGGCGGTACTGATGTCGACCTGTGCCTGAAGGCTGCGCAAGCCGGTTTGCTGTCGATCTGCGTACCGCAGGCGCAAGTGCTCAACATCGAAGTGCCATTGCCTGCGCGGGAACAGTGCCTGGAGCTGGTTCAGCGCTGGCCAGCGGCGTTCTGCACCCGTGTCGTTGTCGATACCCAGCATGGCGTGGACGTTTCGCGTGCGGCGAATGTCGGTGGCAAGGCTGTGCTGGAGTGGTTGCCTTAACGGGTCACTGGCGCGAAAAATGCAAAGCCGGGCGCAATGCCCGGCTTTTTTATGCCTGCCAATTGGCCAAACCCCTGTGTCTGCAGCCTTGCGC
>RCUS01001633.1_pt1 | contig 11218 bp, 7 predicted proteins | sample 2166221 | NCBI WGS metagenome assembly RCUS01 (sample SAMN09932758, study PRJNA488358) | compost metagenome | isolation source: compost soil in cyclohexanecarboxylic | place: Germany: Experimental Botanical Garden | reverse complement strand
GCACCGCCATGAGCACTTCCGCACCGATCTTTACCGACCCGTCCCACGTCAAGGACGCCTTGCGCGATGACGGCTATGCCGTGCTGCGCCCGCAGGATGTGGCCGCCCTGGCCGGCTGTCCGCTGGCCGCGCTGCGCGCGCTCGAATCGAGCTGGAATACCCTGGCGCTGGACACTTACCTGAAAGATGGCGGCCGCTATCGGCGCCGGCGCCACTCGTGCTTCGTGCAGGATGGCGAACGCCTGACCCAGACGGCGCACCGTCCCCACTGGCAGCCGGTCGAATACAACGCCCTGCACGGCGGCATGCACCGCCTGTTCGAACCGGTGGAAGCGGCTATCGTTGTGCAAGCCGCGTGGCAGCGGCTGATCCGCGCGCTGGGCGACGCCTGCTCGCAGGTCAAGGGAGAGCAGCCGTGGTTCATCGAGGCGCACCAGTTCCGCATCGACACCACCGATGGCATCGGCCGCCCCACGCCGGAAGGCGCGCACCGCGACGGCGTCGATTTCGTCGCCGTGCTGCTGATCGGGCGCGAGCAGATCAAGGGCGGCGAAACGCGCATTTTCGAGGCCGATGGCCCGAACGGCAAGCGCTTCACCCTGACCGAGCCATGGTCGCTGCTGCTGCTCGACGACGCGGCCGTGATCCACGAGTCGACGCCGATCCAGCCCGTGGGTCCGCACGGGCACCGCGACACGCTCGTGCTGACCTACCGCGCAGGGCAGTTCCAGGGCGAAAACTGACAAGCGGACACAGCATGCCAAGCGGCCAAAATAGTTACTTGGAAGTTACTTTTGCAGACCTAAATCCGATATAGTCACATGATGTCGATATTGCGCGCCGACTGCGCGCAGCATCAAATATACTGAAATCTAGGAGAGGTCTGTGGACTCCATCAATCAAATCAAGCCTGACGAAATCGAGATCCTGATCGTCGAGGATAGCCCGACCCAGGCCGAGCGCTTGCGGCGCCTGATTCAGTCGCTGCACTACAACGCACGCGTGGCCGCCAACGGCCAGCTGGCCCTGGCCGCCATCCGCGAGCGCAAGCCGCACCTGGTGCTGTCCGATATCGTCATGCCTGAAATGAATGGCTACGACCTGTGCCGCGCCATCAAGTCCGACCCGACTCTGCGCGACATTCCCGTCATCCTCGTCACTTCGCTCAACGATCCGAAGGACATCATCCGCGGCATCGAGTGCGGCGCCGACAATTTCATCCGCAAGCCCTACGCGGAAGACTACCTGCTCAACCGCATCAGCCACATGCTGATGAACCAGAAACTGCGCAAGAACCAGAATGTCGAAATCGGCATCGCGCTGTACCTGGGCGACCAGAAACACTTCATCAACGCGGAACGCCAGCAAATCCTCGATTTGCTCATTTCCACGTATGAACAGGCGGTACAGGTCAATGGCGAACTGCAGGCGCGCGAACGCCAGGTCATTGAACTGAACATGCGCCTGGCGCACCACGCGGCCGAACTGGAAACCATCAACCGCGAAATCGCCCTGAAAAACCTGGAACTGGCCGAGGCCAGCCGCATGAAATCGGCCTTCATCGCCAACATGTCGCATGAACTGCGCACGCCGCTCAACGCCATCATTGGCTTTACCGGTGCCCTGCTGATGAAACTGCCCGGCCCGCTGACGGCCGACCAGGACAAGCAGCTCAATACCATCCGCGCCAGCGCGCGCCATTTGCTCTCGCTGATCAACGACATCCTCGACGTGGCCAAGATCGAGGCAGGCAAGCTGACCCTGTCGATCGAACCCGTGCACTGCCAGGAACTGATGGCCGAAGTGGCCGACACCCTGCGTCCGCTGGCGCAGCAAAAAGGCCTGGCGCTGGAAATCGAACTCGGCGAACCACATCAAGCGCCCGCCATCATCGACACGGACCGCCGCGCGCTGACGCAAATCCTCATCAACCTGCTCAACAACGCCATCAAGTTCACGGAACAGGGTACGGTGCGCATCAGCCTGGCCCAGCGCGAGGAAGATGGCGTGCAGGTGACGGAAATGAGCATCGCCGACAGCGGCGCCGGCATCAAGGAAGAAGACCAGGCCAAGCTGTTCCAGGCCTTCTCGCAGCTCGATTCCACCTCCACGCGCCACGTGGAAGGCGCGGGACTGGGTTTATATCTGTGCCAGAACCTGGCCAACGCCATCGGCGGCGCCCTGTTCTTCAACAGCGACTACGGCTCCGGCAGCACGTTTACCCTGGCCCTGCGCAGCAAGGCGTGATTGCTGTGCGCCGCAGCATGGAATGCTGAATTTTTGCCAATCTGGAGGGACAGATACAGTAGTTCTACGGTATTGCACTGCACCATTTTTAGCGCTATAGTGGAACTGTCTCCTCCAATTCGTTCTCCGAACATTGGATTACGCCCGCGATTACAACCGCGGGCTTTTTTTTGCCTGCGTTTTACATTATCTTCATCATTCCTTAACTAAATCGGGCGACTTAGTTATATCAATCGTTTGAGATATATGATTAAATCGCCGGCATGATTGAAAAAAACGCCATCCCCACCGCGCCAGCCGACGACGGGCGCAAGCCCCGCTCCGATGGCGAACAGTCGCGCGAGCGCCTGCTGCATAGCGCCATCCGCCTGTTTGCCGAACACGGCTACGCCAAGACGTCCACGCGCGAACTGGCGCAGGCAGCCGGCACGAATGCGGCCGCCATCAGCTACTATTTTGGCGACAAGGCGGGCCTGTACCGCGCCGCCTTCGCCCAGCAATCGTCGGACCCGCAAGACAATATCGCCCTGTACGACCAGCCCCACTTCACCTTGCGGCAAAGCCTGGAAGGCTTTTATGCGCAGCTGCTCGCGCCCATGCAGCAGGGCGAGATCGCGCGCGACTGCATGCGCCTGTGGTGCCGCGAAATGCTCGAGCCGACAGGCCTGTGGGCGCGCGAGATCGACCAGAACATCCGCCCCGAGCACGAAGCGCTGACGCGCGTGCTGGCACGCCACCTGGGTGCCGCCGGCGACAGCGACGACATGCACCGCCTGGCCTTTTCCATCGCCTCGCTGGCCCTGCAGCACATGGTCGGCGCCGAGGTACTGCACACCTTGCGCCCGCAACTGCTGGAATCGCCGCGCGCCATCGACACCTGGCTGGCGCGCATGACCGACTACGCGCTGGCCATGGCCGAGGTGGAGCGCCGGCGCCTGCCCCATTCCTCTTCACCCGATACCGCTCAACGACAAGCACAAGGACCAGCATGACGATCATTCAATGCACCGTTCAACGCGCCCTGGCCGCCAGCATCGCGCTGGCCCTGGGCGGTTGCGCCCTGCAGGGCCCGCCCGCCCAGGTGCCCGCCGCCGCTCCCGTCCAGTGGCAGGCGCCGCTGCCGCACAACGGCAGCCTGACGGACCTGGCCAGCTGGTGGCAGAACCAGGGCGACAGCCTGCTGGTGGAACTGATCACGGACGCGCAGCAGGTCAGCCCCACCATCGCCGCCGCCGGCACGCGCATTGCGCAGGCGCGCGCGGACCGCATCGCCAGCGGCGCCGCGCTGGCGCCCACGCTCGACGCCACGGGCAGCGTGGTGCGCACCAGCCAGCAGTCGGCGCAACCCGGTGGCACCACCTCGCAGGCGGCGCTGCAGGCGTCGTGGGAAATCGACGTGTTCGGCGCCAACCGCGCCACGCGTGACGCCGCGCAGGAGCGCTACGACAGCGCCCGCGCTGGCTGGCACGACGCGCGCGTCTCCGTCGCCGCCGAAGTGGCGAACCAGTACTACGCCTTGCGCGCCTGCCGGCAATTGCAGGACGTGGCCGAACAGGATGCCGCCTCGCGCCGCGATACGGCGCGCCTGACGGAGCTGAGCGCCGGCGCCGGCTTTCAGGCACCCGCCAACGCGTCACTGGCCCGCGCCAGCGCCGCCGAAGGCGCCAGCCGCGCCATCGAACAGCGCGCCGCCTGCGACGTCAGCGTGAAAGCCCTGGTGGCCCTGTCGGCCATGCCGGAAGACAGCCTGCGCCAGAAGCTGGCCGCCAACCCCTTTGTCGCGCCCTCGCCGGTGGCCATCGCGGCACTGCCGGCGCAGACGCTGGGCCAGCGCCCCGACATCTACAGCGCCGAGCGGGAAGTGGCGGCCGCCAGCTTTGAAGTGCGCGGCGCGCAGGCGCAGCGCTATCCGCGCCTGAGCCTTGCCGGCTCCATCGGCAAGGGCAATATCCGTTCCGGCGGCACCAGCATCACGGCCAGCACCTGGAGCATCGGCCCGCTGGCCGTCAGCCTGCCCATCTTCGACGGCGGCACGCGCCGCGCGCAGATCGATGCGGCCACGGCGCGCTACGACGAAGCCGTGGTGAAATACCGCGCCGGCGTGCGCCAGGCCGTGCGTGAAGTGGAAGAGGCGCTGGTCAACCTGGCCAGCACGGACGCGCGCAGCGGCCACGCAAAGACGGCCCTCGAAGGCTACCGCGTCTCGTTCGTCGCCACCGAAGACCGCTACAAGAATGGCCTGGCCAGCCTGATCGAACTGGAAGACGCGCGCCGCACGCGCCTGGCCGCCGAAAACACGGTGGTCAACCTCGAGCGCGAACGCAGCGCCGCCTGGGTGGCGCTGTACCGCGCCGCCGGCGGCGGCTGGAACAGCAGCAGCGCCATCGCCAACAACGCACCCTGACGGATAGACAACATGAAAAAACTGACCTTGAAACCGATGGCCTTCGCGCTGGCCACCCTCTGCCTGGCGCTGGGCGCCGGCGTTGCCCTGTATGCCCCGTCGTCCACGGCGGCCGACGACGTCAAAGACAAGAACGCGGCGCAAAAGCCGGCGCTGACCGTCACCACGGCCAAGCCGCAGACGGCCAGCCTGCCCATCAAGCTGAGCGCCAACGGCAACGTGGCCGCCTGGCAGGAAGCCGTCATCGGCAGCGAATCGAACGGCTTGCGCCTGACGGAAGTACGCGTGAATGTCGGCGACGTGGTGCGCGCCGGCCAGGTGCTGGCCGTGTTCTCGAACGACACCGTGAACGCCGACGTGGCGCAGGCCAGGGCCGCCGTGCTGGAAGCGGAAGCGAATGCCGCCGAAGCTTCCGCCAACGCGCAGCGCGCCCGCTCGCTGCAAAGCACGGGCGCCATCAGCGCCCAGCAGATCAGCCAGTACCTGACGGCCGAACAGACGGCCAACGCGCGCATCGCGTCCGCCAAGGCGCAGCTGGCGTCGCAGCAGCTGCGCCTGAAATACACGCAGGTGCTGGCCCCCGACAGCGGCGTCATCTCCTCGCGCTCGGCCACCGTCGGCTCGGTCGTGGGCGCCGGCACGGAACTGTTCCGCATGATCCGCCAGGGCCGCCTGGAATGGCGCGCCGAAGTAACGGCCACCGAGCTGCTGAATCTGAAGCCAGGTACTCTGGCGCAGGTAAAGGCAGCCAATGGCAGCGTCCTGACGGGCAAGGTGCGCATGATCGCCCCGACCGTCGACCCGCAGACCCGCTCGGCCCTCGTCTACGTCGACCTGCCGGCCAGCACGGGCACCAACGCGCCGTTCAAGGCCGGCATGTACGCCAGCGGCGAATTTGAACTGGGCACCTCGGGCGCGCTGACCGTGCCGCAGCAAGCCATTGCCGTGCGCGATGGCTTCAGTTATGTCTTCCGCCTCAATCCGGACCAGCGCGTCAGCCAGATCAAGGTGCAGCCGGGCCGGCGCCTGACGGACCGCATCGAGATCCTCGGCGGCATCACGGCCGATACCACCATCGTCGTCAGCGGTGCCGGTTTCCTCAATGACGGCGATCTGGTGCGCAATGTCCAGGCCCCGGCGGCGGCCAAGGCTGCCGTAGCACCGGCAGCGAAAAAGTAAGGAGAGGCCATGAATTTTTCCTCCCTCTCGATCAAGAACCCGATCCCGGCCATCATGCTGTTCGCGCTGCTGACCCTGGCTGGCCTGCTGGCCTACAAGGCCAATCCGGTGCAGGATTTCCCCGACATCGAACTGCCCATCGTCACCGTCAGCGCCGTGCTGCCCGGTGCCGCGCCGGCGCAGCTGGAAACGGAAGTGGCGCGCAAGATCGAAGACTCCGTCGCCACCCTGCAGGGCGTCAAGAACATCTATACCAAGGTGCTCGATGGCGTGGTCACGGTGACCGTCGAATTCATCCTGGAAAAGCAGATCGCCGAAGCAGTCAACGATGTGCGCGACGCCGTCGCCCGCGTCAAGGCGGACATGCCGGCCGAGCTGCGCGACCCCACCGTCACCAAGGCATCCACGGCCGGACGCGTGGTGCTGACCTTCATCGCCACGGCGAAACCGGGCGTCGACAATCCGCTCGACGCACCCGACCTGTCCTGGTACGTCGACAACACGGTGGCCAAGCGCCTGTTGACGGTGCCCGGCGTGGGCGCCGTCACCCGCGTCGGTGGCGTGTACCGCGAGATCCAGGTGGAACTCGACGAGGCCCGCATGGCGGCGCTGAAGGTGTCGGCGCTCGACGTGTCGCGCCAGCTGCGCCTGGTACAGCGCGAAGCGCCTGGCGGCCGGGGCGACGTCAGCGGCGCCGAGCAGTCGGTGCGCACCATCGCCACCGTCAAGACGGCCGATGAACTGGCCAAGGTCGACATCCCCCTGCCGGACGGGCGCCACGTGCGCCTGGAGCAGGTGGCCACGGTGCGCGATACCATCGCCGAACCGCGCGCGCTGGCCGAGCAGGATGGCAAGACGGTCGTCGCCTTTGAGGTGTTCCGCACCAAGGGCGCCAGCGAAGTGGCCGTCGCCAACGGCGCGCGCGCCGCCATCGCCGACCTGCAGAAGGAAAACCCCAGCGTGGTGCTGCAGCAGTCGATCGACAATGCCTTCCCCGTCGAGGAAAACTTCGACGGTTCGATGGAGCTGCTGTACGAAGGCGCGCTGCTGGCCGTGCTGGTGGTGTGGTGGTTCCTGCGCGACTGGCGCGCCACCCTGGTCGCTGCCGCCGCCCTGCCCCTGTCCGTAATGCCGGCGTTCCTCGGCATCTACTGGTTCGGCTACACGCTCAACACCGTCACCCTGCTGTCGCTGGCCCTTGTCGTCGGCGTGCTGGTCGACGACGCCATCGTGGAAATCGAAAACATCGAGCGCCATCTGCGCATGGGCAAGTCACCGATGGAAGCGGCGATGGAAGCGGCCGATGAAATCGGCATGGCGGTGATCGCCACCACCTTCGCGCTGGTGGCCGTGTTCCTGCCGACGGCCTTCATGAGCGGCATTCCCGGGCTGTTCTTCAAACAGTTCGGCTGGACCGCCGTGCTGGCCGTGCTGGCGTCGCTGGTGGTGGCGCGGCTGCTCACGCCAATGATGGCGGCCTACATCTTGAAGCCGCTGCCGCACAAGGAAGAACAGGATGGCTGGCTGATGACGCGCTACCTGCGCGTCATGCGCTGGTGCCTGCGGCACCGTGGCATCACGGCCATCGCGTCGGCCCTGTTCTTTGTCGGCTCCATCGCGCTCGTGCCGCTGCTGCCGACGGGCTTCGTGCCGGCCGCCGACCGCGCGCAGACGCAGATCAACCTGGAACTGCCACCCGGCTCCACCCTGGCGGAAACGCAGGCCGTGGCGGCGATGGCGCGCGATGCAGCCATGCAGATTCCCGGCATCAAGGGAGTCTTCAGTTCGATCGGCGGCGGCTCCAGCGGCGACGCCTTCGCTCCCGGCGCCGCAGCCGAGGCGCGCCGTGCCGTGCTGACCCTGACCACCGTGCACCGCACGGATCGCAAGGAATCGATGGCCGGCCTGGAAACGCAGCTGCGCCACAAGCTCGACAGCATTCCCGGCGCCCGCTTCACCGTCGGTCCGCCCGACACGGGCGTCAAGATGCAGCTGGTGCTGCGCTCGGAAGATCCGGTGGCGTTGATGGCGGCGGCGCAAAAGGTCGAGCGCGAACTGCGCGGCCTGAAAGGCATCGGCAACGTCAACTCCAGCGCCTCGCTGGTGCGCCCGGAAATCATCGTGCGCCCCGACTTTGCGAAAGCGGCCGACCTGGGCGTGACGGCGGCGGCCATCGGCGAAACCGTGCGCGTGGCCACGGCCGGCGACTACGATACGGACCTGACGAAAATGAACCTGCCGGAGCGGCAGGTACCGATCCGCGTCAAGCTGCCCGACAGCGTGCGCGCCGACCTGGCCGCCATCGAGCGCCTCACGGTGCCCGGCAAGAACGGCCCCGTGCGCCTGGCGAATGTGGCGACCGTGACGATGGAAAGCGGCCCGGCGCAGATCGACCGCCTGAACCGCAGCCGCAACGTGACCCTGGACGTGGAACTCGGCTCGCGCACCCTGGGCGAATTGAACGAGGAAGCACGCGCATTGCCGTCGATGAAGAACCTGCCGCCTGCCGTGAAGATCGCGGAACTGGGCGACGCGCAGGAAATGGCCTCGCTGTTCGCCAGCTTCGGCCTGGCCATGCTGATTGGCGTGCTATGCATCTACTGCGTGCTGGTGCTGCTGTTCAAGGACTTCATGCAGCCGATCACCATCCTGGCGGCGCTGCCGCTGTCGATCGGTGGCGCCTTCGTGGCCCTATTGATCACGGGCAGCGCCCTGTCGATGCCGTCGATGATCGGCCTGATCATGCTGATGGGGATCGTCACGAAAAACTCGATCCTGCTGGTCGACTATGCGATCCTGGCGCGCCAGGCGGGCATGAACCGCTTCGACGCGCTGGTCGACGCCTGCCACAAGCGCAGCCGGCCGATTTTGATGACGACGATCGCCATGGGCGCCGGCATGATGCCGCTGGCGCTGGGCTGGGGCGCCGACCCGAGCTTCCGTTCGCCGATGGCCATTACCGTCATCGGTGGCCTGATCACCTCGACCTTATTGAGCCTGCTGGTGGTGCCTGCCGTGTTCACCTACATCGACGACCTCGAGCACCTGCTCAAGCGCGGCGTGGCGGCACTGCGCCGCCACAAGGCGCCGGCGCATGACGACGGCAAGGTGGCGCTGGAAAAGTAAGCGCCGCATCTGATTGTAAAATCGCCCCCTGCGGGCAAGGAAGCGAGGGATCGGCCAGCAGGCCGCGCTCCCTCGCTTGCGTCTATCTGGCATACTGCGCCCATCGTCAATGAATGCACGCTGCCCTGCCTATGAAATACCGTACCCCGCTCGCCCTGCTATTGGCCACGACCCTGCTCGGCGCCTGTTCGGATAAAACCGCTCCCGCCAGCGCCGGCGCCGCCGACACGGCTGCCGACGTCGCCGCCAGTCCCCCTGCCGCTGACGCTGACGCAGCGGCGGCATCGGACGCATCGTCCGAGTCAGTGCGCCCGCCGTCCGCCACCGCCCCAAAGACGGAAGAGATGAACACGCCCCAGGCGCGCGAGCGCGAGGCGGGCATGATGCGCGCCGTCTTCGGCAAGGATTACCGCGACGACAGCGACGATGCGCTGGCCGACCTGCCCGACCCGGACAAGCATATCGACAAGCTCAGTTACGTGGTCAGTGCGGTCAGCCACAAGCTGCTGCCCGATGGCCGCGCCATCCTGGTGGCGAATGCGGAAACGGCAAACACGGAAGGCACGGCCGAATCGGCGCATGCCTCGCCGGGACTGTTGAACGTCTTTTTCCTGGCGCCCAAGGGCCAGCCGGGAGACGGCCAGTGGCAGGTCGTGAAACGCCTGGAAAACATCGCCGGCCTCGGCTCGTCGGGGCAACTCGGCGAAGTCCACTGGGTCACGCTGGGCGCGAACAAGCCGGGCCTGGCGATCCGCCACGGCTACACGGGCCAGGGCTACACCATCACGCAACTGGCGCTGTTTGAAATCGGCGACGGCAAGGTGACAGCGCTCGATGGCGGCATCGACCTGTACTCGGACAACATGGGCGCCTGCGGACCGGACACGGATGAATGCTGGATGGTCGACGGCAAGTGGCGCTTCGCCGCCGCGCGCGATGGCGGCGCCTACGATGACCTGCTGATCGACTTCAAGGGTGCGTCAGAGAAGATCAAGCCCGGCGTCACGGTCAAGCCGGACGAAGACCCGCCGCGCATCGCCACGCCACTGAACGGCCACGCGCGCTATGGCTACGATGGCAAGGCATATAAATTGGTCGAGGGAAAGAACCCGGTGCCTGGCATTTAGCAGGACCAGGCCAGGGGTCAGACCCGGCGGGTCAGACCCCACGCAAGCGAGCTACCTGCGTGCCGCCTCCAGGCGCGCCAGCAGCGGCCCATACATCGAACGCGTATGGCTGCTCCAGCGGGCCATGGCGCTGTCGATGTCCGCGCACAGGCGCTCGGCCAGCACCTTGTCGCCCTGCTGCAGTGCCCAGATCGCGCACTCGGCGCGGCACTCGAAGCTGTTATAGCGCGTCAGCGCATCGTCGAATTCCGCCTTCGCCTCCGCCTGGCGCCCGCTTTGCGCCAGCGCACGCGCCGTCAGCAGCGATACCATCTCCGGGCGAAAATGCATATCGCTGCGGCGGATGAATGCCAGGTGCGTCAGCGCTTCGGCGCCCCGTTCGCATTCCAGGTAGGCGCGCGCCGCGCCCAGGCGGATTTCCAGGTCCGATGAAAACGCCCCCTGCAAACATGCTTCATACGTCGCTGCCGCTTCCTGCGGGTTGCCCGCTTCAAGCTGCGCGCTGGCCAGGCGCATCTGGTTCTGCGCCGTCGGCGTGTACTCGAAGGCGGCTTTCGCCTCGCGCAGTTCGCGGTTCGGGTCGAGCACCTGCACCGCCACTGACGCCACCTTGCGCGCGCCTTGCTGCAGACGCGAGTTGGGCAGGTAGATGGCGAAGAAATACACCACGCTGCCCAGCAGCGGGAACATGAATAAAATGAGCAGCCAGTACAGCTGCTGCCCGTTGCGCACCACATGGATCGCAAAGAACAATGCGATCAGAATGTGAATGCCTATGCCAAAAATCGTCATGCCGCAACCTCGTTCGTGATGGGAGCGGCCGGCACCATGCCGCCGCTATCCCTGGTGAGAATATTACACTGCCCCCCCCCGGGCGTCATGCCGGGACGCGTGTGCTATGGCGCGCTGGCCTGCCAGCCGCCCCCCATGGCGCGGTACAGGTCGACCGAGGCGACAAGGATGCGCGTCTTCAGTTGCAGCAGTCCCACGTCGGCGCTGTACAGGGTGCGCTGGGCGTCGAGTTCTTCCAGATAGGACGCGTAGCCATTGCGGTAGCGGTTGTGCGCGATGCGCAGCGTATCGGCCGCCGTGGCGCGGCGCGCATCGTTTTCCACCGCTTGCTGCTGCAGGCGGT
>RCUS01001632.1_pt1 | contig 11224 bp, 11 predicted proteins | sample 2166221 | NCBI WGS metagenome assembly RCUS01 (sample SAMN09932758, study PRJNA488358) | compost metagenome | isolation source: compost soil in cyclohexanecarboxylic | place: Germany: Experimental Botanical Garden | reverse complement strand
TTGTTGCCCGGAGGAAGAGACGCTTGTTGTACGTGTAGTCACAATGCGCACCCCAGCTCCCTGCAAAGTCGGAAATCGGGCACATCCGGTTAGCACCGGCGGTACCTGCACCACCACACGGACCGCCAGGGCCAAGCGTAGTGAAGAAGCCGAAGTTGTCAGTCATTGCCGTGTCGATGTACCACCCAGATCGTTGACCGTAGAGGTTCTTATTGCCGATCGAGGTTCTGACCGGCACTGGATCAGCAGCTTTCCAGAGCGGTGTAGTTGCCGGTACAGTCTTACCGACCTGCCACGTGCCGAAGTTGGCGATCCAGCTTGGGTGATCGTGTTGAAGCATCCATTCTTCAGCGATGTTCTTCAGACTACCTGCTTTGATCACTGGACGGTTCGTAGAGTCTGTAGTAAACCCTTGGATGTCCAGACCTTTCACGATGCAGTCACTGTTGATCATCTGATCCGCAGACGTTGGTACTGTCCCGGTCCAGTGACCCACCTGAATCCAATAGCCGCCATCGGTGGTCATGTCGCAGTACGCTTTGAAGGTCGAGCCATCATCTGCGTACACGTCGTAGATACCGTTAACACCCAGGACCGCGTTCTTGATGCCGCCTGTGGTGGCCGGCATGTCCCAACCATTCAGATCGACCTTGCTGTAGACGTCACGCATGTCGTAGATGTTCTGGTAGGTGAATTCCGTACCTTCCAAGAAGAACCATGAGCCCGCTTTGACTTTCAGCTTGAACGAGTTGGTTGCATGGTCGATCGGTCCGTCTTCCACGTCTGCGGAGGTCAGGGCCAGATCGTAGTTGGTATTGAGCTGAGGCAGGACATCGTAAACGGTGCTCTTCCCAGTCAAGTCCAGCAGCGGTGCCAGCTTGTTGAATGCTTCACTGATAGGGTAGCGCTGATAGTAGACGTACATCGACCCAGAGAAGCCTGAGAGCGGTGTAGCGGTCACCAACAGCTTGGTGTTCCAGTACAGTGGGTTGGTGTTCACCTCGGGAGTGCCAGGGAGCAGCATCGCTTGCGTGAACGCAAACCCGTTGGTGTCGTTGATAATCTGAAGCAGTTTTGGCCATGCAACGAGACGGAAGTCTGGCGACGAGTTGTCAATCTCCAGGTACTGCACACGCACGGTAGCAAGGTTCAATTGGTCACGAGGACGAACCATTACTTGTGTGGTAACCCGACGAATACCTGCCGGGCTGGCAGCTTGTTCCACATACTGGGTACGGATGCCCCGCAGGTTAACCGGATACTTTTCAATCACCAAGAACTGAGTTTGCACCCTACGAATGCTCGCTGGGTTACGAAACTCTTCTGCAAATGACGTGCGTGCAGCACGCAAGTTCAACGGGTCCTTGGCGATCGTCAAGATTTGAGCGGTGAGCCTACGGATGCCAGCAGGACTGGCATCGTGTTCCAGCGTTTGGAGGCGTACGTCTCGAAGCCGAGCCGGCGAATCATCGGGGACCAGGTATTGAATCCGGATCGACCTCAGGTTAGCGGCATCGGCCATGGTCAGGCTCCAGTTTTGGAGTTAACGAGCAGGGTGAGTGCGTCGATGGAATCGTTGGTCCACGCCTGACCATTGAGGTCTACGTTGAAGCAGCCAACACGGTCGGATACAGCGCCACGGTTGAAGTCGTTGGTCGGAACCGCGAACGTCTTCTTGGTGTCGAGAGTCGCACCTTGCTTGAGCTGCACTTGCAAGGTTGGTGCCGTACCGGTATCACGGTAAGCGAACACTTCCATCGAGACTGCTTTGATAGCCAGTTCAGCCGATGGCTTGGCGAACCCAATACTCGACACCGTTTCGTCCGGAGACGTACGGATGGTCGGGGTGAGTTCGGTGTTCGGTGCCAGACCCAGGGTGTCCAGAACGGTGTCAGGGTTGGAGCCGTCGGAGACCGAGAAGCCCGCAGCCAACACGGTGCCGGAGACCTTAGCCGACTTGACTTTGACTGGACCCAACTTACCTACCTGAATACCGTCCACATCAAACGTGTCCACTTCCCAGTAGAAGTCGTTGTAGTGATGGTTCTCGGCAGTCACGGCAGTGGAGTTCTGACCATAGATGACCTGGATGTCAGTCAGTGCAGATACACCAGCAGCCAACGCAGTAGTGCGGATGAATGTACCGTCAATCCAGGCCGAGATCTGCAAGTTGGCCACGTCGATCATGTACTTGATGTACACTTCGTCAGTGGTGCGTTGCAGGTCGCTCTCGAGCAGCAGGCCGTACGCAGTGCCCGGACCAGTGAAGACGATCCGCAGGATGTTGTCAGCCGTCTTGGTCAGGTTGTTGTTCGGCACGCAGTACCGGAAGCCGCCGTAGATCTTCTTGGTCTTCATCTCGGCAACACTGATCTTGGCAGCCGAGAGGTTGGACGTCAAGCTAGGGATTGAGGTCCCCGTGATGCGCAGCCAGTTACGTCCGTTGAGAGCCGCGATGGAGGTGTTTGCCGAAGACACACCTTGAGCAGTGACAGGGAGGATGCCTTTGCCCAGCAACTGATACGTCGGGTAACGGGTGCCGGCTGGGAAGTCGTCAGCACCGAGGATTTCTCTGATAGACATGATCAGTTGGCTCCACGTTTGGTTTTCATTACAACCCGGAGAGATTCCAGGGCTTCTTTGGTCCAGGCTGCACCGCCGGGAGCCTTCTGCATCATCGCCAGAGGCAGGATGCCTTCAGCGTGAGACTTCAGCTCATAGTCGACAGGGGTGGTTTCATTCGCCCCCACCTTGATCTTGGCAACCAAGTGTTCGGAACTACCTTGTTCTTTACGAGCCACAATGCCCACTTTCACCGCCAAGATGTCAGCCGGACCGATGTCCGGGATCTTGAAGCCGAGCGAACCTTCCGACTCATCGATAGCAGCGCGAACGACCGGGAAGTCATAGTCAGCAATGGTAGCGTTGGCGATCCGGCTGAGTGCTGGACGGACATTGTTTTCAAAGACATCAGCCACTTCACCCAGCAGGTTGAACTGCATGACGCTGACCGATCCCGAGGTAGCCACACTGGCCGTAACCACAAGACGATATTGCTTATAACTACCGACCTTGTCTGGAGCGAGTTTGAACGCCACGACTCGGCTGGACTGGGCAACGAAATAATCATTCTGTCCACTTCGGGTATCTAGGTCAACCCAACTGGTCCCGTCATTGCTACCTTGGAACTTCCACGTATCGAAGCAACCGACAGTGTTCCAGGACTGGATGACGTATCCCGACACCTTCTTCGGTTCGGTGAAGGTCATGTTGAGGGAGAACACCGTATTTCCACCGACGCCAGTCCAGTAGTTCCGGGTGTTGTCCTGTGCCAACATCGAAGCGGCAGCACCTACCGTTAGTGGCGGGGTGGTCTCGACCTTGAACTGGTTAACGAAATCAGCCTCGGAAGCCCAGCGAGGAACAATCGTACATGCGTCCCATGTCCCGCCATCGCGCAGGCTGTAGGTCTGAACGAATTCCTCGGCCCCCTTCCAGCTCTGAGGGATCTCGATCTCTTCCACCGGTGGGTTGTAGACCTTGACCGGACCCAGTCGACCTGCGATGTCGCCGTTCTGGTTGTCGTAGGTGAAATACAGGTCTGTCGTATAGCCAATAATTCCCGGCGTGACGTTTCCAGGGAACATGGCATGAAAACCGATGCTGAAAGTCTGATCAAGTGTCAGGGTTGGAACAGAGGTTTCGGCATAGAACGTACCATTGAGGTAAGACCGGACCTTCAGGTTCACGAAGTCGAATTCGCACTCGAGGAAGTGTTCCCCTACCGGGATGTTCGACAGAATGTTCCCGTCGACACTGCTTGACTGGTTCCAGAAGAACGAGGAGCTGGTCGCGTAACCAGCGTTGAAGATAGCAGCGCCGGAGGCATTAACGTAGATCCGAGCTGCGATCACGCCCTTGGTAATTACCGAAGGATTGCCAAACGCTTGGCGGAACGTCTTTCCGGAAGAGATCCGACCCCAACGCCAGCTTGATTGCGTGACGCCGATATATACGAACGTAGTTGCAATCCACTGACGTCCGTTGAGTGGCTGGATACCGAGGGAAGCCAATGACCCGCTCATTGCCAATAACGAGTAATCCTCGGCGTCAAACTGCGCTTGAGTGAGCGCTCGTGTTGGGAACTGGTCGAATGAGAACATATTCGTCACAGACATGATCAGCCCTCCACGACGAGGTTGTATTGCAGGTACAGACGACCAGTCGGTTTGACGGAGTCGCTGCCGAACTTCAGCACCAGTACGTGGGAGTACTTGGAGTTGGTGGCGAAATCACGGCTGTTCTTTCCGTTGTACGCGACGGAAGCGGTGGACAGGTTCCACTCTTTGTCGTTACCTTCAACGACCCAGAGGTCTTTGCCTTCACCAGTATCGGTGGCAGAGAGGATGCTGACCAGAGCCATGCGCTGGTCCAAGCGGATCTCTGTTGCCACTTCGATTCCAGCCAAGCTCTCGGCACTTTCCGAGAAGTCGGTGTGGAAGAAGTAGTTGGTCCAGTTGTTCATCTGTCAACTCCAGTTAAGGTTGAATTCCTTGATCGCCAAGGAGATAGGAGGCAGGTTCTGGAAGATCAGCTTACCTGTGCCAATCCAAGCAAGGGAGCCTGGCTTAGCGGTGAGCTGTACTTCAAAATTACCATCCTCACGGGTGATCACTGGTGCATCGACCAAGTCATCCGTGGTGAATAACACCCCCGAATCGCGCAGGAGTGTCAGCATCTCATAGAGAGTTGCTTTAGGTTCCATGCGAGGATATACGGGGAACATCCCAGGCAGTGCAGCCAAGTCCCGACGGTGATACTCGATCACCTTGGTGCCACGGTAGTCGTAACTCCCAGTGGCTGTCAGACGGACCTTGGTCAGGTCGCCTACGCCGGTTTTGACCGAACTGAACGTCAGTCCGGTCTCCGACAAAGCGGTTGCACTGTCCCGGTTCAGAGCCGACACGAAGTCGACTTTACTGTCCTGTACCAGGGCCATGTGGCGTCCTCATCATCATGCGTTGTAATGCCAAATGATCTTACCACAAAACCAGCTATCGGTCTTAGGCGTGATCACCAAGGCACGGTTGAACTTCGCACCGTTCGCTTCGGGCAGGTTGACACTTGGCAGAGTGAAGCGAGTGATCGTCAGACCACCCAAACCACCAGGCAACGTGTGATCGATCCGAGGGTCAATGGTTTTACCCGTGTACCCTGAGAACCATTCTGCCATGGCACGCACATCACTGGACGTGCCGGAGATAGCAGAACCTGTCACGATAGTAGCCGCACCTGTGAACCGTGTGAAGTCGATCGACATGCCGACCAAGTTCATCAATGGCTTCCCTTGGACGTAGTTGGCATCCCAGTACAGGCCGTTGATGGTCGACACCGGGATGATCTGTTCAAGGGTACGCTTACCACGAGTCCAACGCAGCCAGTAATTGCCAGTGTAGGCGTAACTGGTGTCAGGGATAACGAGGTTGTACGCCGTCCCGCTAGCCGCAGCGCCGTACTGCAAGACATCTGCATCGACCAACTGCAAGCCGTACTTCTTGTTGATGTTCCGTAGCCAGTCGGTTTTCGGAATGTTGCCCGGAAACCATTCATCAATGTCGAAGATCACGTTGGCGAACAGTTTGTTCAGGGCAAGGCGTCGATAGTGAACAACGCGTCTGCCCTGGTAGAACGACCCCGGCAACGCAAAGATCTCGATCGAGGTGTCCGCAATCTCTCCAGGACCTGGAGTTCGTGCAAACGGCGCACCAATCCGTGAGTTGACCAGATCTCGCATCTCAAGGAGTCCTGGGTTGGACTCGTTGATCAGATCCAGCAGCAACTTCAACTGGGGCTTGTCGTAATAACTAGGCATGTGTATACCTCCAATGAGGCCCCAGTTACCCGGGGCCGGTTACTCAGACCTCGTTCGGATCGACCGGGTCATCGTAGTGGAGGTAGAACACGCCCGGTGGAGTGGTGACGTTTGCACGCATCAGCAGACCCAGTACGTACTTGTACGAGCTGTTGGTTGGCAGCACGCCGCTGTTGATACCGCTGTAGACGACTTCAGCGCCTTCCAACGACCAGGTCAGTTGAGCAGGGTCCAAGTTCCACAGGGACTTACCGGCGTTGGTGTCGATGGCCTTGATGGCATTGAGCAACGCTGTATCGCCAGCACCAAGGATGGTACCGACTTGGTAAGTTTCCAGCACGGCTTTCTGCGACGTGAAGTCCAGACCGTACATGTAGGTCAGTGCAGAACCCACGTTACCGTCACCCGGCACGGCGTAGTTCAGACCCGGCAGTTGCACAGTCGTCAAATGCTGACTGAGGACCGCTTGACCACTCTGCACGGTGACCTTCAACGAACCCGTCCAACCGATGGCGTCAGGTTTTGCCACCAGTGTGATCTCTTCAGCACCGGCACCAGCGTAGCTGAATGCAGCGTCGACGAAATCTTCAGGCGACAGTACCAGCCCGTAACGGCGGAACAATGGTGGGAAGAAGTCAGACAATTTGGTCGGGCCGTAAGCTTTGACCGACAGGGGGCACAACTTAGGGAAGTCGTTCAGGTTGAGGCGATCATACGTGACCACCCGTGCACCCTGGAACGTCGACTCTGGTTTGGCAGTGATCTTGATGGCAGTGTTACCTGCCACCAGACCTTCGCGCCACGTTCCTTCAGTTTCCTGAGGGACACCGAAGTTCAGCTCAGCAACCGTCAGGCTCGAGCTGTTCGCAGTGTTGATGTAGTTCACCAAACTCTGCTTGGAGCTGTAATGGATCGACATGGCTCAGCCCTATTACATGTTGTAGTGGAAGTACAGTTTGCCGGTAGCCCACGCACGACGAGTCGATGCCGGGAAGCCCACGCCTGCGTAGCTTTCTGCCGTGTCCAGCACAACCACGCGGTTGTAGAACTCGGAGTTCGCCTCTGGCAGGTCGGGGTGTGGCAGTGTGTAACGGCGCCACACCAGACCAGTCATGTCGTACTTGGTGTTGATGCCGTTGGTCACTTCGGCAGGGCCGGCAGGGGATACGACGGTGTAGCTCGAACCATCACGGGCCTTCAGCGTCTTCAGGAGGTTGTCTTCGAACCATTGACGGGATGGCTTTCCGCTGTCCTGGTAGTTATCACCGACGAAGACGTTGGCACGGACAGCGCCAGCGTAACCGGTAGCGAGGCTCGTACTTTCCAAGTAATCCTTGGCGAAAGTGTAGTCGGTATCGAACCCGTCCGGGAGTACCCAGTACCGATGGTTGGCTTCAACACTGAAGTCGTTACCGCCTGGGAAGCGACGACCCACCAACTGATCCACGGGGAGTAGTGATTCGAGAGTACGCTCACCAATTTCCCAACGGGCGGGCACAGTACCAACGAAGGCCAGGTTGGTGGTCACTGGACTGATGTTGAACAGGTCACCACGGATACCGTTGTAACCGTTCAGGGTACCGTCAATCCATTCGGTTGGGTTGAAGTTGAACCCGTACTTCTCACCGTACAGCGGTAGCAAGTTGCGAATGGTGGTCAGCACGGTGCCGTTGGCGCCATTGTTGGCAATCCAGTTCTGCACGTGCAGGGTCATGTTCTTGAAGATCCGACCCATGTCCAACCGGCGGTAGGTCACGAGGACGTTACCGGTGTAGTTGGTGTTCGGCTTGGCCATTACCCGAATGCGGGTGTTGTGACCATTGCCTGGATCGGCGATGACTTCGGGAATACTGAACTCGAAGTCGGTTTCGTTGATCAGGAACGGCAACTGCGGGTTACCCGAGTTGATCAGAGCGACGACCATTTGTTTGGTCGTTTTGCTATAAATAGCCATGGATTAAAACCTTCTCAGGAAAAGGGACGAAGTCACCAGTTCAGGTCGTAATGGAAATAGATCGGACCCATCACACCACCACCAGCGTATGTCTGAATCATGACACGCTCGAACGACTGGTTCGCAGTCGGGACGGCACTGGTAGGGAAATCCGCTACGCCGTTGTTGGTCCATGCTGGCATGCCTGCCTTCAAGCCGACTTCCATCACTTGGTCAAAGTTAGCCCAACGGCCCGTCTTCGGATCACGGACAAGCTTATCCTTGTACGCCGTGAAGTCGAAGTTGTAGGCGCAGAGGAACCCTGCCTTGCGAGCACCGAGCAACTGCATGTCGACCGGATGGGTCAGCACAGGCAGCAACTGGATAATGACCACGGTTTCCAACAGAGGGTTGCCGTACGTCATCTCAAGGGTAATGGTACCCGTCCAGTTCCACGATGCTTCCTTGACCACGATCTCGATAGGCTTGGTGTCTTCCAAGTTCTCGAAGACCGGGACGTTGATCGTGTTGAGGTCGGTGGCTTCCAGATAGAAACCGTACTTGGCATTGAGCTGCGCAATGATCCAGGCGGGAGTGATCTCGCCATTGGTTCGCAGGTTAGGGGTCAGACCCGCTTCCTGAAACAGCTTAGGCAGATCGTGGCGGTTGTAGAAGACCTCGATCTGGCCCTTGTAGCCCATCCCGTGGATGCCTGCCACTTGAACGCCGGTGTTACGTACATCGCCTGCTTGTTTACCAACAGGCAAGGAGAGCGACACGTTCTCCAGGGTGAGGTCACGATGCAGAGTGTTCTGCTCGTTGATCAGCTGGAGGACTGTTTGACGACCGTCCATGCTTCACCTCACTGTGGTTCTGCGAACGGGTCAACCGGATCGCTGAAGTGGATGATCAGATCGCCAGTGATACCGAAGGCGTTGTCATGGTCCAACCGCACCTGCAGAGCGTAGTCGTAGTTCGGGTTGCACAGACCGTTGTCGGAAGCGTTACCGGCAAACAGGATCTGAGCACCTTGCAGACTGAACTCGTGATAACCGGTGAAGTACCAAGTATCGCCAGTGATGTCCGTCATGATGGTAGCCAGTTCCTGAGGAATGGCTTGACCAACAGTCAGCGTCTTCAGGTAGTTGACGTGCTCGGAGAAGTCGCGCCAGTAGCTGTACATCTGCGCGAATGGCAGCGTGGCGTAAGGCGTCGGGTAATCCAAGCCTGGCAGTGCAGTGACTGTCAGGTAGTTCGCCAACGGGATGTCGCCCTGAGCCACGTTGACCGTCACTGTGCCGATCCAGCCCAAGCTGTTCGATTCGGCAGTCAGCTGAACGGTCTTGTAGTCCACGTGATCTTCAGCAGCCACCAAGACTACATCAGTCGTCTCAATGTTCGTACCGAAGCGGGCGTTCAAGAACGGCAGTAGATCGTGCGAGGTGGTGACACTCGGGGCCTTCAGTGTCAGGGTAACCAGACGACCGAGGTCAGCCAAGTCCAGACGGTTGTAGAAGATCTCCACTTCGCCTTGGTATGGGGCAACCGCGTTGTTCGCTGTGATGTTGACGTGAGAGTTGTGCGAAGGATGGAGTCCAGTGTCGTTCACCCGAGGATTGATGAAGTCGTAATCCTCACGGTTCAGTACCAGCCCGCCGTTACTGCTCCCCACGACATTCAAGAGTGTCGTGACGGGGTCTTTATAAAGAGACATGGATCATCTCCGATCAAGGATTGTAGTGGAAGAAGGCTGTCCCGGAATAACCGTTCGAGCGCACAAGGGTCTGGACCACTACACGTGAGAACTCACGGCTAGCGTCAGGGTGGTCTTTGGTGGCCATGTCCCGAAGCGTCATCTTGGAGTTCCACGAGAAGTCAATCCCTGGGAAACTCTCAATGCCGAAGTAATCACTCAGCGCTTGCTGCAACGCAGCTTGGTCAACCCAACTGCCTTTGTAGTTGTTGCCGTACCGGTTCACTTTCAACTGTGGGGTAATGAACGAGAAGTCCTGGCCCCAAGTGAGGAGACCGACACTGACGTACCCTTCCAGCACCGGATCGGGGTGTTGCAATTCAGCCACTTCACGAGTGGTCACCACATCGGTCAGCAACAACTGACGACGGTTGAACAGCACGCGAGTAAAGCCTGTGTACGCCAAGCTACCGGGTTTAGCGGTCAACTCCAGCGTCACCTGATCCCCACCTGACAACAGTCTCAGGTCGATGTCGACGACATCTTTCTGGGTGAGGTTGATGCCCAACGCCTGATTGATCTCAGGCAAGAGGCGGTACAGCGTGGACTGACCCAGTGCACTGAACTCAGGGCGATAGTTACCCCGGAAGAGCACACCCAAGTCCAGACGGTCATAAAGAAGAGCCACCTTACCAGCGTAGTCTTCATCGTACACCCCACGAGCCACTACCGTAGTGTTGGCTTCAGGGTTGTTGAGGACTGAGCTGGCTTGACCGAAGATGAGGTTGCTCGAATCAAACGCGATGATTGGTGTATTGGCGCGGTTGATCAGATCACGCACCATCTCATCTGGCGAGAGACTGAAGATAGACATGGTTGGTTCTCTCTAAGCGACTTGAATCGCCGAGGCCTTCCGACCCCGACGAGTGTTCTGCTCAACCCACCGACACTTACGACAGGGTGAGGGTGAGACCATCCAAGACCTTCTTGGTGACCGCCACGCCCAGATCCATGTCAGCAGCCTGAATGCTCACGACCACCTGACCACGGTAGGCGTAGGAGCCTGCGGCAGCCACCAGTGTGAACTGCTGCGGAGTGCTGGTCAGATCGCCTGGCAGAGTCAGGTCAGAACGGACGTCGTCCAGTTGCAGGTTCGAACCGTAGAACGTGTTGAAACCATCCAGGATGTGCTGGATAGTCACGTCGCCTTCGACCTGAATAGCCGACGGCATCTGGATCTCGAATTCCGCCAAGTTGATACGGTTGTATTCAATCTTGGCAGTGTTCTTGAAGCCTTTACCTGGGATACCGGTGAGGATCAGTTCCGTGTTGCGCTCTGGGGTTTCACCCGAGGCAGCGACTGGTTCACCGAAAGTAACCTTCTCGAAAGTCAGGTTAAGACCTACGTTTTGCTCGTTAACCAGGGCGAGTACCTGGTCTTTTGAAAGCAGGGAAATGTCAGACATGTCTTGATACCCGAAGTGGATTTGAAGAGCGGCTGACACTCGATAAATCAAGATGAGATAAAGAGAGCAGCTACACATCATTTGGCTGCCCACGGATACCTGCGGTATCTATAAAAGATATAAAGCAAATAAGGAAGGGATACAGGCCAAGGCCTGTATCCCCTGTTTATAGTGGATTTGATTTTACTCAAACCATACATTACCCTCGTAGCTAAAAACCAATACCCTAGATCCTATTGTATGTACAGGCAGTAGATACT
>RCUS01001631.1_pt1 | contig 11235 bp, 9 predicted proteins | sample 2166221 | NCBI WGS metagenome assembly RCUS01 (sample SAMN09932758, study PRJNA488358) | compost metagenome | isolation source: compost soil in cyclohexanecarboxylic | place: Germany: Experimental Botanical Garden | reverse complement strand
ACGATGCGTCCCAGTTCGTCTACTTTTCTAACAATTCCTGTTGCCTTCATCCCAAGTATCCTCCTCGATATCACGCTATATATAGGCTTTACAATCCACTTACATCACTTTTTCAAACATTAAAAAATTGTTACTTTCTAACTTGCATTGTAAAGTGTTACTTCTTTCCTGTCAAATCAAATTTCTACATCTTTTGATACTAATCGACAAAATACTTCATATAATATAAATAATTCGACATAGAAGCGTTTTCGAAGAGAAACTCGTTCTCTCTAAACTATATATCGAATTATTTAATTAATTTTTTACATTTATGTTTGAAAATTAGTGCGATTTGACTAGATTTCGGGCATTTTCCCGGGGAAAATCTTCATATTTTATTTAAAATTGATGTAATTGCGAAACGGTTATGCGGCTATTCCCGTAGTAAACGCTATACCAACCGATAAGGAGGAGCTATCAATGCTGAGAAAACTGCTAAGCAAAGTGCTTCATTCGGTCGATCACTCCACCCATAGAGGCCGCCGCTATTCGAGCAGCCATAAGGGCAGGCAGAAGTACGGGAGGCGTTCCAGCAGCGGCTACTATGGACGCAATTCATCGGACTCGCGTCACGGCGGAAGCCGCTACGGACACGGCCATTACAAGAATCGCTACGGAAGCTCCAGCTAACCCTATGGAAGGGCTGACCCTTGTGCTTGTGTGTCTAAGCCAAAAAAGAAGGACCCGCTCACGCCGCAAATTCGCGGCTGGCGGGTCCTTCATCATTCTTCATGTTGTGTTCGGTTACTTCAGGGTAAGCTCCAGAAGTCTGGCTGTGATTCCCGGAGGAATCGCAGCCTTCAGCGTCCCTTCCTCCGCTCTCCACTCCAGGCTGCAGCCATGCTCGCGGGGATAGATACAGGATACTTCGGCCTCCCTGCCCGCCAGCTCCTTCAGCTTAAGCTCGGCGGCAGGCTCATCCCCGCCGGTTCTCCAGAGGGCGATGTAGCGGCGGTCGCCCCGTTCAAGGCCAAGGCTGATCCAGCCGCTTGCGGCGTCCGGCAGCCCGAGCGGCCAGAACGGCAGCGCTTCGACGATGTCGCTCCGGAGGCGCTTGTACAGATCCAGCGCCTCCTTGACAAGTCCGCGGCGGCGCGGGCTGAGCTCCGCGAGATGGCCGCTCTGATGGACGCGCAGCAGCAGCGCGTTCACCATGTTGAAGATGACCTCCTCGTCATCGCCTTCCCGCAGAGGATAAGACCATACCGCCGCCTGCTCCGGTGTCAGCGCGGCGGGCGCTCCGGCAGCGATCGAAGCGAAGTTCACATAATTCTCCTGATCGCTCGTCGATTGAATGCTGTGGCGGCTCAGCATCGCGTAGTCCATCCGCATTCCGCCGCTGGAGCAGTTCTCGATGACCAGCTCCGGATACCGGGCGAAGACGCCGTCAATCCATCGGAGATAAGCCCGGTTATGCTCAAGCAGACCGGCGCCATAGCTGTCAGCGTCCGATTCCGTGCCGATGCCTGCGTTGATGTTGTAATCCATCTTGATATAGCCGACGCCGTATTCGTTCACCAGCCGGTCGATAACCGAATCGGCATGCGCGATAACCGCCGGATTCCGGAAATCGAGCTGATATCTGCTCCGGTCCATCACCCGCCGGCCGTGGCGCATGAAGAACCAGCTGTCGTCCGTGTCAGCCAGCTTCGGACTGTTGATGCCCATAACCTCGATTTCCAGCCAAAGACCGGGGATGAGACCCTTGCTCCGGATGTAATCGAGCACGTATTTGATCCCTTCCGGGAAGCGTTCCTTGGAAGGCAGCCACTCTCCTACGCCGTCCCACCATTCTCCGGGAGCATACCAGCCGGCATCGATGCAGAAGTATTCGCAGCCGATATCCGCCGCGGCGTCAATAAGCGGCAGCAGCTTCTCCGTTGTGGGGTTGCCCCACAGACAGTTCATATAGTCGTTGAAGATAACGCGCAGCAGGCGGTTGTCATCATTCGGTCTGCGGATTACCCGCCGGTAAGCCGTCAGCGCTCCCGCCGCCTCCCGGAAGCCGCCCATGGCCGATCCTACCGCTACAGGCACGGAGATGAACTCTTCGCCGGGCGCCAGATTGAGCCACCAGTGATTGTCATGCTCCGTCGGTCCTCCGGCGAGCAGCGTCAGCTGATCATACTGGTCGGTCAGCTCCCAGTGCCAGGAGCCGTTGTGCTCGATCTGCCAGAACAGGCTGGAGCCATGCTCCTTGTTGGTCATGACCGCCATCGGCATGAGTTCCGCTGCAGACCAGGAGCCGGTATTGCTGGCAGCGATCCGTTTCGAGCCGCGGTCCGCCAAATGGGACATGCCAAGCTCGGGCAGTGTGTAGGTCTTCCACTGCAGCTCGCTGGACCAGCCGCTGTGGCCAAGCGTCACCTCCATCTTCTCGCTGCGGTCGCCTGCGCCTTCCTTATCCGCGCCTGTGAGCGCAAAGGACGAGACATACTCCACGCCAAGCGGAGCTTCGCCGCCGTTAGTCAAGGTTGTCCAGCAGCGGACGACAGAAATACCGGTAAAGAACTGGATATGCTGAACCGCCCGAAGCCCGGTAACCGGGTCTTTGAGGGTAATTTCAAGCTTGCGGCCGCTCTCGCCGGCCGTATCGCGGTGTCCGTCATACACCATGCGCAGGCCCGGATATGAAGCGCGATGCGTCCGTCCGTGATATTCCGCCCGGTCCTCGCCCGACAGCTGGACCTCCAGCAGACGGAACCCCGGTTTATTCTTATCTTGAATGCTGCCTTCTGTATAAGGGAAGGCGCCAAAATGCAGCAGACGGACATCCCCTTCGTAGATTTCCAGCTCCAGATGCAGCCCGTTCTCGGCAATGCTGATTCGTTCGCTCATGTATGTGTCCAACCTTTCGCCATGTGAGTTGTGAATACGCTATCATGTCCGAGTTATTTTACAACAACCCGTTCACCCTGTCATTGTCGCCTGTTGCTCTCTCTTGTCTACTATTATCGTGTCGCGGTGTCTATGCCAAAAGCGGGCTGACAGCCGGCGAAGCCGAAGCTTCGCGGCGCGCGCCCGCTTTTACTTAGTGGAATGATGTGAGATTACCTATTGCCGCTTACCGATTAAGCTTACTGCGCGGAACCGAACTGGATCCAGGCTTTCTGGATTTCGTCGATCGTCTGGTCCTTCGTCTTGCTGCCGCCGATATAAGCCTGCATCAGCTCGCCGAATTTCTGGTGGAACGTGTCGAGCGAATAGTTAACCGACAGATCGCCGGATTTCTCGGTCTTGAGAATTTCCTCCATCTGCTTCGGCATATCCAGATCCGGCAGCGGAGCGTCCTTGATCGGAGGGATAACCTTCGCTACGCCGGAGAACCAGTTCTTGCCGTAATCGGAAGTATACAGCCAGTTGAAGAACTCGATCGTCTCTTTGGCTACCTTCGAGTCTTTGTTGATCCGCAGTGCCTGGTCGGCGCCGGTAATGATGACCGCCTGCTCCGGCTTGTCGCTGACAGGATAACCCGCGATGCCGAGTTCAAAGTCGGGAGCGATCTTCTTGATCGCGTCTTCGTCCCAGGCTCCCTTGCCGGTCATAAAGGCAGCCTTGCCGGAAGCGAAATCGCTGATTTCCGCGTTGCTGTCGCGTTCGAGCGGTTTGTCCGTTCCGTGCTTGACGGTCGTATCGATAAAGTCGAAGAAGTTGTTGTACAGCACCGGGTGGTCCTTAAAGGTCGTCTTGCCCGCAATGAAGTCGGAGACGAGGGTCTTGGCATCGGTACCGGCATCCTGGGCCGCAGCATCCACAAAATGCTGGAAGACATGCTTCCATACCCACCATTCTTTATAGGCATTGGCGAAAGGCGTAATTCCCTTGGCTTCCAGCTTCGTGATGTCCTCGTTCAGCTCGGTCAGCGTCTTCGGCGGATTCTGAATGCCGGCTTCGGACAGCAGCTTCTTGTTATAGATCAGGACGAACAGGTTGCCTTTGACCGGAAGTCCGAGCACCTTGCCGTCCGAAGAGGTCATATTGGCCCGCACGGCATCCGTCATGGCGGCAGCGAGCGGCTCATTTGTCAGATCCGCGCTGTATTCCGCGAATGTGTCGATATCTCCTCCGGCGGTCGTCTGGAACACATCAGGCGTGCTGCCTGCGGCGATGCGGGATTTCAGCACGGTGTTGTAGTCAGCCTGCATGATCTCCAGATTGATGGTCACGTTAGGCTTGACCTTTTTGTACTCGGCAATATAAGCATTGAAAGCATCGGTGTACTCGGGAGAGGCGGTGAACATGTTAATGGTGACAGGCTTGTCGGAATCGGCGGAGCTTGCGGCTCCGGAGCCGGCTCCCGCGGTTGCCGAGGCATTCCCGCCATTGTTGCCGCTGCCACCACAGCCGGCCAGAAGGCCGCCTATCAACAGCACACTGGCGGATAAGGCTATACTTTTTTTCAACATCTTGTTGCCCCCTTTTCCTCATGCATCTTGGTCTTCGAGGTCAATTCTAAATAAATTGCGACAAGATAAGAATGTAGATAAGTGAAGAGATAGGGGTAAAAAAGTGTATTTTTGAAAGCGGTTCATTTTTGTGCGGTTGGAAGAATGGACCGGTATTCCGAAGGCGAGCAGTCAAAGTAATTGCGGAACGCCTTGCTGAAATAATTTTTGTCCCGATAGCCCAGCATTTCGGAAATTTCCTGGATTTTCAGATCCGGGTCTCCGAGCAGCTCCTTCGCCTTGTCCATTCTCACCTTCTGCACGTATTCATGAATGCCGTAACCGTAGCGGGCCTTGAACAGCTTCATCAAATATTCCCTGCTCAAAAAATACTTGTCCGTGAATACGGAAATTTTGATGTCTTCGTAATAGCGGTTGTCCACGTAGGATTTGATCTGCTCCAGCACCTCCGGCGCGTTGCCCGAGGAGGTTCGGGCCACATCACCATAGTGAAGCTCCAGAATCCGGTATAAGAGCGACTCGTATTCCTCGAAAGAGGCGTAGTCTCCGCCGTAGCCGCCCTCTCCTTCGTTCTTCGCCGGACGGGTTCCCCGGTCGGCCGAAGCCCCCAGCTCCAGCGTCATATCCTGCAGCAGAATCGTGAATTCCCGGAGCGCACGGTCGGCGTCCCCCAGGGTGAATGAACCGGTATCGCTCCATTTCTTGAGGTATTCCCCGACGACACTCTTGGCCTGGTTCAGCCCTCCGTTCTCCAGCGCTCCCCGGATCAGCGGCATCCGTGCGGTCAGGGACGGGGCATCGGCCGCAGGCTTCCGGTCCACCGCCGCCTGATTCCCTCCCCCGTCCCGTTTCAGCAGATTGATGCCCTCAAGCGCCGTCCGTGCTTCTTCATAGGAGGGGGCAAGCTCCAGGCAATCGTCGCAGGGGCTGCCAAGACCGGTAAAGGCCGCCGCGCCCAGCAGCTCCTTCAGCGCCGCCGCAGCCCGGTTCATATAGCGGCGGGAGTAATACGCCGCGTCGCCCGTACTGCCGGGAGCGATCGTCAGAATGACCGCGAAATCACGGTCTCCCCGGGTGCCGGGCGCAGCGAAGCTGAATCCTTCAATGCTGTCGTCGCCGATTCCGCCGATGACGTTGGTCACCGCGAAATGCAGCAGATCCCGGTCCCCGTTAAAGCGCCCCCGTGCGATCGCATCGAGATTCATGATCCGTACGAGACCGGCGGCATACCGACTTCCCGGTGTCCGGCCCCCGATCAGCGGCAGCAGCCCCTCATTTGCGGAAGCCTTGAAGGTCCGCCGGATGATCGAAAGGTACAGCTTCTCCTTCAGCTTGGGCAGTGACATATTAAGCGTAATGTTCCGGCTGATGAACTCGCTCTCCTTCCGGCGCTTGGCCTCCAGCACATCGACCGCCTTGCGCAGAGCCGTGTTCAGATCGGTCCGGTTTACCGGCTTCAGCAAATAGTCCACCACCTTGGAGCGGATTGCCTGGCGCGTGTATTCGAAATCGTTATAGCCGCTGATCACGATCGTCAGCAGGTCGGGGAATTCCCGTTCGGCGATCTGCAGAAATTCGGCGCCGCCAAGCTCGGGCATTTTCATATCCACCAGTGCAATATCGATCTTCCGGCTGCGCAGCATGTCAAGCCCGGAGCGGCCGTCCACCGCTTCCAGCACCTCTTCCACTCCGAGACTCTTCCAGTCCCCCAGAATCCGGATCGCTTCGCGCAGCGGTTCTTCGTCGTCGATAATCAGTACATTAAGCACGGGTAACCCCTCCTATCGGTAATTTCATTGACATGACGGTTCCGTCCGGTCCGCTCTCGATCTCAAGTCCCGCTTCCTCGCCGTACAGCAGCTTCAGCCGCATATCCAGATTGCGCAGTCCTATTCCGCCGCCTGAACCGTCCGGTTCCATTTCCCCATGCGCCTCCCAAGATTTGCGCAGCGCGAGTCTCACCTGCTCCAGCCGCTCCGGCGAAATGCCGGGGCCGTCGTCATGCACCGTTATGGCGGCTCTGCCGCCTTCGGGTCTCGCCGATATCGTAATGGTGATCGGACTCGAAATCCGTTCCAGTCCGTGCTTGATGGCATTCTCGACCAGCGTCTGCAGCGCCAGCTTCGGCATGCTGAGCTCCATCAGGCTCTCGTCCCAGTCGTAGGCCACCTGCATTCTGCTGCCGAATCTCGCCTTTTGCAGCGCCAAATAGCGTTCGATATGCTTCAGTTCCTCCCTGGCAGTCACTGTCTCTCTGCCGCTGACGCAATAGCGCAGCGTAAGGGCCAGATTATCCACCATTTCGACGATGTCCGCGCTGCCGTTCTTCAGCGCCCGGGTGGAAATCGCCTGCAGGGCGTTATAGAGAAAATGAGGGTTGATCTCCGCTTCAAGTGCTTTCAGCACGGCGTTCTTCTCCGCGATTTTCAGCTTGAACCGCTCGTTGATCAGCTCATTAGTCTTCTTCACCATTTTATTGAAGTGCATGGATAGATAAGCGATTTCATCCCTGCCTTTGACCTTCGCCTCCGCATTGAAGCTTCCCTGCCCGAACCGTCGCATCTGCAGGGACAGATCCTTCAGCGGCCGGGTGATCCGGGTGGAGATGACTCCGGTCAGCACGATGGACATCACGAGAAACAGCACGCCGATGATCAGGCTCCATCTCCGGGTGGTCGTGGCGGCCTCATAGATCATCCTGTAAGGGATCGGCTTCACCAGCTTCCAGCCCTGAGCGCTGCCGGTATTGGCGATGACGAGATATTTCTCGCCGCTGTCCTCCAGGACAAAGCGCCCCTCCCCTCTGTTCAACGAGGAGAGCAGACCCGACTGCACACTATGGTTATAGAAGCCCTTGTCGTCGACGATATAAGGAGCGTTGTCCGGTCCCAGCAGCATAAGATGCTGTCCTGTGCTAAAGGGAATATCCTTCAGGATTTCATTCGCGCCGGTTGAATTGAAGTAGAGCGACAGCACGGCCTCCGGCTCTCTCGTCACAATGGAGCGGAACAGACGGTGGTATCCCATGAAGCTCCTGCCGGAATCAACCGGATAATCCGCCGGGGATTTCCCCACAGCTTCGCCGTCTCCCGCTCCCAGAAGAGATTGATAGGAACGGTTGGACGGGCTTCCAAGCGCGCTTTTATACCAGGGAAGATTCTCGATAGATGGATGCTCGGCGACTCTCACCGTAATATTATAGTTTTCCTTGGTGACCCAGTAATATTTATGTTCCTTGAGAATATAGAGATAAATCGTCTCCAGATCGCTCCGTGAAAAATACAGATTCTTCAAATAACTCTCCAGATACATTTTGGAGGCGTAATCCTGCGTCTCATGCAGCAGCGCATAGTTGAATTCATCATAGGAAATCTGCGGCAGCGACAGCTGCTCGATTCCTTTCAGATAACTATCGAAATTGCGCCCGACCAGCAGCAGATTGTTGTCTGTACTGGCGATGCTGCTGTTCACGGATTCCCTTCTGAGCATGCTGTAGGAGATAAAGGTCAGGGAAGAAACGACCAGAACGATGATGATGGTGAATGTCAGGATCAGCTTGTTCGCCAGCCTCCGGGTTACCGGCTCGAACCAGTCATCCAGCCTTCGCAGGATTTGATTTCTCACTTGTGAGCGCCTTCTTTCTTCTGCATTCCGTTCACCTTTTTACCCCTAACTGTCCTCTTAAATCCATTTCTGCGGCAGCTCAGGGCGCTCTATAATACAGCTATGGTACTCCATATAGACTAACCTTAACGGTTAGGCGTGGCAAGATGTAATCGCATTCATTTCACTACCAAAAAGAGGTGCAGCCATGTTGAAATCCTTAGGCAAAAGCTTGCGGGGCAGATCAGAGTTCGGCCTGTTCACCCTGCCTGTCATGATCTGTATTGTCGTCGCCTTCTACATTCCGTTCGCTATGACCATCCGCTACTCTCTGACCAAATGGAACGGCATTTCGAAGCATCCGGCCTTTATCGGACTGGATAATTTCAAGCAGATTTTCATGGGGGACTCCAATTTCTCGAACGCAGCCTGGTTTACTGTCAAATACGCCATTCTCTACATCGTGCTTGTCAATGTGCTGGCGATTGCGCTCGCGCTCGTGCTGGACATGAAGCTGAAGACGACCTCCTGGCTGCGGGCAGCTTTCTTTATTCCGTATATTCTCAGCCTGGTTATCGTCGGGTTCATCTGGAAATTCATCTTCATGCAGGGCTTCAACTCCTTCGGCGAAAGTACTGGCTGGGGAATATTCGATCTAAGCTGGCTCGGCACGCCGGGACTAGCCTTCATCTCCATTCTGCTCGTTTCGATCTGGCAGTCGATCGGGTTCTACCTGGTCATATATATCGCGGGTCTCCAGTCCGTACCGGATGATCTGAAGGAAGCCGCCACCGTGGACGGCGCCGGTCCGTTCCGGAGATTCTGGAGCATCACGCTTCCGCTGCTCGCGCCTTCGGTCACGATCTCGGTGTTCATGGCATTAACGAACTCGATCAAGGTATTCGATGTCATTCTGTCCCTGACAGGCGGCGGGCCGGGCGGCACAACTTACAGCATCGCCTACGACATCTATCGCGATACCTTCCAGAACAACCTGTACGGCTACGGAACAGCCAAGGCGCTCATTCTGTTCGTGGCAGTGCTCATCGTTACGATGATCCAGTTGGCCTTCTTTAAACGCAGAGAGGTGGAAGCCTGATGAATAAACCCTATACACCCAGCAATTCGGCCAAGCTTCTTCAGACTCAGAGAGGTGAGAGAGTGAAGAATAAATCGTATTCGCCGGGCAAAATCGCGCTCGAGGCCGTCATGGTCATCCTGTCTCTCCTGTTCCTCTATCCTTTGTTCCTGACGCTCATCAACTCGCTCAAAAGCTTCAGCGAAGTCATGACGGACGTTATCGCGCTGCCCAAGCATCTGGCATTCGATAATTACTCCTATGTATGGAAGTTCATCAACTATCCGAAGCTCTTTCTTAACAATCTGGTCATTACGGTGATCGGCCTGGCGGGCATTGTGCTGGTATCCTCCATCGCGGCCTACAAGCTGGCCCGGACCAAATCCCGGCTCAGCGGCTTCATCTATATTCTGTGCATCATGCCGATGCTGATTCCGTTTCAGTCCATTATGCTGACCGTGCTGCAGCTGGCCAAAAATCTGGGCCTGTCCGAGAGCACCTGGGGACTCGGCCTGCTGTACTGGGGCTTCGGAGCGCCGCTCGCCGTCTTTATCTACCATGGATTCGTCAAGGGTATTCCCCGGGAAATTGACGAGAGCGCCACGATGGACGGCGCTTCCGGATTCCGGCTGTTCTTCAGCGTCATCTTCCCGCTGTTGAAGTCGGTAACCACCACAATTATCATTATCGACGTTATGTGGATCTGGAACGACTTCCTGCTGCCCCTGCTCATGGTCAACGGATCGCCGGATACGAAGACGCTTACACTTGCAGCCTATACCTTTGTCGGCCAGTACACATCCGACTGGCAATATGCGATGACCGCGATGGTCATGGCGGTACTGCCTTCCATCATCGTCTTCATCTTCCTGCAGAAGTACATTGTCAAAGGCGTGGTCGCCGGAGCCGTTAAAGGCTGACTTCCCTTTGAAGCGCAAACAGACTCTCCGCTTGTTAGTTGCGGAGAGTCTGTTGTGTTGTTATAGGCAGCCTCGCCGGGAGTTGATCGAGTATACCATCAAGTCGGAGTTTCCAGAAGTCGGGAGTTGCCGGAAAGTTGGAAGATGCCCGGAAGCCCCAGCCCCGTATACCCCCTTGCCTAGTATACCTTCTTGTATTCCCTGTCTTCCTTGAGAATTTCAACCGCTTCCCGGAATCGCTGGGAATGCACGATTTCCCGCTCCCGCAGAAATTTGAGACTATCCATCAAGTCCACATCATCGGTCATGTTGATCAGCCACTGATATGTAGCCCGCGCTTTCTCTTCCGCCGCGATGTCCTCATACAGATCGGCAATCGGGTCGCCTTTGGCCTGAATATAGGCCGCCGTAAAGGGAACTCCCCCCGCATTCTCGTAGAACAGCGCCGAATCATGATTCACGTAATGGGCGCCTAATCCGGCTTGCTCCAGCTGCTGCGGCGTCGCATCCTTCGTCAGCTTGTAGACCATCGTCGCGATCATCTCTAAATGGGCGAGTTCTTCCGTGGAAATATCGGTGAGCAGCCCGATAATTTTGCCCGGGATCGAATACCGCTGGTTCATATAGCGGAGGGCGGCGGCAAGCTCCCCGTCCGCTCCCCCGTATTGCTCGATCAGAAATTTCGCCATCCGCGGATCGCATTTGCTGACCCGGACCGGATACTGCAGTTTTTTCTCATAGACCCACATGCGTTAACCTCCTCCTTCGTTAACAGTCTCTACACCTGCCACGGCCAAGGCGGCTCATTCCATTCCCATGGGCATTTGGAATAGGCCCGCCCGAAGTTCTGCAGAGGGCCGTACAGCTCCTGGAATTGTTTGGCGCACCGCGTGCGTTCCTGAGTTAGCTGGTTGAACTGCGTAATGGCCTTGAGATCGGTCGGGTGGGTATCCAGATAGAGATTTAGCTCCACCAGAGCAAAATCCAGCGTCTGCAGCTGCTCCAGCATCTCATAATATCGCGGATCGCAGGGAGTCGGTTCCATGGACTAATTGCCTCCTCTCTCTTGCGGACAATACGAGCTGGACAGCGCAGGCCACAGCGTTCCCTGCTTCAGCGCTTCCGGCAGTGAGAACTGCGGAAGATTCGGGGGCTGAAAGCCAAGGAACAGCTGCGGCGGGACGAC
>RCUS01001629.1_pt1 | contig 11236 bp, 7 predicted proteins | sample 2166221 | NCBI WGS metagenome assembly RCUS01 (sample SAMN09932758, study PRJNA488358) | compost metagenome | isolation source: compost soil in cyclohexanecarboxylic | place: Germany: Experimental Botanical Garden | reverse complement strand
CCGCCTGCCGCCCCCGCTCACGCGGATCGGCGGTCAAGGTGGTCAGCGGCGGCACCGCGACCGCGGCTTCGGAGATGTCATCGAAGCCGGTGACGGCGAAATCACCGCCGGGACGAATGCCGCGCGAGGTCAGGCCCAGCATCAGGCCGAGTGCGACGGTGTCGTTGTAGCAGACCGCTGCGCTGGGGCGTTGCTCACCGTTGAACAACTCACCGGTACGTGCGGCCGCTTCCAGACGATTGGGCGCTGATTCGATCAACCAGTCCGGACGCACCTGCAAACCGGCTTCGTTCAAGGCCTGCTGATAACCGGTGCGGCGCTGGTGGCACGAACTGGAAACCGCATGGCCGCCGAAGAAGGCGATATCGCGATGCCCGCGTTCGATCAGATGACGCGTGGCCATGTACGCGCCGTGTTGATTGTCGAGGGTGAGGAAATCCCACTCGGCGCCGACCAGTTCGCGGTTGAACAGCAGCACGTTGGCATGCGCACCGAGCACCTGCGTCAGCGCCTGCGTGTCGCTGCCTTCGGCCGGGGAAAGAATGAAACCGGTGGGCGTGTGCTCCATCAGCGTCGACAACACCGCCTGCTGCCGCTCAGGTGATTCGCCGGTACTGCCGAGCAAGGTCACATAACCTTTGCCGCCCAACGCCTCGTCCACGCCCGATGCGAATTCGGCGAAGAACGGGTTGGAAAGATCATTGATGACCAACGCAATCGACGACGAGGTGCGTCGGCGCAGATTGGCGGCGGTGCGGTTGTACACGTAGCGCTGGCGTCGCAGTTCGGCCTCGACCTTGGCCCGCGTATCGACATTGACCAGCGGGCTGCCACGCAGCACCAGCGACACGGTCGCCCGCGACACTCCCACCGCCTGCGCGATGTCGGTGACGGTGACGGCCCGGTTGCCGGCCTTGCGTACGCCCTTGCCGACGCCTGGAGATTTCTCGTTCATCGCTTCCGCTGGTCTGTCTGGATGCGCCAAGCCTAATGGATCGCCGGGGCGCGCATCGGCGCCCGGTGCCATCGCGGCAGGCTTGGTGCGCCTGATGCTCACTTCAGTTCGCTGCCCGGGGTGGCGCAGTACGACACCGGCAGGTCCGAAACCGCCGTGCCCCAGCCCTGTTCCGGTGCCTGCGCGCCCAGTGCGAAGCGCAGCGTGCCGCCCTGGCGCAGTTGTTCCCAATCCAGCCACACCTGCGTCTGCGGCTTGCCGTTGAACTGCACGCCCTGGATGTACTGCAGGCTGCGGCCATCGGCGCCGGGCGCCTGCAGCTGCAGCGTGCGGCCATTGCCGAGCTGGATCTGCGCATTGCTGAAGCGCGGCGCATGCAGCAGCAATTCGCCGCTGCCCGGCACCGCCGGGTACAGGCCCAGCGCGCTGAACAGGTACCAGGCCGACATCGTGCCGAGGTCATCGTTGCCGGTGACGCCGTTCGGCGCATTGGTGAACAGCTGCTGCGCAGCGCGCACCACGGTGGCGGTTTTCCACGGCTGGCCGATCAGCGTGTACATCCACGGCGAGTGCAGGTCCGGCTCGTTGTTCGGGTTGTAGCGATACTGGTTGTAGTAGCTGTACGGGCCGACCACCCATTCCTTACGCGCGGCGGTCAGCGGTGCCTGCACCAGCGCGTCATAGGCGAAGAAGGCATCCAGACGACGGCCCGCCTGCTCGCGGCCATGCATCGCGCTCACCAGTCCCGGCATGTCCTGCTGCGCCAGCCACTGGTACTGCCAGCCGGTGCCTTCATGGAAGCCATGCTGCGAACGCGGGCTGTAATGGCCATCGGCCGGCGTGTACCACTGGCCGCCTTCAGCGCGCGGACGCGGGAAACCGGTGAAGCCGGTTTCGGCATCGCGCACGTCCGCATCCCACACCTTGTGCCAGTTGCCGCCGCGTTCGCGCAGCGTTTTTGCGTCATCGGCATGACCGAGGCCGTCTGCCATCTGCGCCAAGGCGCAATCGGCCAGCGCGTATTCGAGCGTGGCCGAGCCGCCGTGGTGCGGATCGACGTCCATGCCCTTGGACGGGAACGCGCGGTCATACGCCACGTAACCGTTGGCGAGGTAGCTGGCGTTGCCGGAACGGCCGGCAAAACGCGAGTTCATCGGCGGCATCGAGAACGCATTGCGACGCAGCGCCGCCCACGCATCGGCTTCACGGCCGTCCAGCGCGCCGAAGCGCCACAGGTCCACCAGGAACGGCGTCACCGGGTCGCCGGTCATGATGTTGGTTTCGAAATTCGCATAGCCCCAGCGCGGTAACCAACCACCCTGTTCGTTGATGGCCAACACGCTGCGGCCGATATCGCGCGCCACGTCCGGGCGGGTCATCGCCAGCCATTGGTTCTGCGTGCGGTAGGTGTCCCACAGCGAGAAGTACTCGTAGTAGGTCCAGCCATCGGCGCGATGGATGCCATCGTCATAACCGCGATAGCGCCCATCGGCATCGCTGCCGGTCATCGGCTGCAGCAGCGCGTGGTACAGCGCGGTGTACAGCACGGTGCGGTCGTCGGCGGTGCCGCCCTGCACGCGCACGGCGTCCAGTTCCTTGCGCCAGGCCTGCTGCGCCAGCGTGCGCATGCGGTCAAAGCCCAGCAGCGTGTCGCCCTGCATGCCATCGGCACGCAGATTGTTGCGCGCGCCTTCGGCATCCACATGCGAGATCGCGCTGGTCGCAGTGACTGCACGGCCATCGGCCAGATCAAAACTCAGCCACGCACCGTTGGGCTTGAGTTCGCCTTCCATGCTGTGCCGTGCATTGGGCAGGCCACCGCCCTCGCCCCAGGTACCGAAGGCCTTGAACGGACGGTCGAATTCGATGCGGAACCACGTGGTGTACTGGTGACCACCGCAGAAACTCTTGGTCACCAGCTTGCCTTCCACCGCGCGGTCGCCGACCACGTCAACGACGCTGCCGATCACCGAATGGCGCTCGTTGGCCTGGCCCAGGTTGACCAGCACATGGCCCTGACCGCTGCCGGCGCTGAAGGTGTAACGCTCGCTGGCAGCGCGGGTGCGTGCGGTGGTTTCCACGTCGATGCCGCCGTAGTTGGTCAGGCGCACCTTGTAGTAGCCCGCCTGCCCCACTTCGCCATCGTGGCTGTAGCTGGAGGCGTAGTTCTTGTGATCGAAGCGCTTGGCATCGGCGGTGTCGAAATCACCGCCCGGGCCAATGCTGCCGGTCACCGGCAACACCGACACCTGACCGCCCTGCTCCCAGCAGCCAGCGCCGGAAATGAAGGAATGCCCGAAGCCACGGATCTTTTCGTCGTCGTAGCGCCAGCCCGCGTAATGGCTGCCGATGGGGCTGACCTGGATCAGGCCGAACGGCGCCGATGCACCCGGGTAGGTATTGCCGTCGTCCTTGCTGCCGATGAAGGTGTTGACCTCGCGCTCCAGCGCCGTCGGCGCGGCCTGCAGCAGCGGCGCGAACGACAGCGCCAGCAGGCAGGCCAGGCCCGCCAACGGGCGGCGCACGAGGGGAAGCAGGGAAGCGGACGGCATACGGCTCATGAGCTGGATCCTGTGGGTCGATGTCGGTATGGCGAGAGGGTGGCCCGGCCGAAGCCGGGCCGCTGATGCCCGGCCCATCCACGCAGGGATGGGGGAGAGAGTGCCGGGATCAGGAAACTGGCAGGTCTTCGGCGAGGGAAAGCCGACGCCCAGATGGGCAACAGGCAAGGCAACGATCGGGAAGGAACCTGAGCATGGTCACGAGCACCTGGGTGGGAGGAAGGCCGGGCCAGAGCGACGACGACACGCGGCTGCGCAGTCCCCATTCCATCGCCCCGGATCCCGCCCCCGGAAATTTAGATCGATCCAAGTAAAACATGAGAATTTCCGCGCATGCATTCTGCGGCGCAGCATCAGGTGATCGAAAAGCACCTCCAACCGCTGTAGGACGCAGCTACGCCGCGCTGGGGCCTGCCCCGCGATCCCCCCAACCCCAACCGCCATATTGCGAAGCAGCATGCGTCGGCCAGCGGCCTGTGCTAAAAAATCCGCGCCAATCGTTTAGATCGATCCAAATCGAACGACCACGATTGCCGGAAATCAAGGAAGACGCGGGGGCCTGACCACCCACAACCCGATCACCATGCACCAGGCACCCTGCGCTCGCACAGAAGTCGGCTTCAATAATTAGATCGATTCAAGTTTCCGCATCAGCCATGTATTCAATCCAGGAGAGGGGAATGAAACGCAACGCACGCACACACGGCCGCGACACATTGTCAGCGGCCATCGCCATCGCACTGTCAGCCGCCCTGCTGCCGGCCAGCGCTTTCGCACAGCAGGCCAGCACCGCAACGCCGTCACCCAGCGCCACCACGCTCGACAGCGTCAACGTCACCGGCTACCGCTACGCCATCGAAAAAAGCCTTGAGCAGAAGCGCGACGCCAACGCCGTGGTGGAAGTCATCACCGCCGAAGACGTCGGCAAGTTCCCCGACAAGAACGTCGCCGACGCACTGCAGCGCGTGCCGGGCGTGATCGTCACCCGCGACGGCGGCGAAGGTAAGAACGTCAGTGTGCGCGGCCTGTCCTCGGAGCTGACCCTGACCGAGTTGAACGGCAACTACGTGGCCACCGCCGAATCCAACGGCGACCCGACCCGTTCGTTCAACTACACCCTGCTGCCGGCGAACATGCTGGGCAGCGCCGAGCTGTTCAAGTCGCCGGAAGCGCGCATCGACGAAGGCGGCATCGGCGGCACCGTGATCCTGCACACGCGCCGCCCGCTGGACATGGAATCCAACACCGGCTTCGTCTCCGTCGAAGGCACCTGGGCCGACACCACCAAGAAGACCGACGGCCAGCTCTCCGCCTCATATTCGTGGCATGACAAGGACGACCGTTTCGGCGTGTTCGTCGGTTATACCGACCAGAAGCGCACCACCCGCACCATGGGCGCCAGCACCGAAGGCTGGTCCTGGTATGGCCGTGACGAAGGTGGCACTGCGGTTGACGTCAACGGCAACCCCTCCGACTTCAACTCCAACTGGTGGGGCGGTACCGGTTTCTACGACCAGAACGGCAAGTACTACACCGGTTTCATGATGCCGACGTCGGTGAACCTCGACGTCAAGGATGAGGAACGCGAGCGCAAGGGCGGCCAGATAACCCTCCAGTTCAAGCCGCTGGACAACCTCACTCTGACCGCGAACTACTTCCGCTTCGACCTGTCGCAGAACTCCCAGACCCACACCATCAAGGTGCCGGAATGGAACATCGCCCGCTATTGGGGCGACGGCAACTGGGCCGGCGGGCGCCTGCTCGATGGGCTGACCATGGACGCGAGTGGCACCATCGTCACCGGCGCCGACTACAGCAAGCACCCCGGCAAGACCTACTACTGCAGCGAAGACCAGGCTGCCGCCGGCGGCATGGCGCCGGGCGGCTGGGGCTCGGACGACTGCACCGTGCCGACCCCGCAGATCACCGGCAGCTACAACCTCGAAGAGGCACTGTCGCAGACCGTCGATTTCTCCGCCGAATGGATCGGAGAGTCGGTCGACATCGCCTTCAAGGGCGGGCGCACCTGGGCCGAGGGCGGCCCGTCGCTGCAGTTCTCGGTGCCGCTCAAGCCGCGCAGCCAGAATGCGGACGGCAGTTGGAACCTGGGCAACCTGGCCAGCTCCTGGAGCCTGACCGGCACGCCGTCGATGGCGTTCTCGCCGGAACTGATGCAGAACCTGAAGAACGGCATCCTGCAGGTTGACCTCGGCTCCACCGGCTCGTCCTGGACCCGTAACACCAACCAGCAGAAGTTCGCCCAGATCGATACCACCTGGCACAACGACTCCGGCTTCCTGGAATCGCTGCAGTTCGGCGTCAAGTACCGCGACGGCGGCATCCACCGCAGCACCGGCAACAGCTATTGGGCCTGCCCCGGCACCGACCCGAGCGACTACGGCAACCGCTACTGGAACGGCCGCTGCAACGACATCGCCCAGCAGTTCTCACCTGACTTCGTGTACGGCATGGGCAACCTGGCCAGCGGCATCAATGCAAGCGCATTCCCGGCCATCAACTACCCGGCCTACATCGCCCATCTGAACAAGACCTACGGGCCGATGCAGACCCGCAACGAGGACAACTTCGTCTACAACGTGGACGAAAAGATCTACTCCACCTACCTGCAGGCCAATTTCCGTACCGAGCGCCTGCGCGGCAACGTCGGCGTGCGCGTGGTCAGCACCCGCCAACACGCTGATTCCACCGACAAGGTCACCTCGTACAACGACTACTTCTACGACGATGCCAACGGCAACCCGCTGGCCTGCCAGGCCGGCGCCACGGCACCCGGTGGCGCACCCGCCGATACCTATTGCGGCACCGAAGGGTACTGGCGGCTCTCGGACGACCAGCAGCGCGAAGAGTCGTTCGCGGTCAGCGGCCTGGACCGCAACTACACCGACGTGCTGCCCAGCTTCAACCTGGCCTATGACCTGACCGAGAACCTGCTGCTGCGCGCAGCCGCCTCCAAGGTGATCTCGCGCCCGAGCTACAGCAACATCGCCGCACCGGGCAGCCTGGAATACTTCAGCCCCGAGTACGTCAACGACCGCCGCCTCACCGGCGGTGCCAGCGAGCAGGGCTGGTACGGCTCGGGCAGTAACAAGAATCTGGAAGCGTACAAAGCCACCCAGTACGACATCGGCGTGGAGTGGTACTTCCAGCCTGGCTCGGTGCTGGGCCTGGGCCTGTTCCGCAAGGACGTCAGCAACTTCTCGGTACCGGTGGTGCAGGACGTGACGCAGAACGTCGGCGGCCAGAGCGTGGTCGTGCAGAACTACGCCACCACCGCCGGTGGTCGTGATGCGGTGTCGCAGGGTGTGGAGTTCTACGCACAGCACACGCTGGATTTCGGCCTGGGCTTCCAGGCGAACTACACCTGGAACGACACCAACGAAGCAGCAATCACCCTGGAAGACGGTACGGCGATCGGCAAGTCACCGCTGGTTGGCAGCGCCGAGAACCAGGCCAACTTCACCGTGTTCTATGAAGTGGAAAAACTGCTGCTGCGAGCCTCCTGGAACCGTCGCGGCGAAGTGGTGGAGGGCCTGGTCAACGGCCTGAACCTCTACCAGGAGCCCTACCAGCAGATCGACCTGAACGCCGCCTACAACATCACCCCGGCACTGAGCTTGACTGCCTCGGTGTTGAACCTGACCAAGGAAGAGACGCGCACGCATCTTGGCAACGACACCAAGGCCCGTTTCTACTCCAACGGTTACGCGGGCCGTGTGGTGTACCTCGGAGTGAACTGGAAGTTCTAAGGCCGTTGTAACCGTGCCCTGCGCACGGAAGTGATGAAAAGCCGCGCTGGCAACAGCGCGGCTTTTTTCTTGAGGCTGGACGGAGACTGCTTTCCCTTCTCCCGCCTGCGGGAGAACAATGGGCCTGCCCCGCGAAGGCGGCGGTGCCCGAAGCGGATGAAGGCGCTGTTGCTTTTGGCTTTTGGCTTTTGGCTTTTGGCTTTGGGTTTTTGGCTTTGGGCTTTGGGCTTTGGGTTTGGGCTTTGGGTTTGGGCTTTGGGCTTTGGGCTTTGGGCTTTGGGCTTTGGGCTGCAGGCTGCAGGCTGCAAGTTTCAGCTGACAGCCGCATTTGATCATCCCTTCTCCCGCTTGCGGGGGAAGGTGCCCGAAGGGCGGATGGGGGGGCTGTCGCTGTTGCTGTTGTTGTGCTGCTGTTGCTGTGCTGCTACTGCTCTTCAACCAGAGTCAAAACTGCCCTCACCCCAACCCCTCTCCCGCAAGCAGGAGAGGGGCTTCAAGCCAAGCGCCAAGCACAATCACGTCAAATCCGTCATCACCGCTTTCCGATACGCCCCCCGCTCCCGCAACCGCGCATACCACGCGGCAAGATGCGGCAACTCCGGGCGCTGGATCGGCATCTCGAACCACGCATAGGCAAACGCGCCCAGCGGAATGTCGCCCATCGCGAACGTCTCGCCCGACAACCACGGCTGCCGTTCCAGCTCGGCATCGGCCAGCACCAGCAACTCGCCACAACGCAGCAACGCAGCCGCAATGCGCACTTCATCGCGATCAGCCGGCGCGGTACGCAACGTGCCCCAGAACAGATCACGGAACGGCCCCGCGAACGTCGATGTCGTCCAGTCCATCCACTTCTCACTCTGCGCGCGTTGCACCACGTCTTCCGGATACAACGTGCCCAGCGCATAACGCGCGCTCAGGTAACGCACGATGGTGTTGGACTCCCACAGCGGCAGACCGTGGTCCTCGATCACCGGCACCAGCCCATTGGGATTCATCGCGCGATACTCCGGCGTCTGCGTGCCGCCAAACGCACCGCCCACTTCAATCGACTCGTACGGCAGGCCGATCTCCTCCGCGCACCACAACACCTTGCGCACGTTGCTGGAATTGTGGCGTCCCCATATCTTCAGCATCAGCCCTGCTCCTCGATCATCGTCTGCACGCAGTCTAGCGCTCGCCGCGCGTGCCCTTGCGCGGCAGCGCGCGCACCGACTGCACCTTGCCCACTTTCTTCAGTTCGAACAGGCCAATGGCGACAATCAGATCGCTCAACTTGCGATACCCGTAGTTGCGCGAATCAAACGACGCCCGGTTGGCAATCTGGTTGCCCACCGCACTGAGCATCGCCCAGCCCTGCTCATCCGCGGCCGCTTCTACCGCACCGCGCAACAGGTTGACCAGACGCGCATCGCCTCGCAGGTCGCTGCCCGGGCGTGGCTTGATCGGCTCCGCGACCGATGCCGCCCCCGCATTTTCCGCGCCCGCTGGCACAGTCTGCGCCGGCACCGTTGACGCAGGCTCTGCCGCTGCGTCCTGCGGATCGGACTCTGTGTTCCCCAGCGCTTCCAGATAGATGAACTTCGAGCAGGCGTTGACGAAGGCCAACGGCGTTTTCTGTTCGCCGAAGCCATAAACCTTCAGCCCGTCGGTCAGCAGCCGCATCACCAGTGGGGTGAAATCCGCATCGCTGGAGACAATGGCAAAAGCGTCCAGATTCCGTGCATACAGCAGGTCCATGCCATCCACCACCATCGCCATGTCCGACGCGTTTTTGCCTTTGGAATAAGCGAATTGCTGGATGGGGCGGATCGCGAACTCGTGCAGCACGCTTTCCCATCCCTTCAAACGTGGATTCTTCCAGTCACCGTAGGCACGGCGCACGTTGGCCACGCCATAGCCGGCCACCTCAACCAGGATCTCGTCGATCTTCGATGCCGGTGCGTTGTCGGCATCGATCAACAGTGCGATTCGTTTCTCGGGCTCGGACACGTTGCACTCCATGAAAAAAGGCTGAGCCCCAGTATCACCAACTCGTGTTCACACCATGTCACATGCAATCATCGTCGGCGCCCGTTGTTGCCATTGGCCGGCTTGCCGGCCCTCAAGGAGACTTCATGCCACACGACCCAGTTCCCCACCTGGTCATCGTCGGCGGCGGCTTTGCCGGCCTCTGGGCCACCCGCGCCCTCGCCAGTGCCCCACTGCGCATCACCCTGATCGACCGGCGCAACCACCATCTGTTCCAGCCGCTGCTCTACCAGGTCGCCACCGCCGGGCTATCCTCGCCGGACATCGCCGCGCCGCTGCGCCACATCCTGCGCAAGCAACACAACGTCGATGTGCGGCTGGGTGAAGTGGTTGCCGTCGACAAGCAGCAACGTCGCCTGCTGCTGGGCGACGCCACCGCCGTGGACTACGACCTGCTGGTGGTCGCCAGCGGCGCCACCCATGCCTACTTCGGCCACGACGAATGGGCCAAGGACGCCCCCGGCCTGAAGACCCTGGACGACGCCCTGCTCCTGCGCCGCAAGCTGCTGCTGGCCTTCGAGCGCGCCGAGGCCGAATCCGACCCCGACAAGAAGGCCGCCTGGCTCAGCTTCGCCGTGGTCGGCGGCGGCCCCACGGGCGTGGAACTGGCCGGCACCCTGGCCGAAATCGCACGGCACACGCTGAAGAACGAGTTCCGCCACATCGACCCGGCCTCGGCCAAGGTGCGGCTGGTGGAAGCCGGCCCGCGCGTGCTTTCCTCGTTCCCGGACACACTCTCGCTCAAGGCCCGCAGGCAACTGGAAAAGCTCGGCGTGGAAGTACTCACCGGCACGCCGGTGAACAACATCGACGCGCAGGGCTTCCAGCTTGGCGACACCTTCGTGCCGGCGCGCACCGTGGTGTGGGCGGCCGGTGTTGCCGCTTCACCGTTGGGGCGCACGCTGGATGTGCCACTGGACCGCGCCGGGCGCGTGCAGGTGCAGCCCGACCTCACCGTCCCCGGCCACCCGGAGATCTTCGTCGCCGGTGATCTGGCCTCGCTGATGCAGGACGACGGCCGCCCGGTTCCCGGCGTCGCACCGGCAGCCAAGCAGATGGGCAGCCACATCGCCAACAGCATCCGTGCACGCCTGCACAACAAACCCGCGCCTCCGCCGTTCCGTTACAACGACCAGGGCAACCTGGCGACCATCGGCCGCATGGCCGCCATCGTGCACGTCGGCAAGCTGCAGCTGTCCGGCCTGCTCGCCTGGTGGTTCTGGCTGGCCGCGCACGTGTTCTTCCTGATCGGCTTCCGCAACCGGCTGGTGGTGCTGCTCAACTGGGGCGTGGCGTATTGGAGCTACCAGCGCAGCGCGCGCATCATCCTCGGCAGCCCCTACGAGTCACGCAAACCGGTTGCGCCGGAGTCGACGCAGTGACGCCAGCGCCGTGACCGCAATGCCGTCGGCGGCTCAGTTGTCGCCGGCGGCAAACTGCTCGAACACCTGCTTGCCGGTCAGCATCGGCGTGTCGTTGGCCAGCGTGTAGAACGGCGGCTTTTCATCAATGAAGATCTGGCTGGCCAGTTCGAACGCACGGTCCTGGAACAAGCCCGCAGGAACGAAGTACTCACCGTCCGGCACCAGCCGGTAATACAGGTGCGTCCCGCACTCACCGCAGAAGCCCCGCTCGGCCCATTCCGACGAGCGATACGCCTTGGGCGTGCCACCGATGAACTGCACCTTGTCATCGCAATGCACGGCAAACAGCGGCCCACCGGACCAACGCCGGCACATGCTGCAGTGACACAGCCCGATCTCGGAATGCTCACCGGCAACCACTTCAATCGCACCACACAGGCAGCTACCTTTCATCGTCGTCTCCACGCAGCAGGTGCCGAAAATTTACACCCACCCGTAGAGCGGAGCCAAGCTCCGCTGAGGCCGTACCGACAACCCTTGTAGAGCGGACCCTAGCTC